>Ga0307515_10010278_pt1 | contig 17971 bp, 3 predicted proteins | sample 17_EM_MG_FD_194513 | JGI IMG/M metagenome (GOLD analysis project Ga0307515, IMG submission 194513) | Populus trichocarpa ectomycorrhiza microbial communities from riparian zone in the Pacific Northwest, United States - 17_EM | ecosystem: Host-associated > Plants > Roots > Unclassified | place... | reverse complement strand
TACAAGCCAAATTAGGTCCTTTTAGTAGGCCTCTTAATTAGGCAGCTGTAAAGAAAATAGACCTAGTTCTATAGTAGAAGAGTCTCTTTTTATCCCATACTAAGCTCGTTTAATTAGCGAAGATAGCGCTTTTAGTTTTACCTACTATAGGCGCTATAGAAAGGAACTGGTTAGCCTTTAGCTTTATTTATAGTAGGAATAGGAATTCTCTATTAAACGATTAAGTAAATAAGCTAGTATATATATACTAGAATCTGCGAATACGAGAGAGAATTAGAGATAAAAGAAATACCTAGTTTAATGATAAAGAAGATAAGGATAAGGAAAAGGATAAGAATCTTATAGAGGCTCTTTTTAAGCCGGATATATATAGATTTGGCGACGGTGAGGACGATAACTAGGAGGACGTTAAGGATTACGATATATAATATATTATATAAGCTTACACTTACACGGTGTAATATACTGTGTAATACACCGTGTACACGTGTAATATTCTGACTTATATGGTGTATTCACACCCCTAATAAGGGCATGTGTAACCGACTACCGACACTGTGCTGAGACACAAGATCACCGCTTGGAAGGATCCAAGACAGCGTCAACGCTACCCTATATATTGATTGCAGATCAATATTGCTTGCAGATCACTGTTCCTATTTCAGTTGCCTATCACCTTTTTATGTCTTATTTCCTCCACCTTCTTCGTGTATATATAGAGGCTTTAGAGCTACATTTACAATCAAGTTGTTCATTCCATTCCACACACTGCAAAGCTTACAGCATGTCTAGTGAGGATTGCCATTCCTGGTGTGAGGTGACGCTGTGAATTGGTTGAGAGCGCACAGGGAGTTCCTGCCCGTATTCAGCCTTACGTCCAGGCTGCAGACCATGTACATGTAACGCCCAGAATCGAGTCTTTGGGACTAACTATTCTGTATCCTACAATGTGCTGCTGGGAATAGTGGCTCATTGAATTTGTTTGTTCTGTTGCGGATTTTTACTCTACATCAGTGCTACTCGAGAGATTACTGTCATTCTAGCTCTCCTGAGTTCCACGAAACGGATCCCTTACAATGCTTTGCTCAAGTAACTGCCTCGCTATGCAGTCGAAAAGATAGACACTTAATCAATTGCACCTCCGCTCGCATAACAACGCTAAGGACGTAGTAAGGAACTAGACCTCTTTTAGTAAGAATCTAGGGGGTAACTAGAAACGCGGGCACTCTAATAGTAATATAGGGTAGACCTAACCTTTAAATAAGTATTTCTAAAAGAGAACGTTAAAAGGGTTAAAGCTCTGTAATTTATAGGGAGTAATAAGTAGGGCTAGGAATATTACTAAAGGGTTTAAAATACTAGCCGTAGTTAGCTAGGAATAGAGAGACCTTTATAGTTTCCAAGATGGAATTATTTATAGTAAACTTAGTAAATGCAAACCAGTCTATCTAGTTGTCCTATAAAAAAAACTATTCTATTATAGCATTTATACGTTCTATTTAATTATCTATTTCTAAGTAGTATATAGTAGATAATAGTGCCCTAATATAGAGTTAGGTAGTTAGTTCTTTTTAAAATACAGAGATAAACTAGCTGCTTTTATTGAAGATAATTATTTTAGGAAGTTCGTAAAGTTTCTATAATAACCTAGAAATAGTAAGGCGACGGTAGGTATTAATATACTAGAACAGGCGATTAAGTGTCTTATTTTAGATAGTTAGTCTAACGTATTCGGTAAGTATATTGGCCACTCAAGTAAGCTGGCCACCTCAAAAATTAGAAATTTTATCTTTAATATCTTAACAACCACTTAATAATAAATTCTAATAATTTAAATTTGGACTTTCATATACGCTTTGCAGCTTCTATTAAAGTTGCATAGTAATTGGTTTAGTGGTTTTTAAAATATTATAATTTGGGGGCTAAAATAAAGCTAAATTGCTATATCTTAAAAACCACTAAACCAATTACTATGCAACTTTAATAGGAGCTGTAAATCGTATATAAAAGTCCAAATATAAATTATTAGAATTTATTATTAAGTGGTTGTTAAGATATTAAAGTGTAAATTTTCTAATTTTTGGTGAGTTTTAAGGTGGCTAGCTTACTTACGTGGCCAACATACTTACCGATTACGTTATAACTACTATAGTATTTATACAGCCTTTACTTATAGGGAGATTAATAATAAAGTTAATTAAGATATTCTTCTATTTGTGGTTTAGAATAGGTAGTAGCCTTAGGAGGCTGTTTTACGTCTTATATAAAGCTTTAGCTTATTAATAGGTATAGTAGCTAAAGATATACCTTTATGTTATATTATATATATTCGGCTAATAGTAGCCTAGGTGGCTGGCTACTAGTAGGTTATATATATATTTAAGGAGCTTAGGCTTAAGTTTATTATAGTTAGGTATAACTAGGTAGTTTAGTAGTACAAGTAATCTCTATAGGCTTTATATTTACTTAAAGAGATCTTTTTAAAGCATTTAACGCTATCTTAAATTAGCTTAAGCGTCTCTTAGATAAACTTATTATTTAGGTATTTATTAATTATAATCTGTTTAATTAATTAATCTATTATTTTAAGGATATATACTATAAGACCTTTAGTAAGAGTGTTAAATAGTTTAGGGCGAAGTAGGGTCTAATTTTAGTAAAAACGCGCTTTTTTTTTAGTGTTAGCGCGTTTTATAAGCATTAGGTTAGAGAATTAGGCTTTTAATCTTAAACGCCTAGGTAGTATATAATTAAGAATTAGAAATAAGATAGGTATTCTAGCTAGTAGGCCTAACGGTAGCTTAGCTATTTTATAATTATAAAGTACTATAGGTTTTTATAATTGCTAAAAACCTTAATTAGAAATCCAGCGCCTTCTAGTTTAGGTCGCTATTATTTAAAACATTTAATAATAGCTAATAATTTCTTATTATAGATCTTATAGTTATATTTAGCTAGGCTTAGTTATTTTATAAAGTATATTATTGGGTATAATACTCTATCCTTATTATATTAAAACAGAATACCTTTAGTAACGTAATTGGATTAATTAGCTTCTATAATACTTATTTAGTTTAGGTTGAAGTATTAGAGTATAGGCGCGGTGGTAAATATAACCTTTAAATAGAGGAAGGCTTTTTTATACTCTTTATTATAGATAAAGGCTTTGTCCTTTAGGTTAAAGCTATAAGAGATATAACTAGGGCGGAGAAGTTATTAATAAACTATTAGTAGAAATTAGCAAATTCTATAAAGGCTTTTACGTCCTTAATATTCTTAGGTTCTTGCTAGTTTATAATTACTTTAACTTTCTTTAGGTCTATTTATATGCTATTTATAGAAATAAGAAGTTTAAGGTATAGGACTTCCATTTTATAGAACTTATATTTATCTATATTTAATTATAAACTAGCTCTATATAAGGCTTATAAAATAAGGTTAATATATTTCTAATATTTAGTTAGGTTATTGCTATATATTAAAATATTATTAATATTATAGGACTGCCGTTCTATAAGCTACGCTATACGTATAGCTGGCGTTATAGGATTCCTTCTTTATTACCTTAGCAAGCTTAAATGTAATTCTATTAGTGTGGATTTTTAATTAGTCCGCAAGCTAATTAACTATATTTATGCGAAACTACTAGAATTACGTCTAAGTCACATTTCTAATACTTATTAGTTCTTTAACAATATCCGCGTTACAGAGATTGTAGATATTAAAATAACTTAAGACTGGTATTTTATATTATTCCCTAAAGTTAATTAATTATATAATAGAATATATAATTTTATAACTTAGGTATTTTTAGGTCTTATAATTATTTTTATTAAAAAAAAGTGTTATTAGTAATTTTATAACTATATATAACTTTATTAAACGCTAGCTAATATATATAAAACCCGTATAGATCTATAATAGCTACCCTAAAGAACCTATTATAGCCTAGCGGATATATAGCGGATATATTATAGTATATAACACCTACTAAAACCTTATTACGCGCTAACTACTAAGTTATAGATATCTAAGTAAATCTACTATATACTAGCACTAAAACCTATTAGGTAAAAAGGGAGGAAGTTAAATAAGGTGCTAAAACAGCTGCGGCCGTATTAGGTATTAAATAATTAAATTTAGAGGAGTTCTAGAATAAACTAAAAGCAATAGCTATAGGACCTTTAAGATTAGCTTTTTGCGCTTTATAGAAAGAGTAAGGCTTAGTAGCTAAGTAAGGTTAATAAGGCTATTGCTTTTTTATATTTATATTACGGATATATAAAGTAACTTAAAGCCCTTAGGTAGCTACTATTTAAGAAAAAAGATATAATACTTATTATAAAACCCTTATTTAGCAAGAGTATAATAATGTAAGTAATGCTATGTCTTTTTTAGACCTTAGTAGTAATTATTATCTTACTACTTAATGCGATTAGTATAGAGTAGAAGGTAAAAACCAAGGAGCTTTTTAGAATAAGGCCGGTTTATATATATACTAAGACTATATCTATATATCCCTTATTATAGGAAATCTATACTAAAGTAGACACCTATATTTTTATATCGCTAGATCTATTAATTAGTAAAAGGTTTTATATAATTTTTATTAACCCTACCTTTTATGCGTATATTAGCTTAGTAGTAATTAACAAGGTGCACCTTATAGCTAATTAGGGGGTTTATTTCGGAATTTATATATATAGCTATAAAAAGTGCGGTTATTATTAGGGCGGAAGCCTTAGTTTGCTTATACTATAACGCTTAATAATATATTATTTAAGATTATTTAAGAGTTAGCGGGCTTTTAAAATAATATTAATATAGTATAGCTATTAATTAACCGGCCAAATCTATTAATTATTAGAGAATACGTTAAGTAAGGAAATAAGAAGTCCTTTAAGAACCTATACTTTATTATAAACCACGCGTATACCGCTATATCTACTAAGTAGAAAATCTAATATACGCTAACTCCCTACTAGATCCTAAAGATAATTATCTTTATTAATTTAAAGGACCTAATATTACTAGGTAGGGACTTAATGTGTTTATAGTTAGTATATTATAGATACTAGGAAGTATAGGCTAAAAGAGCTATTTAGCTTTATTATATACTATTAGCTATTATGGATAAAGATAGACTATATAAGGAGTTTAGAAAGCCTAACTTAAAATTTTATATTTTACTCTCCTCTAACGCGCTTACCTATAGCGTTATTATTCCTAATATTAACTATATTGTGTAGTATTATATATAAAGATAAGTCTATTAATATAATATAGTTGTCAGGTGAAACCTGGGTAGATAGCTATGTAGCTGCGAGGTACAGGCGACCCGCAGGCGACTCGCCTGTGAGGCACGTGCGCTGCACGTGCCTATGGAAACCCCTTACCTCGCACCTCAGACTCCTCCTTCTCCCTTAAGGATTCGTCTACTTATACAATATACCCTATTGTTCTATCATTGGACTCCCTATCCACATCCTCACCTCACAATAGTAATAGTTTAAATACGGTACTTGTGGTAGTAGTTAAATAGGTAAAGTAATATTTTTAATTAAGGATTAATATAAAGGTCTATATAAGGATATTACTAGGCTAGCCAAAAATTATAGTTATATTAGTAAAGCCTTCTAATCTTAACTAAGTTAACTTAGCTGTAAATATTATATTAAGTAATAGGTGCTATAAAAGAATAGGGCTACTAATTTTACTAGTAATAAGGGGGTTGGTAAGGATTTAAATATAAGGTAAGAATATAGATAGGGAGTCCAATAATAGAATAATAGGTATATTATATAGATAGAGACGAATCCTTAAGGGAAAAGGAGGAGTCTATATGCGAGGTAGAAAGGGGTTTCCCTAAGTATATATAGCGCACGTGCCTTATAGGCGAGTCACCCCTAGGTTGCCCTAGGGTCGCCTATACCTTACAGCTATATAACTATCTACTTAGGTTTTACCTAATATAAAGTTATAAATTTTTTTAATATTAACCTAGGTAGCTATTAATATGCTATTAGTAGGCTTTTAATAGGTCTTTTAGTAATCTTTATATCTTTTCTTTATTACGGACCTTATATTAGCAGTAGTAGCACTACTAGGGAGAGATATAAATAGACTAGTAGTGGAAGTATAGGAGGTGCTGGAACCAGTTAAGCTATAAGATAAGGGGTAACTAAGTTACGTAATTAGTTACGTTATAAGTTTAGAATATAGGATCTATAAGATTTATCGGAACGTTATATACTTAGATTATTTAATATACCAATATATTTAGTATTTCTTAGGCGTAGTATTATATATTTAAAGGACTATAGTCCCTACCTAGATAGTTCTCTTCTTTATAGTAAATCTTAGAACATAATTAAAGTTAATCTATTAGGTAACTACTCTACCAGTTATTATTACGTTGTTAACTTCTTATTTACCTATATACCTAGCCTATTAATAAGTCTATTATAGTTTCTGCTACAAGGCTTCGTTATATATTTACTACTAAGGTTATAGTATTAATAAAGTTAAATAATATACCACGAAAAGTACTAGCTATAACGCCGTTAACGGCAGTAAGTACTTTAAGATTAGGTAACGACCCTAATATAGCAGATACTAACTTATAACTAGTTACGGTTGGATAGTTATAGGAAATAGTTAATTAATTAATAGACAATAATAAGATACTTAAAGAAAGAATTAATAAAATTAGAGCAGCTAAGGTTAAGCTACTATTACTTAAGCAATTCTTAGGAGAGAAGTTAAAGCTTAAAGGATTCCTTATATAAATGTACTTTAAGGTTATATAGGAGGGAACGAAGCTAGCAATATTTATAGACTAGGTAGCCTATATAGGATTGTTCCTAATAGGAAGGGCACTTAAGTAGTTAAAACCCTATCTTATAAAGGTATAAGAATATAGTATAGTAACTACTAATTAGGAAGTATAATATATGTTTATTAGCTAAAACGGGTTTACAGAATAATTAATACAGATATTTAAACATCTAAAAGTAACTACTATAGCGGAATAAAAGCTTTAAAACCTAGTATAATAAACCTTAATAATAGAAGAAATCTTAACCGCATATACAACCTTACCAAAAGGTGGCGCCGTACCCCAAAACTTACGCATACCCATCTTTCCATCAAAAACAATCGATTTTCTAACTTTCAAGACCTAATTCCTACTGCCTAGCAAGCTAGAGGTGGATTTATTTACCTTTTTACCCCCCTTACCCGATAGAAAATTCTGCTAAGGGTGGTCCTAGCTTATAAGCGAAAATTGGTAAGATAGGGATAGGAATACCAAAACTAAAAAAATAGACTTTTCTTAGGTTTTTCTTCTATAAGAGAGTAAAAGCCTAATAAAATAGGGGGTGTAGGTACTTTTCCATATCTCCTTTAGTCAGATTTTCCTTAGTAAGAGAAGGATCGCCTTTTTGGGCTTTTCTGCTAGTAAAAGCCTAACAAGTCCTTTTTTCTAGTAGTTTTTTCTACTTCTAATAGAGAAGAAAATAACTACTATAGTCTTTTTACCTAGTTTTTCTACTACCTTTTACTCTAATTTCCCCAGAAACTCTCTAGTAGAGTTAGTAAGGAAAAAGGATATAGAGGGATAGTAAAAACTAGGAAGGCTTTTTACCTAGTTTTTTACCCCTATGCCAGGAGATAAGAGACCTAAGGAGGTTATTATCTGCTGAAAAAACTAGGAAACCCCCCCTATAAGCTATAAGCTATAAGAAAATGGCAAAGGTAAAGGCTACTAAGCCTAAAATAAAGCCTCCTATAGAGATAAGCGATGACAAACTCTTATCTACTTCTTCTTCTCTTCCGTCTTCCCCATGCCTATCTAGGAGAAACGTAGAAATAAAAGAAGAAGTAGACAAACTATCTTTAGCTTATATAAGAAAGAATAAAAGAAAAAGAAACTACTCCCTATTGTTTTCTAAAAAAGAGAACCAGAACTAAAACCCAAAAAGAGATGTAGTAAAGATGAAGTCTATTATGGCTAGCATATATTTCCCCCCTTTTTCTCCAAAACAATACCTTTAGAAAGCCCTAGAAAGCCTAACCCAGGCCTATATAAAGCTAGAAGGATAAAATAAAGAGTAAGTTAAATAAATAAGGGACGACGTACAAAGAATTATAGAAGGAGAAAATCCTTCTATAAAAGAAAAAGAAAAAGAAAAGCAGGAGACAGATATCCTAAAAGGACTAGTAGAAGAAGTAAGAGCCCTCCGTAAGGAGGTAGCCCCCAAAACCTATATAGAAAAGCTAAAGAAGGGCCTCTCTTCTTCTACTTTTACTCCTCCGTCTTTATCGTTTTCCTTTACTTCTTCTTCTTCTTCTTCTACTTCTTCTTCTTCTCCACCCCCTACCTCCTTATTTCCCCCTACTAGTAAGGTAGCTAGTAGCACTACAAGTTCTACAAGCCCTACTACTACTAGGGAAAAAAAAAGCAGCTATAAAAAAGGAGACTAGTTCTAGTTATAGATAAAGACCAAAAGGACTAGCCTTTAGACATCTTCTCTATACAAAATAAAGTTAATAAACTATTTACATCTAAGATGCAAATAGAGAAGCCAGTTATAGCTTCTATAGCTAAAATTAGAGAAAAGTAGAATATTCTCCTTATAACTATAGAAGAATACAATGTAGACTTTCTAGTTAAACATAAGGAAGTCTGGTCTAGCTACTTCTCTTTTAAAAGAGAATAAAAACTAGAGCCCTGGGTTTAGGTAGTAGCTTATAGTGTCCCTATTACCCCTTTTCTAAAAATTAGAGGTTCTAAACTTCTAAAGGAAGAAATAGAGACCTTTAATCCTATTAAGATACAGGGACTACCTAGATAGATTTTATCTAGTAAAAAGAGACATAATTCACAAACTAGGTTTGGCTCTATAGTGTTCGCTATAAAAAATAAGAAGAAAAGACAGGAAATCCTTAAGTAAAAGGAAATCCTAATTGCAGGAGTAGCTACTAAGGTAGTTAAATACCTAGAAGTCTCTCCTGCTACACAGTGTACGAGCTACTAAAAATTTGGCTATATAGGAGATAGATGCTCTACAAGGGTCTGTTGGTTTTGTGCAGTAGTATATCTATCTAAAGACTACTCCTATTCTAGTTGCAATATAATAGGTAGACCTTACGAGCATACTACCCCTCTTTGCATTAACTGTAAAGAAAAACACTTTGCTAATAGTAAAGACTGCGAGTCCCTTAAAGCAGTTAAACTAGTACATTAATGAGTATAAGCTTAGAAGGTGCTATATAGAAAGAAGAAAAAATCTCCCTAGTTTCTAAAGCTAGAGGAGAAATCTCCCTTATATAATACAATGTAGGAAAAAGACAAGAAGTACAGCAAACCCTACTAGAAATAGGATTTAGGAGAAAAATAGATATTATTTTAGTACAAGAACCTAGTACCTGGAAAGATAGATAAAAAGAATCCTACTTCTCTATTCCGCACCCTGCATTTAACCTTATCCTCCCTAGTAATTTAGCTATTCGCCCTAGGGTAGCTATTTATATAAGGAAAGCTAGTTCTAGCTTTCTACAATATAGAAATAGAGAGGATATTTGCAAAGATATAGATATTATAGCATTAGAAATCTATGGCCAATTTAAAAGATTTCTACTGTTTAATATCTATAATAAGAGATAGCTAGACGAGAACTCTAGAACCTAAAGAAGTAGTATATCTACTATCTCTAGGGCTATTCTAGAACAAGAACCAGACCTTCCCTTTGCATTAATAGGAGACTATAACCTATACCATATAAGGTAGAACGCACTAGCTAGGAATCTAACTAGGGAAGCTAAAGAACTAGTAAATTGGCTAGACATATATAACTGCCAACTACTAAATTTAGATAAATAAGAAGGGACTTTTTATAGATCTAATATAAAGGAAAAAAGTCTATTATAGACCTAGCCTTTTACTTAAGAAACTTTTAAGAAAATACCTAGGATAATTGGACTATAATAGAAAAAACAGGATTAGACTATAGAACTATAGCCTTCTCCCTATTTACTAGAGAGACGTAAAAATACCTAAACCCCCTTTAAGGAACTTCTTTCTCTATAAAAAAGGCAAATTAGGAGCTCTTTTCTACTTTATTAGTAGAGCTAGTTTAAGAACTAGAACTAGAAGCAAAGGTTCTAGCACTAGAAGAACTAGTAGGAGAAAACCCCTATATAGAGATAGGAGAAAAAGGCCCCCTAGCTTCTTTAGAGGAATCGTATAGAAATAGGGATAGGAGCTTAAGTACACTAGTAGATGACCTAATAATAGATCTTACTAGTTGTATAAAGCTAGCAGCTAAGAAAGCTATCCCTAAATCTAAAACCTATAAATTCTCTAAACTATAGTGGAATAAAGAGCTTCTACAGAAAAGAAAAAAAATGGCAAAATTAGAAAGACTTTGAGAAGAACAACCTACTAGAAGCTCTAGACTAGAAGCCTATAAAGAAGCTAAAACTAGCTGCTGGAATAGTTTCCTAGAAAAAGCACAAGAAAAAGAGGTCTTTACTGCCCTAAAATATATAAAGGAGAAAACGTTGCGAACAATCCCTAGTCTATAGTATAGTAAGGATAGGACTACTAGATTAGTAGAAAGCTTTAAGGATTAGTATAAAGCTTTTATTACTACTCTATTTCCTAAACCCCCTTCTACTAGCCCTATAGAGTAGAAGGACTATACTATAGATAGTAAATGGGAATGGCTAGAACTAGAGAAAATAGAAGTTAAATAAGTAATCTTCTCTAGCTTTAATAAAAAAGCCCCAGGGCCAGATAAGCTATTCTTTACAATCCTATAAAAGGCTTACCCTATTATAGAAGATCTTCTATATAAAATCTATAGGATTCTATTTACCCTAGGCTATTAACTAAAAGTCTGGAGAGAAGCTTAAGGAATTATCCTCCCTAAAGTAAATAAGGAGGACTATTCTTTACCAAAGTCATATAGAATTATCTCCTTGTTAAACTGCCTAGGAAAGACTCTAAAGAAGATCTTTACTACTAGATTAGGATATCTAGCTAGTACTACTAGCTTACTTTAAGAGTTATAACTAGGAGGAAAAAGATAGCGGTTTATAATTAACGCAGTTTTATTACTCCTAAATAATATCTAATTAAAAAATAATAGGAAAAAAGCTAGATAAAGGATAGCTACTATATTGTTTTTAGACGTAAAAGGGGCATTTGACCATGTTTCTGTAAACTAACTTTAATCGGTCTGTAAGGAACTAGGACTACCTATAGCGTTTATATAATAGGTAGCTACCTTTATTAGCAATAGAAAGCTATAGCTTTCCTTTAATAGGCAAATATAAGAAAAAGTAGAAATAGAAATAGGGATACTACAGGGTTTGCCTATATCCCCTATTTTATTTTTACTATATATACGCAATATCTGCAGGCTAGAGATAGAAGGAGCCTATTCCCTTAGCTATATAGACAATTTTGCAATTACAGTTACTTTAAATTCGGCTAAATCTAATTATAAAAAGCTAAAGGGAATAGCGCTAGAGCTAATGTCTAGAGCTAAGGAAGCGGCTATTAGCTTCGATATTAGCAAAATAGAGCTTATACACTTCTATAGTAAACGCACTACTATAAAAGAAGGGCTAAAGCTAGGAGACGCAGAAATATTCCCTAAACCCCTAGTTAGGTAGCTAGGGGTATTTCTAGACTCTAAGCTTACTTTTAAATAATATATAGAAATAAGAATCTCTAAGGTAAAAGAAGCCTTTTATTTAATTAGAGGACTAGGTAATATATAAAGAGGCCTATCTCTATAAGCCCTGCGGTAGCTCTATATAGCTTATATTACTACTATAGCAGACTATAAGATATAATGCTAATGGAAAAGCAAATCTAAAGACTACCTACTAGCTAGGTATTAATCTCTACAAAATAAGGCCCTAAAATTAGTATTAGGAGTGTTTAGAGGATCCCCTAGCTAGGCTATAGAGATTAAAGCCTCTATTCCTCCTAGAATTAGATTTAAAAAGCTTTGCAATAGCTACGCACTAAAAATCCTAAAATTTAAAGAAAACTACGTAATTAAGAAGGTCTATATAGAAGAGATTAATAAAAATAGGGATAAACTAGCAGCTAGCTTGAGCTCTAATTCTAGCCCTAGAAACTCTACTATAAAGCACCTCTTATAGCAAAAAATATAACTGTTATCTCTAACTTCTAGAGTTTAGCAGCTAATTTAAAATTGGAAAATAGAGAGAATTTCTCTAAATTGGCAAAAACCGTAGTCTTCTCCTATTTCTGCATTCTTTTCTATCTTAAGAGGTAGTAAGGAAGAAGCTATATAAGAACATTTAAGGCTAGTAAAAAATCTATAAGATTTACTAGAGTAGGATCTAGTAGATATATACTATATAGATATATAAGAGGCCAGTCTAACCAGAACGTATAATTATCTAATTAATAGTGTAGAATAAGAGTTATAGGTAAGTAGAAGATAAGTTAAGGTAGAATAATCTTTATAAATAAAGGACAAATGCTTTTTAACCTCTTTTATTTAGAGATTAATTACTAGTTCTTCTCTAAAGGGGAACTAGCTTCCTATATATTCCTTCTAAGATACTAGTAAAACCTTTTGCCCCTAATTTCTCTAACTATATCTTCTAAAATATAGATAGGATATAGATAAAACCTCTTACTATCTTATCAGATATATACCTCCTAGGGGGTTCCGTTATAATTGCCTCCCCTTTTAGGGTTATAGTTTTTTAAGACTTCGCCTTTACTAATCTTTTATAGAGTTCCGGCTAAAACTACTAGGGAAACCCTTAGTGGAAAGGTACTCTATAATATAGCTTGTCGCCAGCTCTTTACTACCGCGGAACTTTACTTTATCTTTTATTTCTTTACTCTTCTTCTACTCTAGCTCCTTATAGTACTTTCGTAATAGGATTTTAATAATAGTAATAAAAATTTAGTAGGATTTATCTCTTTAATTTTAGGAATTTATTATAAATGGATCTAGAGGTTATCCGGTATGACGTGTTAACTAACTACTATTCCTATTTAACTAAAATAAGTTTTAATAATAACGTCTTTTATTTTAATTTCTTTCTATTTATAAGTCGTCGTCTCTTACTTATCCTTTTATTAATAACACTATTCGTCTTATTCTTAAACAGGCTATTTTTATTATATCTCGCCTTTTAGCTTCTATATCTCTAGCCGCACTTCTATTACTACCTTATTATTATTTTTAACGCATTTATAAGCAATAGGATCCCTACCTTATCTCTTATAACGATGCTAACTTCTTAAAGTATTCTCTTATAATAGCTCGTGGTTCTTCTACGCGTCCCTAAACTAGCGGTAGTATTATTTCTCTTTTAGTAACGCCCTAGACAGCGTCTGTTGCTCCTATAGCAGTTTCCCTAAAATACTATTATTACTGCGTTTATACTCTTATATAGAATCCTTCCTATATCTATAAGATGCTTTACTCTAGTAAAAATAAATCTAAGTGCTCCTATTACCGTAATAGAAGAAAGACCTACATTCTAGTATTTCCTATTCCGTCTTATTTTAGATTTTACTAATTATGCTAGATCCCCGCTATTTATACATATAAGACTTGCAGGCTCTAACGCGCTATCTAAGATTTTCGCTAATATCCTAATAGTAATAGGCGGGGATAGAAGGTATCTTCCCTCGCTTATAGACTCTTTAATTTAATAAGGGTTTCCACTACTATGGAGATGTAATAATTTCGGATATATAGTGTCTAGGAGCGTATATATAAATAGCTTACCCTTATTAATAATAACATTCGTACTTTTACGTAGGCTACTTTAGCTAGGTAAGTTTCTCTAGTAACTTACTTAGGAATTATGCTAACTCCTTTAGCTAACGTCTTTTTAATCCCTACTTAGACGTTAATTTAGAACCTAGGGATAATTCTAAGAATAGTAATAAAAGTTAAGATAAACGTTTTCCTTGCCTATCCCCCCGCCATGCTAGTCCTTCCGGTTCCCGCCGCTCTAAAAAAAATATTAGTAAAAGCGCTAATATTTCTAGGAATGGAAGTGCCGATAATACTATTAATAATAACGTTAAGATAGAGAAGAAGGCTCCTATTACTGCTGCTAGTATTTAAGTTATTATATAGTTCTTTCTTTCTTCTTATAAAATAGCTTTATATAGTGCTTTTTAGGTGCCTTTAGGATACCTAGTTATTAGGAATCGACTTTATACTTTAGGGATGCCTTTATTTTAAGCTTTAGTAATAATCTATATAAACGCAGTGTACTACTATAATCCCCATATATAATAAACGGGTAGTATTTCTATAGGTGCGTTATAATTCCTTAAAATTTCTAATTCTTTATAGGCTATCCTTTTACTTCTTTTTATACTATTAACTCTACTATATATCTCCGGTGCCAGGCTAGATACTCTCCTTTTATCCCTAGGAGATCTTTCTAAATCCCTAAGGCTACTTTTTATAATGTTACTACTTATTCTTAAACAGCGTCTTCTTTAAATAGTATCCCTAGTGGTTCTCCTATAGATCCCTATAGGCTTCCTCTTATAAGATTTTAGGATCTCTATTATAATAGCGAAATGTTTCTATTCTTAATACCTATACTTAATCCTATAGTTTTAATTTACGGGGTCTTTCTTATTGCTTTACCTATGGTATATCTAGAACTATTTCTAAATCTTTACCTTTAGTTCTTAGGAAGGTTTTAATTACGGTGTTATATCCTAGCTAAAGGTACTTCTTAAGTTCCCAACTATTATACACCTAAAAGTATCCTTCCTAATAAACTAAAAATTCGCACTTTTTCTGGCGCCATCTTTAATCTAAAATATCTTCTATATTCCATTCTAGTTCCCTATTAATTTCGCTAAGTAGGGGCGGTTCCGTACTATCTCTCCTCTAGTATAGCTCTAGTAAGGAAATATAAAATATAGGATATATTAAATAAGATTTTGGTAATTCTAATTTATAGGCTTAGTTTCCTTTAGTTTTCCTAACTATTTTAAAGGGTCCGAGCTACTGGTAATCCAGCTTCTTCTTAATATATTTTATTTAGATATTTTTTATAAATAGTAAGACTTCGTCTCCTATCTCAAATTCTTTTACTATATATTTTTCATCGTAGTACCTTTTTTACACAGCCTAGGCGTCTAGCAAGTGCTTTTCAAGTTCCTCTTTACAAACTCTTATTTACTTAATTCTTTCAGACGCTACTAGTGCCTCCCTTTTAGAAATAATGTCCTCAATATTCTAGGGGTTATTTGCTTTTACCCCAAACAGTGCTTTATAAGGGGTCATTTTTATACTACTATAGATACTTATGTTATATATATGCTGCGCTAGAGCTAACTACAATATCTAATTATCCTGTTAATAATTAATATAGCAGCAGAGGTAGTGTTTTAATAACGCATTTAAACGCTCTATTAGCCTATCTATTTATAGGTAGAAGGTAGTACTTATTCTTTACCGTATTTTTAATAAGAGATAGAATAAAGACTAAAATATACTATTAAATACGGTACCTCTATTAGACATAATTCCCCTTAGCGTGCTAAATAAGAGCTACTATTCTAAAAACAGGTCTGCCAGTTCTGCTACTATAATCGTTATTATAATAGTAAAGTATTATAAATTTTTTATATACCTATTAATAATTACTAGGATAGCGTTAGTAACCTCTTTAGTTCTTATCTTGGTAGGGGGTAAGCCTATAATAAAATTTATTATTAATTCTAATATGGGTCCCTACGGAATAGGAAGTACTAATAACTCGCTATATAGGTAATACCTAGATATCTATACCCTTTAGTACGTATTATACCTTAATATATAGTCCTTAACCTCTTTAAATATTCCGTCCTAAAAGTATTTCCTTTAAACGGCCTTAAGGGTTCTGTTAGCACTATAGTGACCCCTAAAAGGGTTATTATAAAAGACTTTTAGAATTTCGTCTTAAACCGCTTAGTCCTTTAGGATATATACAGCACCCTTAAAGCATAACAGACCCTTTTAGTCTTACTACTATAGCTTCTTAGTAACTCCGGCTAAGTTAATCTCCACTATATCTTTCTACCTCTCCCTAAAGGCGAAGGCGTCCCTTTATTAAGCTTAAAGAAAAAGATCTGGAAAGGTTTTATATAGATCACTTACTTCCGTTTCGCCTACCGCTATTATAGACTTAAAGCATAGTATAAGACGTTTCAAACCATTAGTGCTAGTAGATTCTCCTACTATTATACAGTATGCCACGCTATATATAGGTATCTTGCCTATCCCCCTTAGATCCGAAAACTTATAGCTAATACGCCGTTAAGTTAAAGGTGCTGTGATACCTCTAGTATATCCCATAGAATTCTCGCTAATTCTAGGGTATACTAACTTTATAATATCTACTTAGTCTATAACCTAGTCTATAACTATATCCTGCAGCTCTATAATTATATCGCTTTATAGCTATATTGCTAGGACCTCTACTCTACTACGAAATTCTATAGTTCTAGGGAAAGAGTTTTCTTTCTTTTTAAGTAAATTTTGTAATATAGGGATTATTTCCCCTATACTATCCTAGATTCTCCCTATCGTATAATCCGGACGTCTTAATAACCTATTAGTAGGATTTATCTTTTTTAGGTAGTACGTAATTTTAAAGTTATACTATAATAGTGCCTCTGCCTATCTTGCTTATTAACTACTTAACACCTTTATAGTTATAAAGTATTCTAGGTTATTATAGTCTGTAAGGACTTTAATGGGATAATTGCTTCCTATATAATAATATCGCTAGTGCTTTATTACTGTAATTATTGTAAGTAGCTTCTAGTTATGCGTTATATAACACTGCTTTATAGGGGTTATTTTCCTTAACTAAAACGCTATAGGATGCCATTCTCCGTCTTTTAATTAAGATATAATTGCCTCTAGGGTAAAGCCGGATATATTTATTTTAAGGTATATATATAGCTTCTAGCAGAAGTATATTAGAATAGGCGCCGACGTAAATAAATCCTTTAACCGGTTTATTACCTACTTAGCAGCTTTCCTAAATATAAAGGGTCCTAACTTCTTGCCATTCTTAGATCCTTTTAGTAGATTAGTAATTAGGAGGATTACTTATAAATAGTAAATAATAAACTGTCTGTATAAGTAGAGGTTGTAAATAGTGTTACGCGCAGAGCGTATGCGGCAGGGGCCGTATAGCGTAGCGTAGGTCACCTAACCACCTACGGCCCGATAGATAGTCCGACCTCAGCCCCCCCTATTTAGGCACCGCGATCCTTACGATCCTCTGCGGAGAGAAGAGAAGAAATCAATTGAGACCAAAAACCCCCCCTACCGTGATCCGAACATAAACCTTTAGTAGAAGTTCGCCGTATTTAAGAAAACCTATACTTCTCTAAACGTTATAGGGTATAGCTATTCCCTAATAGCGTCTACCTGGCTTTTCTCTATTAACACTCTATTAACGCTAACAATAAAGCCTAGAAAATTAATACTAGTAATATAGAAAGAGTATTTTTTTAGGTTTATATAGAGCTTGTATTCCTATAGTCTCTTTAGTACCATTCGCATATAGTATGTATATACTTTATAGTTATTAGAGTAGACTACAATATTATTAAGGTAGACTATATATATTATATCTAACAGGCCTAATAATACCTTATTAATATAGGCCTAAAATATCGCCGGTGCGTTAGTAAGCCCAAATAGTATTACTAAGTACTTAAAGTGGCCGTACTGTGTTTAGAACGCCGTTTTCCACTTATCGCTAGCTTTAATCCGGATTTAATAGTATATATCTTTTAGATCTAGTTATATAAATATCTTTACGCCTAATAGCCTATTAATAAGCTCCCCTATTAAGGGTAGCGGGTAGTAATTCTTTATAGTAATCCTATTAAGCGCCTAATAGTTAATATAGAGGCAAAGGGTTCCGTCCT
>Ga0307515_10010277_pt1 | contig 17971 bp, 20 predicted proteins | sample 17_EM_MG_FD_194513 | JGI IMG/M metagenome (GOLD analysis project Ga0307515, IMG submission 194513) | Populus trichocarpa ectomycorrhiza microbial communities from riparian zone in the Pacific Northwest, United States - 17_EM | ecosystem: Host-associated > Plants > Roots > Unclassified | place... | reverse complement strand
CAGTTCCGTCGTAAGGCGCCTTATATTGAGGAAGAAGTGAGTGAGCTATTGACAATATTTTAAACTTAACCTGGCGGGGTGTCATAGAGGTAGGCAGCCGCGGAACGACAAGAAATAGTCAACAGAGTCTTGCTATGCTCGGACTCACCTGTAAGTCGGTGGGCCGGGCACTACAAAGTTGATCGGTTCCGGCCGATCAGTATGTCAGCGTTGCGGGGGTTCGTTGACGAACGGGTTTCGAGGGACTCAAGAAGGAAAAGTAACCGAGCTCCGTTCTTGTAGGCACAGCACAAAGTGGGTAGCTCTCATATACTGTATCTACGAGGTAATTAAATCATAGTAGGAAATGCGAATGAGATACATGAGGCAGCTGAAGTGATATCATGATCTGGACCTTAGTTCGGGTCGGGTACACCAAGGGGCCGGTTCTTACACCACCACTGTATTGAAAGAAAATTTGGCGCTTCTATGACACGGTAATTGATTGTAAGAATCCGCCCACCAACGGGTGACTGGTACCGGTAAGGCCTTAAGGCTTTTGAGTTAGTAACGTACTTCGCCAACAAGATCCCGGAACGGCTCAAGCGTCACTGTCTTGTCCCTCTCCGACTCCACATCACCGCTGAGCCCTATCCGCTTCAACCGCCTGCCACATGCGCCTCGTTCCGTCAGGGCACGTTTCAAAACCGTAGCTGAGGGGTCTTGGGTCAGCACCCTCCAGGGTAATTCCATATGCTGCAACTGAGGGCAAACCAGCCCCCCTTCGAATGGTCGGGAGAAAACCAAAACGAAGGGATCGAGGGAATGTGCACCTCCCTCCACCTCTCTAAGATCATAGCGGATTCGTTCGAGCTGAGGAAGCTCATATGAGAATACCTCCCACACTCCATCAGGGAAGCTAGTGCGCGTCTGTATGTCCAAGGAGGTGACGGTATCCCTTCCGACGACTTCCACAATCTTGGATGCGAACCGAGATAACTCCTGAGGGCCGTATTGAGGCCTTGACCAAAAATTGGGGCAGAGGCGAACGAAGAGGCTGTCGGTGGAGAATGCGTATACACTGTCCAAGTGGACAGTGAGGGTTTTTGACCTTTGGGATCGTTGGAGAATTTGCCACGTTACAGGGCGGAAGAAGTTGGGATATAGCATCAGATAAGCTGGTACCAATTGAGGCTTCTAGTTTCACTACGGTAGAAGCTGGATACCCGACGTGCGAGAGGATGTATCGTATGTGAGGAGGATTGCGAAACTCGAGAGAAAGTTCTCGGAGTCTACATAATTGAACGACCGTATCGCAGTTGTCTGGGTGACCGTCCGGTTCTTTGGGTCCGGCATGGGCGAGGTTAAGTGTTTCAAGGTCGGGACAGTTATCTAACATGGTCAGGAACATTCCAATGGACGTGCATTCGGAGGGCATGACGGGAGCGCCGAGGTCCAGGGTCAAATGACTCAGGTTTCGAAGAAGCGGTGAAGACCACTCAACCCAAAAGTTGCGGAGGCGGAGGGTGGAGAGGTAAGGTACTGTGCCGCGAAGGGACCATGGCAGGGTTAGGCAGGGATAAAGCCGATAAACATAATGAAGATCGATTGTTGATATGTTCGGCGCCCTCCGTAATACACTGACCATCTTACTAGCGAGGGCGTAGGACGTCCCCTCGAAGATAAGAGAGTGAAGGTTGTTGAATGTACGGCCTTCCAACTTCTCCCATACAGCATCCCACCTCTGGGCCTTGGCCGGACAGTGCGGCACCGGTGGCCTGAAAAGATCGCAGAATGTAAATCGGGATGGGTCCGTAACAAGGATAATATGCGGGTCGTATTTGCACCGTTCGAGGTAAAGTTCAGTAATTTGGGGGGTAATGAATTTGGCGGTGCTCCATAACTGGGGAAAGGTTATTCCAACCTCTCGGAGTTGGTGGCAAATCGCAGTTAGGACCAAAGGTGACAATGGACAGTCGTTGTCCGGTAACGGTGGGCCGTCCAGGTCAATCACGTGTACGAAGATTTTGAGGATGAGCTCAGTGGGCAGGCGGAAAAGTGGGGAGGCGAGAAGATTGTTGCGTCGGCGAAGGTGAATCGAACGGTGGAGGGCAGTGGGTTCTATGTCAGCATCGGCTGTGTCCAAGTCGCGTCTGCTCTCGGTTAACAGTTCCATTATATAATCAGTCCCCGGTGTCTGTCGGTGGGTTAAATAACGAGAGAGGCTGAGAACGGATGGGTCTCCTAACCGTTCAAAACGAGGACCCAGATTGACTCGACGCGTCTGAACCGGACTTCGCCAGCTTCCGAAACTCCACGCCTGACGATCCGAAGCTCCTCCGAACTTGAGTCGAATTCCAGCCCGCCTCACTAGCTGCACGCTATATCGAGTCGAAGCCAATTGAACATTGCCGCTCTAAATCGCGATGTCTGATAACCTGCAGCAGTCCCCATCGCTGGCTGACCTCCCCTTTGATGTATTACTGGAGATATTCAGCGAATGCGACGTCAACGATGTCTTGAACCTCTCAGCCGTGAGTCTATCATCCCAACGGACTGCTCGTTGTTCTTGATTGTGCCACAGACCTGCAATAGGTTGAACAAAGCGTTGGAAGAGCACCAGACTTGGCTAGATCAAGTGAAACGACTCCAAATCCCCATCCCCACGGGCGTAATTCCCTCGATGGCCGAACTCAAAGACTGGGCTGTTTCCTGGATAAGATCGAACGAGCTCTGGGTTAAACCCCGGGAGGATGGCAATGGCCGTCCGCTGAGCGTCCATTGCTTCGAGACACCATTTTTTGACGATGGCTGTGGACCCGACCGATTCGTGATGGCAAAACTCATACCAGGCGGGAGATTCGTTGTGGTCCTCTATATTGACTGTAGCATTGAATTAAGGGAGATCAACATCAAGTCCAACGGTGATTGGGAACTCCGGGAGGTAGCACAGCACAGACAAGACGATCAAGAACGATTCGATACGGTGTCCCGGAGTCTATCCAATGCGGTGCCCCAGGGTCAACTCCTCACGGAGACGGACCTCGGACGCCCTCTTGTCGCATACGTGGATTGCGCAGAAGAGAAGTACAGACACTCTTTCTCAAAACTGTCAAGTGCATATTGACCAAAGCGTACCTAGCCTTCTCGTTTTCCTCGTTGACCATATCGCTGGCACCATCGAACAGAAGCAGGTGGTGAGCCTCGATTGTGTCCTTTCAAGGGGTGTATACGGCATTCATGCAAGAGGCAACATCATCTTGTGTTTCTACGAACAAAAATATGATAAAGGATGGGGTATCACCGTTTCTGAACTAGGTCCGGATCCAGCCCTGAGGCACTTTGACCTCAGCATAAATGAGGTGAGCTTACCTCCTCGCGCGTTCCCTGTCGAAAGTTACATGATGTGGGGGGGTTGCAGCCTAGCTACGATCGGTTCTTCATGGTGTCTGAGAATGCAGTGGTCCTGTGTGACGCCGGGGGGATCTACCTTTACCATATTCCTGAACTCAGCTCTGCGGAAGATCACTCGACACTCAAACCTGCCTGGGAGTGGTAAGGAGAATCCTGGTGGCTCTGTGGGAGTTTCTGCGTGGGGCCCTCACAACATCCCATGCTGCACCTGCAAGAGGTATCGGCGATTCACACCATCGTTTTCCGCATGGACGCCTCCGGAAGGGGTCCCACAGTCGCTCAACACCGCATTAGCGGAGGGCTTCCGGCCTACCTCGCCTTCTACGCAGAAAACGACCACTTATTAATGGTAAAGGGGCGGAAGGGACTCTGTTTTTACGAAGAAAACTCGGAACTCGAGTTCTGCACGGGTTTACTGGGGATAGAAGAGTTGGCGGGCGGGTTTGATGCCGAGCTGAAACTTCCTGACGACTGGAGCGGTAACGAACAAGGAGTGAGAATCGTGGATTTCGATGAGAGGACGGGAAGGATTTTGATTGGCACGAATTGGCGCGGCGCAGAATATGAAGAGCCGAATCGTATTTACTTCGCAGATTTACCACCTTAGTTTCACGCTGAAAGTGGGTGAGAAAATAGAACGCACCGGTTATGCACCACAGGGGCTAATCTTTCCATCCGCGACCATCATCGTCTTCGACTCCGATGGAAAACAAGTCGAACGATTCTCTCCTGCTCACAGATTTTCCATATGACATACTACTACAAATATTCCGCTATTTCCGCCTTTTTGACATTTTGAACCTCTCGGCTGTGCGTGCTTCACAGTACTTCTGAAACAAACGCGGAACTCATCCATCCCAGACTTGTAAACGGCTACGACTAGCGGTCGACGAACACCAGGTATGGCTGCAGCAAGTCAAGCTTCTCCAGATCCCCATTCCTCCTGGAGCGATCCCGTCAAAGACGGAACTCAAGGATTGGGCCATCTCTCGCGCCAAGGTGGATATACGTTGGGTCAAGAGCGGAGATGACGGAGACGATCTGGTGGTATATCGGTTTGACTTTAACAGCGATCCCGTCATGCATGCGTACTACCTCCCTGGAGGAGAATTCGTCGTTTTCCTCTACACGAGTGGGCGCATCAGCTTAAAGAGGATCCAAAAATCGATCCATACAGGAGAATGGCAACTATGCGACGTTGTACGATTCAATCGAAAGAACGCAGAGGGCCGTTTAAAGTTCTCGAATAGAACCCTCAACGAAATCAGCTACGGGCGTTTCACTCTTGTATACACCGTGGAAGGGAGTCTAAATAGGTATTTCCACCATCGTTCCAATAATTGCTACCCCCTTGAACGCGAAACTTAGACTCTTCATCTTCTTCATCGACACTGTCTCTCAAACCATCGATGAAGGACCAGTCGTGCGAATCAATCCCCCACCCAATCGGAGTGAATACTACAAGATCTTGGCGTTTAATAGTGTCTGGGCGGTGAAGAACACGATCTTCTACTGTCGCGAGCTCCACGACGACGAACACGAAAGCAAATTCCAGCTCCTCGTTGTAGTACGCCTCGGGGCAGAAGTGATTCAAAGAGAGTTTATTATGCCAACCGGTTCGGTATGGTGGTTTTTCCTCGTCTCGTTGCCGCTACTCATACCCAACCCAGCGAGAATCGTTCGTCGAGGAATATTGCCACTTCTTTGCGATGTCGGAGAACAGTGTGGTACTTTGCGACCCAAGTGGGGTCTATGGGTACGAAATCCCTGAACTCGAATCCGAAAGAAATGACGCTTTCCTTTCCTATGACTATGTCTCGTCCGATCCTGGATGCTGGTTCCGGGGGAGCCTCTGTGATTCCGATTCGCCGAACCCTACACTCTACTTCCACGGCCCGGAGTTCATGGGGAGAGTTGAATTTGAACTCGACAAACCCGGTCGTTTTGTCGTGGTCGCGAATTACGCCACCGAAAAAAACAAGTATTACGGCGATGACCGGCGTGGGGGGTCGGATGACCGGGTTACCTTGAAAGGCAGGAAGGTGTTATCCTATGAGGACCAGCCCAAGTATTCCTCTTTTATTACGCTCAAGACCGCTTTGCTGGGTGGAGGGAATGCCTCGAGAAAGTTGCGGACGCGGATAGCGACCATTTATCGTCGAAAACTGGTCCATGTGAGGCAGGTGGAACTGGACGAACGGACGGGGAGGATCTTAATCGCGGCTGACTACCCGACCACCGAGGAGGTTCGACCATTTGCACGTCGAATATACCTCGCGGATTTGCCAAAATAACGAGGGGCGCTTGGGATCCACGGAGTCAACAAGACCCGTCTCCTCGCGGAGGGGCCAGAACACAGTGTTGGAGACGACCGATATCGGAGTGAATTAGCTGGCAAACTGGGACTATAGTCAGGAGAGCCGGTGGAAAGGTCCTCAAGGATCCGGAAGATAGGATGCGTAATTGACATTGGCCCACGGTTTAGGCTGTATGGAAGGTGTTGATTGTTGAAGGGGGAAATATAATAATCTCGAGTGCAATCCAAGTTCTCGAAAGGGAGGCCGTTCGGAGATACTCGATACGACCTTATTCTCGGTCTGAAGGATAACTCTGAAAGATGCACCGTGGTCCACCCGGAACGGAGGCAAATTTGTCCCGACTCCCCGGCGAATCGCGACAAGATCTGTCTCCAGACCCGAGCATCAAAACCACGGCGGCACGATCGCCCTCTCAACTTCACTCCTCGTATAGGCCTCATCCTTAACTGGCGGCCGGTTATCTTCAGAAACCCTACCACGATGAAGGTCTTTTTCGACGAAGAATGCCTACTACACAACCCACCACACGAGATCCTATCTGGGAAATTACAGCACTACCTCGAGGTTCCAAAACGCCTCCTGGAAATCCGTCAAGCTCTCGAAGGAAACACGATTTTTCAGATCGAAAATGCAGATCGCTCGATTGATGCTAAGAAGCATGCTTTGCAAGTCCACTCTGAAGATTATATCGAGTACCTAGAGACCGCGTTTCGGCTCTGGGTAGAGGACGGGGGTGATCCTGAGGTACTACAGAACGGTCTCAGGGCTGCCCCGGTGGCTATTCCAACTCACTGAACTCAGGATCCATTCTTCCCGGAGACCTTCTCTAATCCCAAGTTTGCCCCTCACTTCACCACTGCCCGTCCGCCTCGAAGTTTGATCGGTAAAGCGGGTAAGTCCACGTCTTTCTCCGACAACCTTACTGAGCTCCGACTAAATGGGTACGAGGTAGGCTATTACTGCTTTGACCTTAGTTGTCCAATTACCACCGGTTCGCTGAGCTTTTTGTTATCCCTGGGATCACATCGCTAAGGCGTCTACAGATACGTACACTTCTGTCTTGGCCTCCGCCACAGTTACTCTTACCGCGGCAAGGGAACTTTTGAGGAGTGGAGAATCTGTATTTGCTCTCTCGTGATTGTGACTGCCCATCAGGTTCCCACTCCACTGACTCCTCCCTCAGTCGACCACCAGGACACCACGCCGGTACCTCCATCTCGGGAGGCTATTGCTACTTTAACAACGTTGCGATCGCGACAAGGTATTTACAACGAGAAGCTGGCGATCCGACTCGTTCTAAAATCGCCATACTGGACATTGACTATCATCACGGGAACGGCAGTCAGTCCTACAATTGTTTCAGTTGAACGTTGGCTGCGGGAGCTGATGGTAGGATAGCGCAAGAGATATTCTATTCAGACCCCAGCGTAACATATGTTTCACTCCACGCAGAACTGGACTACCCCTGTTTGTTTACATCCCAATTAATCAGCACATGGGCATCACGCTGACCGCACATCATTTCAGATTTCACGGGATCCCGGGAAGAGAGAGGGGATGCACCCGGGGAGGGATTCAATCGCAACTTCCCGTTGCCTCCCGGGACCGATGACGATGCCTACTGTGGCGAACTCAGGAGAGGTGCAAAGGTCATCGACGAGTTTAATCCGGTGTATTTGGTAGTCAGGTACGAAGACGACGTCACATCGATGATGGGCCGATTACGATAACGAATGCCTCGAAGCCTTGGAGTCGACACGTTCGGGAACGACCCCATTGGAGGCTTCAAACTGACGACAGCGTGTTATGCGGAAATTGGGCGGGTCATTCGAGGGCTTTCAAAGCCCACTCTTTTTGTCTTGGAGGGGTGAGTTCTTGTGCTTCCGGTTTCTATGGAGAGAGGATCGTTCCTGATTTTCATATCTTTGGTATAATAGGGGCTATGACATAGATAGCATTGGGAAGAACGTCCGCACTCTGCTGGAGAGCTTTGTCACTGGTGGGGTGTGAGCTATTCTGAGAGAACTCCCGGCCGGACCGCGTTATCTCTCCCGCGAGAGGGGGAGTTTTCAATGCAGAAGGATGGCCGAAGATAAGCCTGTCGATGACCTCAGTCTTCCAACTTGTCGGATTGTGTTGATGAGGCACTGTTTGCCCTCAGACCTGCTCCAGGCGCGGCCAGGCATAGTTCGTGATCGCCATCGACTGAGGCGATGCGCATGATTTACTGTACTGCGCTATAATACATAGAGCTTGCGCGGCGGTCTCTATGACCGCCCACACCTTAGAATTAAGAATACGAGCGAGATCACAAGCAATTGTCTGCCAGTGCCACGCAAGCCGAACTCGACCGGAACCTTTGAGTAACCTCGACTCTCTCCCCGACCTACACCACCTGCATTCCGCCCTCGCACACCCCGCCAAGTAATCCGGGCACCTCTTCGGGACTCCGAACCAACCCACAGCCAAGATCGGTTCTGGATCACTCTGACGCCGGTGAGTCGGACGACTCGTGGTAAACACGCCGCTTCAGAAGCTTTTGCTTGCCGTCACTCCCTCCGTCCCGTCTTTTCCTTTGTCCGCTCTTGGTCCTGCCAGCAACGGTCACCACCCTCCTGGGTTCCTCCCTCGACCCTCCAAGTACACCTTGGTCTTCATAATTCCGCACTCCGTCCCCCCAGTAATCCCCGCAGCATCGCCCTCCCCGTCGATCAACTTCAAGTCCAATTGGCCACCTCCCTGCGGGTCCATTTCAGCTAGTATCCGCCATGATCAAGAGTAGAAACACTCCTCAGTCTCTTCCTTCCCAACGGAGACACATGCTCGAAGGCCAAGATGGCCCATGGAGTGTCAGCGTCGCCGAAACCCCCAATGATGCTCAATCTTTCACTCTCTACATTAAAAGTTCGTCCTCGTGTACTCGTTGATTCCATGCGTTTTGACGGCTAGCTCTGTTTGCTAGCCCCCACCCATAACCTGACCCTCGTCCGGGCGGCCTTCGAGATTGTCGAACTGGACGAGAAGCTGCACGATGCCCATCCTCAAGTAAAAAAGCCCAAGCTTCCTGCCGCTCTTTTATCTATGCCCATGCCACCGAAAAGGAAGTCCGCGTTTTTCAGCACCCTCTCTCGTTTGGCCTCCCCCAGTGTCAAACTATCCCCCCCCAAGCCCAGTCACGGGCTACGGCAAACGTCGATTTCAACGACCACACCCAGCGCAGCAAATAGCTCCGTCGCATCCCCGATGAATGGCAACTCCAACCTTCCGTCTTCTGTTTCTTCCCCCTCCAACGAGCTCAACGATCCCTTCAGCCAGGTCATGTCCGATGCCGATACCTCGACTCTTGTCCCCCCAAATAACCCTACCATAACCAGCCTCGCCGCATATTTGACAAACATCGCGAACGATCAGATACACCGACAAACGAGGGTTTGGAGACGATTCGTTCGTGTGAGGACCGATGATTTGGAGAGCGTCCGCGTCGAACGTGCTATCAAGCGAGTGAGATCTGACCTCGCCGCTCACCTTAAACGCCCCTCTACCGACGTCTCCGGCCCTATATCCATCTCGACTAGCGTCAGCAAGGATGACGGGGACACCGTTATCGTTTCTACGACCGAGTCATCTTCGCTAGCGCTGGAACTGTCACCAACGACCGAGGCTGTCAAGGAACCCGTCCAGGAGGAAATCCCGCCTCCCTCTAAGGTGGCCCAAGAGACTCCAAAGGAACGCACAATTTCCGAGAATGTCGCTGCCGAGGTGGCGAAATCCAAGGAGATGGCTGAAGAACTCATGAACGAGGTTTCGACTCTCGATTCCAAGGATGACGATGACCCCACGCCTGTCGCTAACGAAACACACACGGCACGAATCCCGCGATCACAATCGGCTGACCCTACAACACGGAACAGGAACTTCATGGCATCCCCACTAAACGATCGGCAAGGCACACTATCACAGACCTCGGAGACCACGGAAGATGACGAGTCCTCTGTCTTCTCCGAGTCGAAGAAATATGATACGGGTTCGCGAGCCGGGAGGAAGAAGCGGGCACACTCTGTTGATCCAAACCAGGAACTCAAGAAGCGGTCAAAGAAGGTGGCTATTGACGATTTCGAGATGATGAGGGTGCTTGGGAAGGGATGTGCAGGCAAAGTGTTACTTGTCCGACATAAGCCTACCGCGGACCTGTTCGCACTCAAGGCGATCACGAAGAGGCACGTGTTGGCTCATCAAGAATTGCAACACACTTTGACCGAGCAGGCTGTGCTGAAGCGGATGGCCGCAGAGGGGAAGGATCCCTTCGTTGTGAAGCTTTGGTGGAGTTTTCATGACCGCGAACACCTCTTCTTGGTGATGGACTTTCATCCTGGCGGTGATTTGGCCACCCAGCTGGCTCGTTGGGGTAGGTTAGGTCGTGATAGGGCTCGCTTCTACGCCGCCGAGATTGTTGAGGGTGTCGAAGGTCTTCACAAGAACGGAGTCATCTACAGAGATCTTAAACCGGAGAACGTGCTCATCGGTTCCGATGGGCACATCGTTCTGACGGATTTTGGTCTTTCGAAGGAATTTCCTCGTCGATCCACTGCCATCACAGCTCCCTCGACTCCTAATGGTACGCGCGGGGAATTTTTCCCCAACGGTGCTCCTCCATCGCCGAACCCGGATAGAGATCTACCGAATGGGATCCCCAGTATTGGAACGGAGACAACGAGCACATTCTGTGGCACGGCCGAGTACCTCGCTCCCGAGGTCATCCAGGGCCTCCCTTACAGCTTCGAAGTCGACTGGTGGAGTTTTGGAACGATGTTGTATGAGATGTTGACCGGTATTGTACGGATCCTCTCCACTTTGAGAGCCATCTGTTGACCGTTCTGTGCAGACCCCCTTCTGGGCTAACAATCATTCCGACATGTATTTGAGGGTGCTCCAGGATGAACTTCAATTCCCTGAAGATCGCTCGATGGATCAGGATACCAAGAGTTTGATTCGCGGTGTAAGCATTGCGCGTTGGTGCGCACTGCACCCAGACCACTGATATCGGAACGATAGCTTCTTCAAAGGAACCCCGCCTTGAGAATCAAGGAACCTAGAATCAAACGTCACCCCTATTTCTCGATGATGTGAGTCTCCAATTGTACCCTGGGCTTGATTGACTCATGGATGGCTCCACTATCAGCGACTGGTCGCATGTATACTACAAACGATATATTCGTGAGCGGATTTCCAATCTACGATAGTTCTAATGATTAAACATTACGAACAGCCCCGTACATCCCGCCGATCGACCCATCGAATGCTGGTGACACGCAGAACTTTGACGAGACATTCTTGGATATGGAACCAGTCGTCAAGGACGCGGAGGATGGCGAAGAACAGACGGATACCGATCAAGATCAACATACTGATACAGACCGTACGGAAGGTGAAGACTCCGTCACCACCCCGTCTCAATCCCGCAGTCCTTCCGTTCATGCTCAAGACCCCGATGTGGACGTGTTCGATGGTTACTCATTCAAAGGGCGTCACTCTGTTGTTATCGACGATGATGAGGAGAACTCCGATCTTGGTGACGAAGACGATGAATACGAGGAGGATGAAGAAGAAGTTTCTATTTCGAAGAGCCCCATATCCGAGGATGTTAGGGATCAGGAAAGCGCCTTGGCGGACTCGGAAGATCAGGCGGTGGAGACCGAGACTGAAGAGGAGCGCGAGGCTGAGCCCAGAACCCCGGAGGCCCGACCTACAGCACTGCCTGCAGAGGTCCCTCTGGAGGAAGCGAAACCTGCCATCGAACCTGTGCAACCTGTAGAGATCATCGAACCCTCGGCTCCCACAAAGCGACCTTCTGTAGAGATTCCTCGCCCAAGCATCGATTCTCAAAGGAGCGAGACCTCTTCGAAATCAGGAAAACCACCCATCCCACCCAAGTCTTCTAACGTCCCTCGACCATCGAAACACACCGGCAAGCGGAGAGAGAAGTCTGGCATTGCGGCACTTGATAAACATATCGGTGACGGTATCGACGAACTTACGGAGCGCGAAGAAGAGGATGAATGGGATTTCGTCGAAGCCGGCGTGGATGAAGAGCGGAACGGGGCGAAAGCGACAAATCTTTTCGCTCGTGGTGTCGTTGACAGGTACAAGTTGGCCGTCTTCCGGAAGTCGACACCGTCTCGCAATGGGAACCGCACGTCCAAGGCATCTGGCACGAAGGCGGTATCTCCCTCCCCATCAGAGAAGCAGAGTAGGGGTCGCACGCCACTATCCTTCCGGAACAAGAAGAATATCTTGAAGACCCCGCCCACTTCCTTTTCCTCCCGTACCAAGGGAACAAGCAAACAACACACCCTGAATCACTCGAATTCCATGGGCTTCTCTAGTGCAGGGGCTTCCAGCGCGGCCCTAAATCAACCCTCCGCGACTAGCACTGCGGCTCCGTCCCTCAAGTCCAAACAGTCTGTTATGTCGATTACCTCACCCAGCGAATCCGACTTCTCGCCCAACGACGACACTACACGACCCGGCGTTCTTGGAGGGGAACAGCCCGTCAGGAAACCTGTTCCTCAATCGCCCACCGACGAAAGGAAGAAGAAGAAGAAGCTCAAGGGACCGAAGGTGCTCTCGATCTTCTCCCCACAACGCCCATGATAGACTACCGACCAACTCCTTCCCTGCCCGAAATCGACCGTTTGTTTTTTGTTCCTCCTCTCGTGATGTTTTCCGTTGTCGAGCAATTTTTGCCCTTGCATCTATCAAACCGAACTTAATGTGCATGTTTTCTGTGTTCCCCCCCTTTCTCTCGTTGGGATGTCGTATTGGTGTTTTTCTTTTCATTATGATTCCCCCTTCCACCCCCGGAAACGGGTTCTCTCCCCTTCTGTTTCTCCTTGCCACAAGCCCGGTCTGTTCACATTTTTCTTTCTTAAACACTTTCTTTCCGCGACTCTGGTCGTCGTTTTTCTTCATCCCATGGAATTTCTTTTCCTCGCCATTCAAGCGTTGGTACAAATTCCCCTCAAGTAAACAATAGAATTGTCTTGGAATTGTCTCGTATGCAAAAGAAGCTGGGCCTTAATGTTTCATAGGTAGTGAGGGAGGTATGACTGCAGAAAGCGTGTGCAGGTATTAGGTGCCAGGGGAGAACGGAGCCAAATTCTGGCGATGAATCCGATCATCGCTCTGGACAACGACCGTGATCATCAGGTCAACGCCTCATACCTATATCCGCGCTCCTCCTTCGTCCTGGCGCGGTTCTTGAACGCCTAAAAGCGTTAAACACTTACGATCTCTTCTCGATTCCCACGAAAGTCCCAGGGTAGTGCCTGTCTCCGTCCTCGGTCACCTGGCACAAGTCCGACCTCTCCAGACTGGTACGAGTCGTCAGCGCGTCAGCACTTAGTCGTTTCCTCCACTCCGTATTTGCCTGCGACTGCACAGCCTGGTCTCTCCTCGACATCTCTTGTTTAGTCAGAATACTTGCTATCGAAACAAATGTTTCCTGGGCATTCGGTATGTTCCTTCGGTCTAGTTCACGTGAGCATTCAAGTCATCTCCGGTTTCCCTGCCCAGCTCGTAAACTCGCACAAAAACGAACCAGACAGTCCCATGGCCGTGGACAATGTCGGATCTACATCTTCACAAAAACGACTGAAACGGCCCCGCCCTTCCCAGAGAAACATGGTACCGGAAATTGTGACGACGCCGACCGCCCCCATGAAGAAACTTAGGCTGTCGCCAGAAAAGGGATCTGAACGCTCTGCGTTGCCTTCGAAGCCGGGGGGTGACTATTTCGCCTCCGTTGTTACCGACAGCGAAGAGGAAGAAGGTGAGGTCATTAGCGGCTGTCCAGGAAAACCGTGGCTGACTCTCCTACCGCAGTACAAGAGAGTGGGTTGCACGGTATCGGACCGCGCGTTATTTTTGCTAACGGGCATTCATTCGCAGTGTTGAGCGCTCAATCAAGAACTTCAGGAACGATGAATTCCCCTTGTGTCCCTGGATCTTCCTCAAAACCCCTTCGTCGACAGCTGACGTGGGGAGATGGCGGCCGTCCCAAGGAACGGACCGCTACCCCCAACCCGGTGTTTAGGCGTTCAAATACGGAGCCGCAACAACTCACTGATGATAACCCCTTCCTCGTTCCCACCGCAGATTCTGAGGATGAGTTCTTCACTTCTGCCTCTCATCCACCGTCCTCTAGCCCGCCCTCACTACCGACATGGCCAATAGCTGCAACGAGGGCTGAGGGAATTATCACACCCTCATTGCCTCCGGTTCAGGTGGGGGGTCCTACTGCCTCGGGCTCCAACTGTATCCATGAGGGTGTCCACGTCATTGCCCACTCCAAACAAATTCAGAGGGAGATGGACGAACTAGGCATCTGTTGGGGCGTGCAGTACGAACTTGCGAGGGGGGAGACCCGTGGATGGTGGAAATGGTCTGATGTGTCCCTCGAAAAGTTAGAGGAACTCCGGGGAACGAACGCATCGTCTGCGTGGAAGGTCTTTAGTGTAATGAAGGGTGTGTCTGCAGTTAAAAAGGAACTTAGAGTCTGGTATGTGGCATTCCTCCACTTCGTTTGTAGGACAGCAGGCTTACTGGATCCTACACAGGGAGGAACTTGACCGGGAACAGGTCTCAATCACAGAGGAGGATGACTGTCAACGGTCACTTGGCCTCTATGGTGACTGGGCATATTTCCCCGCAGCAGATTGTTTCCCAGATTGGTATGGCGGGCGGGTCCTGCAGAATGCCCGCTTGGTCCTGGATAAACATCCTAGGAAATTCAAGATCCAACTTGAGGTCATGGAGTATCGGAAAGATTCAAGTCGCATTGCGAGGTTCCTGGGTTCACGACGGGTCCTTAGCCTGGGTGTTGCAGATAGCCTTTCATTCAGGGATGAGCATGGGGTAAAGCAGTTCTTGAATCAGAAGTTTGTACTCTGTGGGAGGGTTTTTGTAGCATTGAAGTCAAAAGAGGGGAAGGTCTACCTTGTTGAGGTGAGGGAGGATTATGAAAGGCAGGCACAACTAAAGGAGGGGGACAACAAGAGGAAGACATTCTGGGAGATCATTAATTGGCATAATCCAATGAACAGGAATGAGAAGCAGGTTTGTTTTGCTCATTACTGTACACTCTTAGGATTTATTATTTCTTGTTTTAGGCAATAAAGAAGTGGGCTGCAAGGTTTGACCTTGGGCTTTCACCCTCTGTTCCAGTTGTGGAATTCAAACCACACAATATTACCCTGATTGATGATGACTGTAGGTTGTCTCTTGTTCTTTCATGTCCTTCTCTGACAGTGTAATACAGATGCACCCAGTTATGACCCTAGGAATGGCAAAGCCACACCAGAGGAAATACTCACTGATGGGTGTGGGTATATGAACCGTGCTGCCCTTGCACTGATTGCTAGGCAAGCCCACTGGGATGACTTCTGCTGTGCAGTCCAGGGTCGAATTGCTGGGGCTAAGGGTGTTTGGATTCTCCATCATGAACACCAAACCAACCAATATGAGGAGCCAAAGATCTGGATCCGTGAATCCCAGAACAAGGTCAACCTGGATTTGAGGTCCCCAAACACTTCCAGAGCTCACCTCATCTTTGATCTTGTTGCTCCTGCCCACCTCACCTACCCCACCCGACTAAACATGCAAACCATTGTGAACCTCTCTCATAATGGAGTCCCAAACTATATCTTTGAAAAGCTTATGGAGGATGGGATCCGGTCAGACTTTCAAAGGCTTACAAATTGGGAGGGTGAAACTGCTATGAAGTCTCTGCTTCATGCAGTTGCACAGCTAGGTGGGCTTTCTGGTATTAGGCTGGGGAGGGAGTTGGCTGGTTTGGGTTGTGCACTGGGACATGGAAGGCCAGAAAGAGTGGAACTGAGTTCAGAGGAGCTCCAGGGTAACTGTGATCCACAACAGGTTACTGGTCGTACCAAATTCTCAGGAGAACCAACAGCACTTGTGGAGAAAATCTTTGAAATGATTGCTGCAGGTTTCCACCCACTAGCCTCAAGGGTTTTATGGGAAGATCTGGAACAGATGATCAAGAACCACATCTCATCTTATATCCTCTCATTTCACATTCCCACACCTGAGAGTCTTGAGGCTTTTATTATTCCTGGTGAGTATCTCCTATACCTCCTAGTGTTGATACCTGGCTCATATTTGATAGATCCATTTGGAATTCTTGAGCCAGATGAGATCTATTTTCATGCCACTAGGTGCATCAAACCTGATCCCCTCTTGGACCCATTCCCAGACCTCCTTGTTGGACCAGTCCTTGTGGGTTCCTGTTTTAAGCCTACAGCTCCACTTCAACACTGACCTCTGTCTAGATTAACAGAAATCCTACAAGGTTGCCATCTGATGTCCAGCTGGTTACAGCAGTGGACAAATATCATGGGATCTTCCAGAACTACAAAAATGTAATTGTATGTTCGATTAGGGGGGAGGTATCCTTTGCAAGCAAGCTTGCTGGTGGAGGTAAGTCATCCCTTAGGTATTTTTTGGTGTCTTTTCTGAGAAAATTATAGATTATGATGGAGGTAAACCATTCCCCTGATGACCTACTTGGGTGGAATTAATCACAATTTCCCAGATACTGCAAGGATAACATGGATGAGTGAAATAGTCTCAGCCTTCAAACCCTCTCCCCCCAGCCCACCACCAGATGGGTTCCTGCAAGAGTATTTTGAGAGGGATGTTGAAACTGTTCTGGACTTCTGCAACCAACATAATGGGAAGTCAGAGGATCAACTGGCTATTGAGATCCGCACCATCCTCCTCTCTGGCATCAGTAACACTCGGGTTGGGTTATATTCAAAATTCCATGATAATGCAACATACCACCTCGGATATGACAACCCAATCACAATCCGTCTTGCCTATATGTATGAAAACCCACTCTCCTTGAGTGTTATTTTATCCTTTCTAAGTTCAATATTCTGACACCATTATGCAGGTTTACAACATGCCTGGACTCAGGAAAATCTGGCCTCCGTGTCAACATGAACAGGTTCAGAGGGGACCAACAAGCCTGGGATTATCCACTTCCAAATTGCATGAAGAAGGGTGGAGACTATCTTGAGAACCGGACAGCACTCCCTCCTGCCTCCAACCACTTCATCCTTGATGCACTCATGAGAAAAGGGGAAGAGGTTCGGAACCAGCACCTCAAAAAATACGAGGAGGACAAGGAGAAAGTTGTCAACCCCAGCAGGACAGATCCAGACCTGACTGCCCCCATTGCTCGTGCAATAGGTCAGATAGGATATAAGAACCAACCCATACGTGACGAACTCATGAAGTTGGATGCACATATCAAAAAGGTTCGGGATGCCTGGCGTACTTATTGGGGGAGTAAATCTGGTAGGCCTACAGTGGCATGGGGAAAAACCAAGAAGTCGATGAACAGGCTGGAAAATGCTCGATGGGTTGAGGAGTTGCGGAATGAATTTGTATCAGGCCCAGGTCCTGAAGAAATTGGGACACTCCTCGCTCTCGACCCCCATTTGGTTTCCAAACTGAAGGCGTCCATCGCTGCAGGTTCTGGCGAGAAGTTTGCATTTGCCATGGCTTACGAGACCCTACTCGCAGTCAAGGCAGAGGCTTCAGGTGGTATTTCTCCTATCGCACGCTCGTTTGGTGATATTCTAGGTGTTAGCCCGGGAATTGGACGGTTCTACTCACAATGAGTATCACCACGGCTGAGGTTTTCATACATACCCGAGTGTTCATCATTCTTTTTGTTTGTACTTTATAGTTTTGGTGTAGTAGAACGCGACTGCGGCGACACTAGATCCCGTCGGGGTTCCGTGCCCGAAATATTGATGTATTATGGCTTATATAACCGCGCGAGCGCATCCCCCTTTTTCTACTTTGTGCTCTTCCACGGTAATGTAACCTATTCTCTGAATGCCTGGGTTTAGTAATAACCCAAGTATTCTATGAATTATACAGCATCGTAGTCATGCGAGTCCTGGGGGAACGAGGCGGGCCGGCTGAGGAAATGAGTATGTGTTGCCTATTTCCTGACTTCATTCAAGTTGATTCATTGCAGGATTCTTTCCGCGACGTCATTCACATTCACAGAAGGAAATCCATTGTTCGGTATCTCGAAGTCATAAAAGTAGCAAAGCAGGGTTTCCCCGGCAATAACAGGCGCCTGGCACCAGCGATGTACAAACGGATAGTCGGCTTGCGGCCCCTAGCAGTTTTCTGGCAGCAATGACAGCGGTGAGCGGCCG
>Ga0307515_10010276_pt1 | contig 17972 bp, 14 predicted proteins | sample 17_EM_MG_FD_194513 | JGI IMG/M metagenome (GOLD analysis project Ga0307515, IMG submission 194513) | Populus trichocarpa ectomycorrhiza microbial communities from riparian zone in the Pacific Northwest, United States - 17_EM | ecosystem: Host-associated > Plants > Roots > Unclassified | place... | reverse complement strand
ACGTCGCTGCGCAGGCGCTGCGCAGCCGTACACACGTCTCTGCGTTCGCTCTAGTAGTCTATTGACACGATCCAAATGGAACATCAATAGTAGCTGCCAGGTTCCCGGGCTCCACCGCATGGGGGTGCAGAAGTCGCTTTTCTGGAGTCGTCTTAAGTAATTAATATAGCTCTATAAGCTAACGAAGTCTTAGCTAAACCTTTTGCCGACCTTATTCTACTAGAAGGATTTAAACGACTTTAATATTAAGCGTATGTAGTAGCACTAGCTAATCTATCTACCCTATTTAGTTACTACGCTGGCTTTGCTATAGGATTAGTAAAGGATATTAACTAAGCTAGATCCTTATCTCTATATTAGGATAATCTTTCTCCTAAACTAAAGAACCTTAAAGAACTAAGAAAGTATCCTTTAACTACTGGTTTTTAAAAGGCTATAGAAAAAGAATATAATGACCTAAAACGCCGAGGGACATTTAAGACTGTACTAAAGGCAGAAGTATATAACGAGCAGATCCTACTACTAAAATAGGTCTTTAAATATAAGCTTAATAGCGACGGTTACCTATAAAAGCTAAAAGCTTAATTATGCGTCTGTAGAGACTTATAGATTACTAAAGAGGAGACCTATGCAGTAACCTTAGCTGCTTAAATATTCCGTGCCCTTATGGCTATAGCAGCCGCATTTAATTTGGAAATTTAATAGTATAACGCCGTAAACGCATTTATAAATGCTTAACTAGATAAGCTAGTCTACTGCTACTACCTAGAAGGCTTTAATTAAAATGGATATATTTTAGAGCTACTTATGGCGCTATACAGATTAAAAATCTTACCGCTACTTTAGTATAAAGAGCTTACTAGTACCCTAGCTAAATTTAGATTAAAACCTATTCTAGGTACTAACTGCCTATTTACTAATAGATGACTTATTATCTTCTTCTATATAGACAATATTGCCGTTCTATTTACTAAAAAGGACCTTTTAAGACTTAAAGAATTTAAAGCTAAACTACTACACTAATACGAGATCCGTGTACTAGGAGACCTACAGTAGTTTTTAGGAATTCGTATTAAACGAGATTAACTAAGTTAAAAGCTCTGGCTCTGCCAAGACTCCTATATTAAAAAGATAGCTAGTTAATTTAATATTTAACTACTAGGAAGATTTTCTAAGTTACTACTTCCTGCTAAAGAACTAATTCCGTCTAACTAGTAGACGAACCCTTAAAGAACCCTAGCCTACTAGTAACGAGTTAGTTCTCTTATATACTTAGCCGTATTTGGAAGACCTAATATTATAAAAACGCATTCTAAGCTAGCCGAATTCCTTACTAATCTAAATTAAAAACACCTTAACGTATTAAACTAAGCTATTGCCTACTGCCTTAAAACAAAATTGACAGCTATTAAATACTCTAGCGAAGTATTTAGAGCCTATATCTACTTTAGAAACCCTAAAGGAGAAGATATTACCTTTTATAGAGTATCTAACGCAGTATTTACGGACAATAGAGAGACTAAACGGAGCTTTTAAGGATACCTTTTTATCCTATTTGGAGGACTAATCAATTGGAAGGCAACCCTATAATAATTAGTAACTCGCTTAACTACGGAAGCGGAGCTTCTCTCTGTGTCTACTGCTGCTGTTAAAATTATCTGGTGGCAGCGTTTCTTTAAGGCAATCGGCTTTAATCTAAAACGCGAATTTACCCTACTTTGCGATAACATGCAAACCGTATGACTCCTAAGACAGGATACACCAAAGCTTGATACTAAGCTTTGATATATCGATGTCTATTAGCACTAGCTAAGATAGGAGGTCTAAGATAAAAAGATTAACGTATAATGGGTTCCTATAGACAAAATGCCTACTAACGGCCTTACTAAAATCTTACCCCGTTAAAAGCACGAAGCATAGATAAAGCAGTTAAATTTGGTAGATATTTAATATTAAATTAATACTTTATCTAGCAACTAGCAATATCCGCAATATCCGTAATATCCGTAATATCCGCAATATTTGTAATATCCGTCACAGTTACCGCATCCTTTTGCTACTTCTAAATTGCATCCAAATTTCCTATTCTGGTATAGTCTCTACCTTTATTTTTATTTTCTGCAGCTTTAACTACACCGTTAAATCTGGGGGGGTATGTAACCGACTACTAAGGCTCGCATTACCTTATAACTTACTACCCGTTTCTTAACTTATATGCCTCTTGCTATCATATATCTCATTACTGTATTACCCCTATCTTTAATGTCTACCTATCGATTGTTTCTATTACCTATTCATTACCTATCACCGACTAAGTGGCAATGGCGACTTGGTGGCCAATTAGGTAACAGTTACAAATTATCGTCGGTATTGCCGATAACCTTAGCCACCTATTTCTTGTATATAGTATACTTAATTTCCATAGATTTAGAATTAAGTCGTTCATTCAATTCTTCACACTGCAAAGCTTACAGGAGAGAAGGTTTTTCTTGATATCGTATCATTTTCAAAGGAGAAAGAATATTTACGTCTTAAGATACATAACAGATCAATAAGCACCACCAGTCTTACCACTTAGATTGTCTCGATCAGCTAGTCGAAGAAGAAAGGCAACATGAATTAAATGGAACTGGATAACTAATTAATATTATGAGCCTAAACACTAGCTTAAACATGCAATACCAATAACCTAAAACGATACTCGTGCGTAAGCTTTAAAATGCAATGCAGAATCCCCGAAAATGCCGCCATCCGTCTATAAAATGTACATCGGTAGCTCTTCACCTGGCCTTATGGGGTTCCCGAACTAATAAACCCTAAAGTAAGGTCCCTCGCCTTCGCCATCCCAGTTGATCTCATCAACATCACCAACACCCACCAACTCTCCACCGAGTGTCATGCCCGCCGGGCATGGGAAACCCTGGCCAACGACCGGGAACCCAGCCACGTATGAAGCCACACCAGGCTTGATAGCCTGTAGACGGCCGACATGCTGGTCCCTCATGTTTCCATTTGGCCAGGTAGTGGTGCTGTGGTCGGCCGGGGCGAGGGAAGTGTAGACGTCAATTTGAGCTGTGCCATACGGATAGTCCGGGTTGCAATGTAGGCAGTTGTTGAGTGCGAAGTTAAACTCGCAGGTCTTGCCCGCAGTGTTGTTTGGGAAAGTGAAGGTAACGAGAGTCGTGATGTCGCTGTCAACGCCGTTCTTGTGGATACGACCTGTTGGGACGCCGTAGGCAATTGCACCGGTGGAAACGGTGTATTGCGAGAGTGTGTCTGGACGAATCATTGGGTCCGGAGTTGGGGTGGCAGAAGTGAGGGTGAGAAGGGCCGCAAGGGAGGCAATAGTGAACTTCATTTTGAAGATGTGTTCGAGATTGGAGGGCGATTGAGTGGTGACGTTACTAGTTCTTGGGGTAAAATTGATGTTAAGATAAATCACTTAAACAAGTATTTAAAATGGATGTGAAGAGGAAGTGAATGTAGTGCTGATGATGGGCTTCTCTTACTATCTATCCCTTTTATATACCTCTTTGAATTCAGCTTCAGAGCCTCTGCATCACAAGCCCACCGCAAGCCTCAAGAACCACTGCGGTGTCTCAAAATTCACAAGTGCGCAGCATATAGCGCGATGTTACATAGCAAATCACTGCGGCCATGAGCTGAGGCATTACAGACACCAGGAAATAAGGTCAACATGACCAGGTCAAGCTAGCAGTATTCGTATACGCAGTAGGGCTGAATAAAAGCTTGTCTTGGCAACTAGGGCTGAAATGCCACGATCCGGGAGCGTGCACGGAATTTCTGTTGATTGGTTCGGTGATAAATGCCAATGTAACGCATTTAGATGCAGTGGAGGCCGTGCTACTCGGAGAAAGGGTTTCACGGAGGCGCAGTGTTACCCTGGATATTGCCGTCTTGGATTTCTTGGCGTGACTGGTTTGGCTATATTGATTAAGTGTTCCTGAAATATATCGCTGTAAATAAACTAATCTCAATTCATAGAGCTAGTATTCAGCCCTCGAAGAGTGGCTGGCTACCTCCTGCTTGGGGCTGCTAGAGAAACACTCATAAACGTGGCGCTCGTCTTTTTGTCTTGGGTTTTCAGCCTCTGCTTGGCAGTTATACCAGTCCGGTCGGTGACCGGAGTAGTTTGAATAATGTTGTCGAATTCATCATCAGGTCCATGATCTGACTCAGACTCATCCTCAGGGTCCACCGTGACTTGTGCTGGCTTGGTCTGTATTATCTTCTCGGGTGGCTTCTTGTCACTAGAGCCTAACGGCGTAGGATTAGCGAAAGGCTTAGAGAGAAGAACACGCCTTCGTAGTTCTGCCATCTCTTCTTCGTCGTCAGAAGACTCTGGTAAGGCATACGGGTCACGCTCTTCATATTCTGCGCCTCCGTCCTCGACGTCTTCTCCGTTTTCGTTGCCCTGGTTTTTGCCTTTGCCACAGCTTTCTCCTCCATCTTCACCTTCACCTTCATCTTCATCTTCGGAGTCATCGATTGGCCGTCTATTCATATTGCCACCCTTCCATGCATCTTCCTCGGTGCCTGCATCACGGTCCGCCCTGCTTTCAGAGTATTCCCGTTCAATTTTCTCTAGCCAAACTTCTTCAGTCTTTTTAATTTCCTCTTCCGAACTGCAGGCAGCATAGCGTTTTAGAAGGGCTCCATTGATTTCCAGAAATGCATCCCCATACGAGAAGGATGATAGTACTTGCTCAGCCCACTCAGTATGTCCACATATATAAAAACAGGCAGCCAGCGCTTCCACACAGTTTAGTCGCCAGGGTCGTCCGTAATTTGTAGGGTTTGCGGCGATAAGGTAGGGCACTGATATAAAATTAGAAACTATCGTGAGCACTGGAAAGTAGTGGAACATACACAATCTTTCACACTTCCCACCAATCCTCTTGAATGGTACTTCATCAACTCGATTCCATGAACATTCAACCACTGCAGCACCATACTGCTCCAATAGTTCCTTATCTGCCCCTGACAGAATATTTTTAGCCTTCGGGCTATATAGATATAAGTAATCTGCAGTTGGAAGGATCAGATCCTTCTTACGAAATTACCACACCAGCAAACTTCTGTCCAACATGAAGCTCTCGCATCAAACCCAATCTCATTAGCTTCTTGCCTGAGCATCGTCTCGCATCACAGTGACCCAGATCCCAGCAGGCGGCTTTGAAAGTAGGTTTGGAGTTGGTGGCACCTTCACCAGTGTCATCGCAGGGTGGTCCTCGGAGGCGCGGTGCGTTAGAGTACTTCTTGCCACGGGAGGAGAAATTGTCTTTCTTATGTCGAACCATATCGCAGTGATGGGTTTTGTGCACGTGGATCGTATAGACAACTGATTGTAGTAAAGTCTTGAGAAGTTCTTTGCCAAGCACAAACTTATCTAATCACCACATGATTATCTTTAGCCGCTTGTTTAATTAACTTTATAACGTAACTTATTGACGGAGACTTTTCAGTTAATAAAATTGCTGCTAAATATTATGAAAAACGCTGGAGCATATGGCAATTCCAACTTGTGGCGTTGAAGGATGCGTGCTCTCGCGGAAATATTACTGGGATTTGGCCATTGTTCAGCTCATCATGCACATAGCGTAATGTCCTGCACCAACGATCCACGAAAGGGTCTGATTTACGAGATAACACGTAACACTGTTACGAGGTGTGAGGAGTACAAAGTAAGTTCATTACCCATAATAGTATATATGGACTCACGTGTTTGAGCGATTTCAGATAACAGCCGCATAGTTGCAGTGAGTTTCGTGGTCCTTCATATAGTACTTTGCCGGGATGCGGCTGAGAGTTCTGATGCGAAACACTCCAAGGGGATAGGTTGAATGCCGCTCCTGCCAATTAGTGCTGAGATGGCACAATTGAGACGGGATTCGCAAAGCAGTGTCCATTCAATGTCAAAAGCCTTAGGTGGGTGGAAACCAGTCCCAAAACCGGTGACGAACCTGACAGACGGAGATTCGAAGATTGAGTAAGTCAAGCAAATCACACTTTTAGAAGCTGCGCGGAGAATTACAGAAAGTAACATGATTCAGTATCATCGCTGTGCCCGCTATTGCAGCTTCTGCGGAGATAACATGGTGATTCCCAGATGACCACGGTGGCCAGCCTTGGAGGAGCTTGTATCATTCTGTTATCGGGGCACGGGTTTATCTATACTCCCATCCAGCTCACGACCTGCGGCGGCAGTATGGCGTTGAATATTATGCACAGTGTCTCCTTCAATATCTGGAAAATCTGCCTGATTTAGGCCAGCGGCCATTGCATTTTGCGGCTCATAGTACTGGTGGAATTGTTTTGAAGAAGGCTCTTACGGACGCAATGAGCGGAGCTACATTAAATGAAGTATCAGATCGTGTGGTGCGATGCTGTTTCAGCGTTGCCTTTTGGGGCGTTCCCCGTGAGCGAGAAAGGTTTAGCTGCATTTCTAATGGCCTAAAGACTGACTGAGGATAGACTATGGCAGCACTGTTCTGTCCGAACCGGCGCATAAGGAAAGTGTCATGCACATTCTAGGACTATCCCGCCCAATGACTGAACTCCTTCGACTGGAATTCAGTTCTCTCAACCTCGACCAGTTGGAGCGGTTCAGTGAAGAGTTTGCAACTCTTGCAATAGGTTTAAAGAAAATCTGGACCTTTGTGGAGGCTCGAGAGACTTCCTTGGCCGTTGTAGCTAGTGGACAGGAGACTAAACTGGAGATGGCTGTAAGTGGACAATATATTTCTGTGTCACCTGCTGACTACAAAGGTTGTCGATCGCCGGTCTGCCACTCTCAGTACATCTAACTTAGAGTTTGGCAGTGAAGAAGTCGTGGAGGTTTCTTCCAATCATGCCGAACTTCCACGTTTCGGAAATAGGTCTAATGATTTAACTTTCTTAAAGTATCTAGATGATCTCAGATCTCTAATTGACGGACTATTTAGTCAAGGGCAGAAGGATATTGCATTAATAGAGCGACAGGTGCTTGCAGATGTTCACCTCTTCTACGACTCTAGCACCAAGGAGGAGAAATCAAGCATCAAAGTGTGGTCCGAAACGCCAGAGTTGCAAGAGCTTCTGGATAAGGGTCCAGCGGCTTGCTTGAAGCGAAGACTGCCGAGCGTTCGAGATCGTCGCGAGCCCAAAGAGGAGATAGGGAAGGATGGGAGGTTGGTGGAGGAGGAAATCAGCACTCTAGTCCCAACCATTGTGATCACTTCTGAAGATGAAGATCAAGAAAATGAAGCAGAGACTCGAGAGCAGAACACAAGTAAAATAAGCAGGAAGCGTATGGTAGAACTCAGTGACCGTAACTCGACGTCAATCCAGGAGAACGACATGCTATTGCACGACACTTCTGAGAGTTTTAGCCACTCTCATAAACCAATCGATGTACGCCCAGACCACCGAGAGGAGAAACAAGTACGATCGCTCCAAAGGAATACTGTAGCACATTCTGTACAATTTGCCTTGGATAGCGAGCAGGATGTTTACGACGATTTTCAATTACGTTATGGAGAAGGCCCAACGACAATGGCCGACTTTTTCGCCCCAGCGATACTTCGCTATACTACCAACAACAACCCGAGCTCTGAGTCCATTGCAATAGTGCAAAAAGATGGCCAACGGTCTAAACCCATTGGTTTTAACGATACTGAGAAAGAGCGATTCGCTCGTGGCGAGCAAGGTACATTCAAACTTCCGGACTTATCTCGCTCCCTCTTCCGATGGATACACCTTCCAGCGAACAACATGCTGTGGATTCCTTCATTATTTCAAGTAATCGCAAAAGAGCAAAGGCAACCATCACTTTACAAAGCTTTACTACACAAACGAGTATGGAATTCGAAAAAGAATGTCGCACGGCATGGAGCCCCCCACGGCCGATTTATGCAGCCCGGTTGTCAGGCATTCTTCGAACAGGTGATGGAGTCATCTGGGCTTGACGCCACAGCAAACATCACGAGCCCCGTTGGTGATGTTCAAATTTATGTCTATGTGAGTGTATATCCACTTCAACCTAGCCGGGAAATGTTGAGGCAGTTTAGTACACCAAGACTACCTGACCCCGTTTGTCAAAGCCTTTTCCAGGCATACGCCTCTCTATACGGCTCTTGGCAATCGCAATACACGAGATTCCGGGTCGTTTAATTTCTGCCGGCCAGTTTCATAGCTATGCCCTTGTGAATGACTTTAAGCTATTTAGCAAAGCTTACCAAAAATCGCAGTGGAGCCTTAGGGAACCCTCTGCTTAAATAAGTCATAAAAACTCTCCTGCATATCCAACTTGAACTCCCCAATACCTTAGCTCGAACAAGTATGCTGTGGCAACAACTAAACATATGGCACCTACACCATCCCTATTTGTTCTAACTTCACTGTGTTCTTTTTGTTTCGCTCTTAGGCCTAATATCCAACTAATCCTATACGAGCAGTTCCCCTACCTTCACTGGGACACCTTCGGTAGTCTTATGGCCCGAAGCCGCCTCATTGCGAAACGCCTCAGCCAGAAAAGCTCGTATCCAGTTGATCCAAGCATCAAGAACGACTCCCTTGAGCACAAGCTTCTTTGGTTCTATCTCAACAATTCCGCAGACCTTCCCCTCCACCATCGGCGATCATTGGATCAATACGGTTATCCTCACCTAGTAAATACACGAGCACGCGACGAAGATCAGGTCTTATACAAACGTAGCAAATTTACAGGCATTACCTGGATGAACGACAGAGCAACGACCAAGGCCTGGAAGAAAAGTCATCTGGCAGAGCTAATGGAACGAGAAAGATTGCGAGTTCACGGCTTTAAATCGAAACAAAAACGTCCTATCGGAGCTCTTGTAGATCTTTGGAGCAACGATAATGATAGCAAGGTGCTTATAATCGATCAACCCTGGTGCTGGGTTGTTGATCACGGTATGCCAAATTCTTAGCCTACCACTTCTTCGCTATTCCCCGCGGAATCCAAGTGCAAGTTTAGTGTAAATATAGCTGATGCATTTGGGCTTGACCCTAGATACTGTGATTACGTGTTTTCCACCACAGAATTCTGAAGTCCGTGATGGCCGACCTACTCAGGGAGACCTTCGGAATACTATATATAATGATGTTAGTGGTCAGTCGAACCATTATATCACGGAATGTTCTTCCTTTAATAGCTTTCAGGCGACCCAAGATTTGCAACGCGGTGTAGAGACTCTTTAGACTTGGCCGCTCTTGCTGTATTTCATGCTGTCACAGTCTTGCTGGAGAAGTGCACATATAAGGACTTGCAAGTATTCGATGTTTTCTCTGAGTACATCAGCCTGCTTGTGGGTGCACCGGAGCTCTCCGTAGTGATGCCTGAGATACTAAGTGCTGTCAGACTGAGCACCAAACGAGATCATTTAAAGTTTTCAGAGATAGTCAACTACGGCAAGACACAGGCGAAGATCAGGAATCTATTCGTGAGACTCTTCGGAATCTTCACAATAGAGACGATCTTACTGCTCTACTAGAGCTTCGCGATATAGAAGATGAACTGAAGACTCTGGACAAAGTCTTTTCGGAGCAGGTCACCGTCATTGACCAGATGCTTTCAGTTTACAAAAAGATTGACCAATACAATGAGCAAAAGTTATCCTCTCGGGTAAGTCCGGAAGAATACAGAAGGCAGAGGGACTCAGTACTTCATCTCAATAGCATCTCCTGGCTCCATAATGCTAGGGCGCGGGTTGAGAAATACCAATCCCAAACCGAGAATATGCGGAACAGCTGCATTTCAGTGCAGGAATCTGTAGGTTCATGATTTACACTCGGGCCACGTCCGCGCTTATAAATTGCAAGTACAAACTCCTCCTTGACATGAAGCAGAAGCAGGCAAACGTCGCCGAAGCTAGCTTATCCCGCTTGTCCGCAGAGGTTGCGTCGGAACAGAACCGTGCTATCATGATCTTCACCATCTTCACCATCATTTTTGTAAGTTAATCGTTTTCTTTGCATTGACCGTGTCTAATAATAATCAAAGTTGCCACTTTCATTCTTTACCTCCTTCTTCGGCATGAATGTCAGCGACTGGAGCGGGCAAGAGACATACCTAAGCCTGCACATCATTATGCTAATTGCTGGTCTCATTTCCGCTGCTGTCATTGTCATCGCTTTACTCTTAGCGTTCAGTAGGTCCCTTCGTAACAAGGTGACAATAGCACTGAGACAAGGGTTGAAGCGATGGCCGACAAAGATCTTGAGGTTCCTTTTCAAGCCTATAGCGCGATGTATCCCCCCAACCGCTGATGTAACTTCCATTACTACCTATCGAGACTTGGAACACGGGATCGGGCCGCGCTCTAGCCGACTGTCAGAGGACTGGAGATCTCCTGCGGCTGACGTGGAGGTCCATCAGTTTGGTTCGAATGGTAGGCCGAAGTCTAATCTGGACTAAAGAGGTGCTGCAAATAGCCTTGACTTAATTATGGTAAATTCTTCAAGAAGCCTTTGCTTCTTTAGGAAAACCATTTAGCATAGGTCCTCTGAAACTGTTTAACCGCACCCCAAAATCTCACATACGTAGTAATAATTGAATAAATCCGAGGACGATATGTGTCTAAGCATGCTATTCAATACCATAATTTCAACTAATTAAGTTGGCCTCATGACAGCGGATATTCTAAGTGAGACTGCTCGAAGGGAGTTCAGGATTTAACGGATCCTAATGTCGTAAGTGAAATATGTACGCTCCAGATTTGGCTAGCTTCGCTTTGCCCGGCCTTCATCTAGTAAGGAGCTTATTTCGGGCCGGTCAGGTTTTGCTACAAGTATCCTTTGTTTAATTCAGTCCTGCAGCGTCAGCATGTCTTCTACAACATGACCCCTTTACCAAGCCTTAATCACCTATAACAATTCCTTCGACTCTTAGAGGTAACGCCATCAATTCCTTCGCAATGGAAGCTCATGAGCGGACTGTGTCTGAAATATCGAAACGGGTCAAATCATTCCAACAACCTTTCGGAGTATCCCTTAACCCGTCAGGACCGAAGTGATGAAGGTCCGTGCACGAACATTACGTATTGTTTGGCGCGAGGCCTTGATCTAATTGATCCAATTGGCTAGCCCTTATCGATAACCGTACGACCCATTTTGACGGGTTAAGGGATACTAAGGAGTTCTGGAACATCTATGATCGACCAAAGTATGACGCATTAAGGACAAAATATCATGCGGAAACACTTCCAAGCGTCTATTAGAAAGTTAGGTCTAAAGATGAATTCCAGAGGAATGACGCTACGAAGGGATTTTTCAGTGCCATCATTGGAAAGACTTCGCTATTATCAACCAAGTCATAAATATGTAATCGTTAGAACTTTGGGAACCTATGCTTAGGCATAACTTGAGCATCAGTAATTTGAACACGCTGTGTTCTTGCAATTATATGTCAGAATTCTTAAAAGTCATGGAAAATTATCCTTGCTCAAGGAATTAGAAATTTTGATTCGCCGATATTAACCTTCAGAGCCGCCTTGACAATGCCAACGAAAATGTTGCCTAGCGAGACGCGAGCCCTGCAGCCTTGAACCTAGAGACCCCCACTCTCACCTTCGCAACTCATAACTGTATACCACCTTTCACTTCACGCTAAAATTCTAGTAGACTGACTACTTCCGGCCTTAACCTTTATCATAATTCCAATTTTATTTCGGCGCCCAACCGCCCACCCTGGAGGCAGCATCTGCGCGAATGGCCACCAGAGACCGCTTTAGCGGTTTCGGTGAGCCACCTACAACTCCCCTGCAGCGCTACATATGTATGTCGATCCATACGTTTGCAGGCCTTGATACATCCTTGGATAATACTTATTCTGATCTAACTGTATAGTAAACGCGTGCGACCCCCAAAATTTCGAGCCAAACCTTGCGTTGAACTTGGAGATATCGGACCTAATCAACGCTAAAAAAGGAAACGCGTAAGGCCCTCCTTGCACGTATACAACAGAGCTTTTGGGTTCTAATATAACTGCCAGTCCTCGAGAAGCTGCGGTTGCGATTGTGCACTATATTAACCACCGGAACCCAAACGTATCCCTCTTAGCGCTTAATGTGAGGCTGCATAATTTCGAGACTCTCGACTGTCGCTTACACTCTACCAGCTCCTCGACATTTGTGTTAAGAACTGCGGCTATCCATTCCACCTTCAAATAAGCACCAAAGAATTTCTCAATGAGCTTGTTCGACGATTTCCGGAACGGCCGCCAGTCAACCCAACCCGAGTACAGAATAAGATCCTCGAATTAATAGAAGAATGGCGGCAAACAATATGTCAGACTTCACGGCACAAAGAGGATCTAGGGTTCATCAGGGATATGCACAGGTTACTAAGCTTTAAGGGCTATGTATTTCCGGAGATCCGAAGGGAAGACGCAGCTGTCCTTAATCCAAGTGACGTATGTGAGATTATTTTGGGTGATCTATGGCAAAGCACTAGCTGACTCTACACCAGAACCTGAGGTCTGCGGAGGAAATGGAGGAAGAAGAGAGAGCCGCACAATCAGCAAAATTACAGGAACTCATTCGGCGTGGCGGGCCCCAGGACCTTCAGGAAGCCAACAAGCTGATGAAAGTAATGGCAGGTTATGACACAAGGAATAAGACCGATTATCGGGCAAAGGCTGCTGAGGAGGTGGGCAAAATACAGCAAAAGGCTAAGATATTAGAAGAAATGCTGCAGGGATATAAACAAGGTGACAAAATAAAAGAGGGCGATGTCTTCGAGGTAAGTCAACCTCTTATGAAATCAACGGAGTGAGATAAAATCCCCGCTGACTGCATGGGCAGGAACTTGCAAATGCGCTCGCGAGCGCACAACCTAAGATACAGAAGATGTGCGAAGAAGAATCAGATGATCACGAAGCTGTCGCAAAGTTATTTGAAATCAACGACAGTATACATCGAACAATAGAGAGGTACAAATTGATTAAAAAAGGAGATATCGAAGGTGCATCTAAGATTCCGAAGGGGACATTGGGGACTAGCGGCGCAGGAGTGTCAAAAGGACCTGACAATGAACTGTCATTGATCGACTTTGGGGGACCCGAGGATTCAGAAATGCCGGGCCAAAGTAACCCACCCGAGGCACCGCAGGACGCTCCCAAAGGTAACGCTTTAGAAGATGACCTTCTAGGGCTATCTTTAGGGGGCGAAACTTACGGACAGACTGGTGGCATATCACTAGGAATGTCGAACGGCGCCAGTGAGCTTTCTAGATTAATATTTGAATTCCAACAACTAATGTATATTAATATAGATTTCCCTAGCCCTTCGTCCGGGATGTCAAGTCCTCCACCTCAAAATCCGCAATCTACTGTTCCCAAACCAAACTATGACCCCTTCGGATCCATTAGTAGCTCACAACCTCCTTTACAGCAATCCGTGGTACCTCCATCTTCTTTCTTCCCCCAAACTCAGCCACAGCAGACTCAACCATTACGTTCGCCCATACACCCATTTGCCGTGCTCTCTTCACCTGCGCCACGACAAGCGTCACCTTTCCAATTTCAACAGTCCGTCAAACCAGCCACTCCCCCTCCATCCTCTAGCGCACTGCTTAGCCTCGGCAGCTCTTCAAATCTTGGGCAATCATCTACTCATTCACGACCAATTAGCAATACAGCCGCTTCTAATGACGACGATGAGTGGACATTTGCCTCGGCCGTCCCAGACCAGTCTAAGGACATTACAGTCAGCAACACTAGCGTTAATGTCACTTTCAATGTGTCCCGCGAGTCCGACGATGCCATCCTAATCAAATCGCGCATCTCCAACAATACCTCTCAGCCAGTGACAGATCTAACTTTCCAAGTGGCTGTGTCTAAGGTGAGCTTCTTTATGAAAAGTCCTAATGTGGTAGTACTTTTCTCGTCTAGGTATAGACTCTAACTATGTCAGGGCTATTCTCTCCGCCTCGAACCCCAATCTAGTGTTTCCCTCGCTCCGAATCAAGCAAATGGTATCACGCAAGTCATCCGGTTGCATAGTGTACAACGTGGGTACGGCAGCTCTGTCAGGATGCGCTGGAAGGCAGCGTACTTAGTTGGCGGGGCGAGGAAAGAGGAGCATGGAGAAATTCTATCACTAGGGATTGCTTAGTGCTCGGCTAGGAGTGGGTTATTTGGATATAATTTATCAAAGGAAAATGGACATTTTTCTTCTTTGATTGCAGCATTTGAAGCATGGCGGGTAGTTGAGCTTGCTATAAGCAAATTTGGAAGGAGATGGGATTTATTGTGGCCTGGTTAGATGGCTTATACTATTTCGTAAGAATGAGGAGCTGACAACCTCTTGCAGTGCTGAGGAAAATAAATGTCAAATGTCTTTACCTATAATGTCCGCACCGTATATTCGACCAAAACTGTGAACGTCCGTCCATGGACCGCCACAAATACTGCAAAGGTTTAGTCGACGGTGGTATTACCCGACCAGGCAGAGATTCAACGAGAGCCAATGAATAAAGGACATTACGTGCTAACGCGACTGACCTTTATATTTGGTACAGTGAGGGAGCTCAAGATACATCCTATATTTTAGTAACTTTGTATTTGTTCGGCCTAGATAGGCTAGACCTGTTACAGCCAATACCACCTCTACTCTCCACCCTAAGAGACCTTTTACAGTCTACACGGTATCCAGCTACAGCAGGGGTACACATACGGGGTAAACGCCCTCCATGCTAACATGCCTGCAGAATAACATAACCCGGGCATTTTGTAAAAGGCTCGCTTATTTTGGAAATATGCGCGTGCTGTCCTATTTGTGGTACCCCTTTTTATTCTGCAACCTTTCCTCCTGATACAGCCAGAACAGTAAATTCTGCTCCTGCCCAGTTGAAGCGTGGTCGGAAAGGATACGATCTGGCCATAAAATGATGACTCTTTACGAATCTCTTGATTTCTCCGCGCGTGAGATACGGTTTGTTAATCTTCTACCGTGAAAGGAGAGCGAAAGCATATATTGCCGGTTTGAACATGTCTCTCTGGATAAGAAACCAGATTTTGAAGCATTGTCGCATTCTTGGGGCCCTTCAGTTGAACTACGCCCCATGCTGCTCAATGATCACTCTCATCTGGCCACAGATGATATCGAGAAAACTGTTTTCATAACACCCCACAACCATGGATATGGCTGGGTAAGGAGACCGAGAGAGATTTCACATGCCTTGGCGTCGCTAGAATCATTTCAGTACCCCCGGAACCGTGCAATAATAACTATGATTTTATAGTATTAAGCCTTATCCATAAACTATCTGAGAACGCACATCTTGCGAGTATCTCATCTTTTCTCCTTGGAGGTGCTGATTATGTAGAGGCAGACAGCACCAGCAAAACCATACAAGCCCTTCAATTGCTTATGGTCCGGAAATGGTGGACTCGGATCGGACTGTGCAAGAGTGCATACTACCCTCTAAAGCCGTCATTTTGTATGGACCTGCGATTATACCTTGGACAACGTTTGCTAATGCAACGAAAAATTACGACCGTCATGCATATTTTTGCAGAGATTGTAAAGATGGAGTTGGGCTCCCCAATTCAGCCCGAAAAGCGCTCACCTGCTTTTCTCAGTCTCCGACCTCCAGAGATTCTGAGTTTGGTGTCGCTCCAAAGACATTAAAAAATGGGTATTACTTTTCTCCTAAGTCAGTTCCGTGAAAGGGAAGCCACTGATTGCCGTGATAAGGTCTCCTGGAGGCCTGACTGGAGCAGAGCTGTCCCTCCGTATATCATCTTTCGTCAGGGTCACAGACTTTGATATTCTACATCCACGTCTAAATTAACCGACACTCAGTATCATACCGCTGATGCTTTCCTATTAGATGTGAGAGGCTACCAAGTGGATACTGTAGCTTGGAAATCAACACTAATGCCCTTTTTGGAAGAAGATGACGCTTCGTGGGATGGTCTTTCGGGTTCGGCAGCTGTAGATGGCGGTACAGGCGGATATTCGCCCTGTTGACACAATTTTCTTCAAAGAAGTATTCTAGCGAACCCTGTGTAGAGGCACCATATACAATCCTTCCATGACCGTTTTACCAATGGGTGGCAAATTTGAACGTGCAGAAATTTATCATGCCCATAAACGGTTTATTAATTGGCGCAAGGAGAAGGCACCCGAACTGCTAGATTGCGAAGGCATCTCTCGAGTCGAAAGCGACTTCGATTCCTACGAGAACAACCTAAAGTCAGAAGTAGTGCAGTTTGACTAAGCCATACACGTGGCAACAACAATGAGATGCCTCTTCGGCACGAAAGGGCGCATTGGGCTCGGACCGCCAACAACATTGGAGGGCGACTGCATGTTCATTTTGGATGGCGGGAAGGCCCCGTTCATCCTGCGAAGGTTCGGTGAAAAGCTGATCAACCGTTCAGTGGAGGAGTATTTTGAGTTGGTCGGCAATTCTTACGTCCACAGCATTATGGATAGTGATATTTTCGAGCTGTCGAGATCGGGATATGTCAACTTACTGTGAAAATATTCCTGAGTGCAGTTACAGAGTAAATTGTTGGCTAAGAGACACGGGAGAATGAAGCTCACTATCATACTTTCCATTGCTATGATCAATACATTGCTTATACGTAATATTCTTAGGATTCCACGAGATATAGGGCAATTTATTATGAGACTTTACTATGAATGTTTATTCACCATGTAATAGATTAAGGTCGATGTTTAATCGAGAGAGATAAGCTGTTTTGGTGGAGTCCAAAACTGCACTAACAGACAAAAACGGATTAGTGCTCCGCTAACCGCACACTCACGATTTCGCGACTTTGAGAGTCAGCAACAGCCTCAACGACAGAAAAGCCACCCCGATTCTTAACGCAGAGATTCAGTCGCCATGGCTAGTATGTATCATCTTTTGTAATAGCATCTTCTTGAACTAATTTCATTGTGCATTACAGAATCCAAAAACTCGTCTCAGCACAATCAGGCCAAGAAGGCTCACAAGAACGGGTGCGCATCTTCACACAACCCTATCCTTACCTATCTGGCTGTATCTTCCCTGGATCATGGAGCGGAGGCCCATGCAGCGGTTGTACAAAGAAATTGTAGCTAACTAGATATGCGCAACTGTAGCATCAAGAAGCCAAAGACGCACCGATATCCTTCCCTCAAAGGCACAGACCCTAAGTTCCGAAGAAACCACAGGCATGCGCTGCACGGAACGATGAGAGCATTGGTTTGTTATATCTAATTATAATTAAAAGAGGAACTAGAGTAAATCAAGAACTTGGCTAACGTTTGTGGTGCTACAGAAGGAGGTCAAGGAGGGCAAGCGCGATTCGGCATGAGAGGCTTCAATGAGAAGTGGGAAGGCTTGCGGTTTTCATGATGATACATTTGGCTGGCGTCACTGGCATACACACATCTACTACGGCTTTTAGCTGAAATCAGGAAGCATATTCCCCGCAACCGGTACGGTCTCCAGCACTAAGCACGTGAGGCAAAGTTGCGGACAATCCCATGCCGCTACCCGTCCAAGTAAAACCCTTCTTCAGTTTGTACTGCTCCCTAACCTAGGTGATTCTTCTGTTCTCGTTGTCCTCCCTTTGTGAAGCTTCAATCAAGAGCAACAACCGGCATTTGTGTGTACAGCACCGCGCTCTCCTATGCACGGTTGCTGAAGGATAAATTCTTCGTGCCAAGATCATTTCCCTCTCATTACCAAACACCCTCCCTGATCCTTTATGAGGTGCGGGTGCATGGAGAGAGGGACACATATTCAGATTATATCGAATATCTTCTTAATTACTCAAATTTACCTTTAATTATCGGACGTGAACGATAGCATTGACTTCGAGATACTTCGTTACATTATGCTGCAGGAGACAGCAATGTGGGTGAGAATTTAAGTAGGATTGTCATTGGTTTGTGTGGACTTCTTGCGATGACCAGCAGTATGAGGAAGAGAGCACTAATATATCGATATTA
>Ga0307515_10010275_pt1 | contig 17972 bp, 9 predicted proteins | sample 17_EM_MG_FD_194513 | JGI IMG/M metagenome (GOLD analysis project Ga0307515, IMG submission 194513) | Populus trichocarpa ectomycorrhiza microbial communities from riparian zone in the Pacific Northwest, United States - 17_EM | ecosystem: Host-associated > Plants > Roots > Unclassified | place... | reverse complement strand
AAATGTAATTATAAGATCTATAATAAAGAATTGCTAGCTATTATTAGATGCTTTAAGTAATAGTAACCTAAACTAGAAGGTGCCGGATTTCTAATTAAGGTTCTTAGCGACTATAAGAACCTATAGTACTTTATAACCACAAAATAGCTAAGTTATTATTAGGCCTGCTAGTTAGAATATCTATTACGCTTCTAATTCTTAATTACGTACCGCCTAGGCATCTAAGGTTAGAAGCTTAATACCCTAACCTAATACTCGTAAGACGCGCCAGCCCTAAAAGGAGCGCGCTTTTACTAAAATTAGACCCTACTTCGCCTTAAACTATTTAACCCTCCTGCTGAAGACCTTATAGTATACGTCCTTAAAATAACCAACTGACTAATTAAATAGATTATAGTTGATAAATACCTATATAACGAGTTTATTTAAGAAATGCTTAAGCTAATTTAAGATGGCGTTAAACGCTCTAAAAAGATTTCTTTAAGTAAATATAAAGCTTATGGAAACTGCTTATATTACTAAAACCGTTTAATTATCCCTAATTATAATAAGCTTAAGCTTAAGCTCCTTAAATATATATATAATCTACCTATCGCCGGCTACCCGGGCTAAGGAAAGACCCTAGAACCACTCTAACGGGAGTATTACTAGCCGAATATATATAATATAACATAAAGGTACGTCTTTAGCTACTATACCTACTAATAAGCTAAAGCCTTATATAAGACGTATAATAGTCTTTTAAAGCCGCTACCTATTCCGGACTAAAGATAGAAGAATATTTTAATTAACTTTATCATTAACCTCCTTAAAAGTAGAGGCTATATAAATATTATAGTAGTTATAGACTAACTATCTAAGATAAGATACTTAATTGCCTATCCTAATATATTAATACCTACCGTTACCTAACTATTCCTAGATTACGTATAGAAACTCTATAGACTCCCTAAAACAATTATCTCCGATAGAGGTAGCTAGTTTATCTTAGTATTCTAAAAAGAACTAACTACTTAACTCCGTATTAAAGCACTATTATTTACCGCATACTATTTAGAAATAGATAGTTAAATAGAATACGTAAATGCTATAATAGAACAGTATATTCGGATATACACGTTATATTTATAAGATAACTAAATTAACTAGCTCGTATTTACCAAGTTTACTATAAATAATTCCGTCTTAGAAACTATAAAAGTCTCCCTATTCTTAGCCAATTACGGTTAGCACCTATAAATGGGTTTTAAACCCTTTAGTAATGTTTCTCGCCCTACTTATTACGCCTTATAAGTCGCAAAAGCAAATAAATTCGTAGAAAAGATAGAGGAATTATAATAGTTTCTTACTAATGAGATAACATAGGCTTAATTTGTTTATAAATCCGCAGCAAATAAGAAATGAACCCTAGCACTAGCCTACTAAATTAGTAATTTCGTCTAGCTAGATATAAGAAATCTAAATACAAAACGACCTACTAAGAAACTTAATTAGAAGAATACTGGCCCTTATAATGTTAAAAAGGTTATTTCTCCTTATGCCTATTAACTAAAGCTCCCTAATACAGTTAAAATCCACCCCGTATTCTATACGTTAGTCCTTTACCCTACTGCCCCTATATTAGACGCCCTACCTAGATAGATATAGGACCCTCCCCTACTAGTTAAGGTGGACGGTAAGGACGAGTACTTTATTAAAAGAATTAATAATATTAAGTATAATAAACGGAAACGCTAATATATATATCTTATAAAGTGGAAAGGTTATACTAAGCCCTTATAGGAACCCGTTAACTCTATAGGACTTATATAAGCCGTAAAAGACTTTTATAAACTCTACCTAGAACTACTATAGCCCCATCCCGCAGAAGCTTAAGTTTAAAGGGGGGGTACTATTATAGGACACCCCTGTAACACCTTATACATATCTACTTATTTCCACTAACTTAGCAACTAGAGACTAACTATAAGACGGCAATCTAATAGCAATCTGCGGCAATCTAACGGTAGCTTGCTATATTTTACTATATTCCACTAAGTTCTACTAAGTTCTACTAAATCCTATTAAGTTCTACTAGAACCACTACTTAAATCCTATTCTGCTTTATATACGTGTTAACTAAGCAACTAAGTCCATAATATATACCCTTTCTTCCCGTTTTTCTACCTTCTTTCCTTACATAACGTCTTAATTTCTTACACAGTTTATATATATAGCTTAATAATATCTACCTTGCTATATATTATCGCCGCTTATACTTACTCCGTAATAGCAAGCCTGTAAGCTCTAAAGAAGCCGTTCTTAAAAAGAATTTTAGAATAGTTAAAGTTACGAGCTATAAGTAATAGAAAAGACTTTTAGGGCTAATATAATATCTATCTAATACCCTTATAGGAATACTTTAAGAAGCTAAAAGGAAATTTCCCTAAGGGCAAATCTTATTAAAAGAATAAGTAGGGTAATTAATATACTAATAATCTAAAAAAAAGAAAAGCCCTTATTATTGTTATAGAAGTAGGTATAAGATAGAATACAATATACTAAACAGGGTAGTAATTAAGAAGGTTGCGTACGCGTAACTATATATAGTTAATATAAAGATATTTAAGTAAGGAAACAGAATAGGTTAGGTTAACGTGGTTAAAGAAATAGGGGTAATTATAGGATATATATAGGTGTTACGGAATAAATATATACAAGTGACTTCTGTAACAGTTAGAGTCCTCTCTTAGTTATAACTAGGGCAAGATATAGAAGGAGAGACTCTCCGTATCGCTATTAACCTAAAAATAGTACTTTTTATAGGCAAGATATATTAGTTCTAAGCACTATATAATAGCGGCGCCGAAATTAATCTTATATAATATAATTTAGTAAAAAAGTATAAACTTATCCTATTATTAAGGCAGCGGAGACCTATTATAGGCTTTCTGAATAAGTATTAGATTAAACTATATAGTGCCTATAGGCTTATAATATTAGTAGCCGATATATATAACCGCACTAAGGTAGTTAGCCCGCAACCCTTTTAAGTGGCTAACTTTATAGGCTATAACCTTATTTTTAGATACCCTTAGCTTATAAAAGTAGATTTTAAAATACGTTTTAAAATAAGAGTCTTTAAATAATAAAATAATAAAAAATTAGAAGGGCGTATAGTACTAATAAGCTTAAAAGATATATTAGAAGATATAGCTCTAAGTAAAATAGTATATACTTTACACCTAAAGGAGTATTAGATTTAACCCCTACTTAACAGTAAGATAAATATAAAATCTAATATAGGTAATAACTCTTTTATAATAAATACCTTATAGGGAACTACTAGATATATTATAAAAACACTATAAGGAGGCGGCGATTTTAAAGATCTTATAAGATACTTCTATTATTATAGGTTACTCTAGCTTAAGTAATACGTAGAGAGTATACTACGGCACCTTAAATAATGCATTAAAGACTTCCTTACCCTTTACTAGCTACTATATAAAACGGTTTAATATATAGTAGTAACTATATATAAGTAACTACCATAGTGTATAATACTGCCTATAAGTATTTTAAGGGAGCTTTAGGACCTAGCTAAGAAGGATATAAAGAATAAACGCAACCCTAATCAGTTAAATATTCCGCTAGGCCTAAGAAACTTACTAAGAGTATTTTTAGGTTAGTAAGCTAAAGTCCTTTTATAGAACTTGGAATATAATTATATAATTAATTTAAAAGATAGTAAATAACCGCTAAAACTTTTTATCTATAACCTCTTTTATAAAGAGCTTAAAATCTTATAAAAGCACCTTAGTGGCTTACTAGAAAAGGGGTAAATTTAGCCTAGTAAGTTACTAATAGGCGTACTAATTCTCTTTATTCTAAAACTAAATAGAACTATAAGGCTATATATAGACTATTATGGCCTTAATAAGATTATAATTAAGAACCGTTACCTACTACCGCTAGTTAATAAAATACTAAATTAGCTATTTAGGGCGAAGAGCTTTATAAAGCTAAATTTATAAGACGCCTATTATAGGCTCTATATTAAAGAAGGAGATAGTATAATCTACCTATAGAATAGTAAGTATATTTACTGCATATACTAAGTATATACTATAGTATAGCCTACTTTATAGAATAGTAAGTATATACACTAGTATAGCCTACCTATAGGATAGTAAGTATATATGCTGTATATACTAAGCATATACTATAGTGCATCCCATTATAGAATAGTAAGTATATATAATAATATAACCTACCTTATAAAATAGTAAGTATATTATAAGAGTATATAGTAGTAGTAGATTCTTTAATTAACGTCTAATACGGATCCTATCTAGGCCTACGTAGACTACTCTGTATATAAGGGAAAAGTAATATTAACGGGAAAAAACCCTTGCTATTAGGGGGGAAGGAAAAACCCTATAAGCCACCTTAGTAGAATAAAAAACCCCGTTTTGCTATGCCTATACGTAGCAGCGGCCCTATAGGCCTATAGCTACGTCCTCCTCTTTAGATGGTTTAAACTCCTTAGGAACTATTACTTCCTTCTTTAGCTTATCTAAAGCTAGGGTTCACTACGTCCTAGCTAGGCCTTGCTAATTAATTGCTGTATATAGTTGTATCCCGTATCTTAACCACCCCCTATATACTATCTCTTATTAACTATTGCTATATACGCCTTGCCTCCCCCCCCCCTAAGGCCTATTAAAGGCGTAAGGGGGATTTATCCATTTTACTATCCTAATACTAAAAGACAAAAGCGGGATATGTGTGTGTGTGTATCTGGGTATCTTTTATGCCTAGGCCCTAGTTACTAGGCCCTCTCTAAGGGCACTACTCTGTTAAGAGGAGATAAGGAAAACCGTATGGGGTTATCTAGCTGCCTTTTAGTAGTATTATGGTAGTACAGTAAGTGACCGTATGCTCCGCGGGCGATTGCTTTAGGGGTTAGGAGGGGCCGTATATTTGCTCGTTCGTTTATTTGCGCTTGTCTGTTTGTTAATATAAAGTCGTTAATACTTTCTATTAGGGTTTTTGGGGATGTTATCAAAAACTACTTATCCATGTTGGATCGTATAGGTGCCCTGGATAGAATAGTGTAGTAGTTGTCGTATTGTAGAGGGCTAACAGTAGTGGTTTTCAAGATCTCACCATCCGAAAATTTTTTACCACCACCAGGTCCTGTCCGCACGCTATGCGACGTCTCTGCGTTGGCTCTGGATCTGAACTTCGAAGACCAGGTTCGTAGCCGTCACCACGTACAGGTGCAGAGTCCGATTTCGACGGCCTTATAAGAGTATATATATTAGGTCCCGCCGCAGTTGCAATATATTTATAATAACTACTATTTTTTGGCTATATAACGACGTAAGGCATTATATATATACTTACTATTCTATAAAGTAGGCTATACTGTAGTATATACTTGTTATTCTATAGGTAGGCTATACTATAGTATATGCTTAGCATATGCAGCATATATACTTACTATTCTGTAGGTAGGCTATCCCTTGCAACGTTGATTCGTGTCCTATTCTTATCGATAAGCTCTAGCCAATTAGATCGTTAGGATCTTAGAGTCGTGATAAGGAATATAAAGCTCAACACATTGTATATTTTGATATCTACACTCAATTCTTGGTGGAGATTTGTTTGGAATAGGCGTTCCAGCAGCCCCCCTTTACAGAACGGAATTCTGCGAAGTTTCTACGAAGTTTCTGCGCAGTTCTGATTTTGGTGTTCCGCACGGACCACCTGCAGTAGGACACCAACGTTGCATGGATACTAGTATATAACGTAATCCACAAGCAAGCTGGCACCACAAGCATCCTGGCACCCTCAAAACTCACCAAAAGTTTAAAAATCCATACTTTAATATCTTAACAACCACTTAATAATAAATTCTAATAATTTATATTTGGATTTTCATATACATTTTGCAGCTTCTATTAAAGTTGCATAGCACTTAATTTAGTAGTTTTTAAGATATTATAATTTGGGGGCCAAAATAAGCCAAATTACCGTAATATGACTATATCTTAAGAACCACTAAACTAATTACTATGCAACTTTAATAGAAGCTGTAGAGTGTATATAAAAGTCTAAATCTAAATTATTAAAAATTATTATTAAGTGGTTGTTAAGATATTAAAGTGTAAATTTGGTGGGTTTTAAGGGTGCCAGGATGCTTGTAGTGCCAGCTTGCTTGTGGATTACGTTATACTTAGCATATACTAAGCATATATTCTTAATATTATATAATATTATTTATTTACTAATTCTAAAATAATTAATTTTTTGTATATGCGTTGCATATGCATAAAGCTCAGCGTGGTCCGAAGTTGATTGTGGTCCGAACGCTGGTTTGCAAGTTCGGACCACGTTAAACTTTTGGACCACGCCGAGTTTTTTGCGGACCACGCCGAGCTGTGAGCCCGTCCTGAGGGCAACACGAGGTGACCGCAATAACATCCCTTACAGTAACATCCACAGTCGCTGAGCGCACGGGCCTCATAGCCTGCAAAATCTGACTTAGCCACTGATTCAGCCACACAAAACGAACCGTGGACATACTATTGCTATGGTATGCCAAGACTGGTGGTATTACCTAATCTACGGTATCGCGATTATTCATTTATATCGCGATATTTTGATTGGCTTATGAATTAAATGCAATATTGGGTCTATTTATTCATTCATTCATCATTGACAATACTGGTAGACAGGTTGTAGTTCCTTTATTCATATGGTAACTTTTACGTGGCACGGCTTGAACGACAGATCTAGATACATTTCTTTGTTCTATTTCATCTATCCTCGCTTGCCCCTCAACCCGCATGCAATCAACTTTCCAAAAGCCCAACGATGCTTTTGCTACGTGTGTTTTCATTCAAAGCATTCATTCTTATCCGTCTATGTTAAATAGCCAGTCCCTTCGCACGATATCCACTTTGCACCATGACCTCCAGCAGGCAGAAAATGGCAGAGGCCGCAAGCTGCAGGACACCGGAAGCATGGCAGCCCCAGACAGCGACAGCAAATACTTTCCAACGATCAATATAACGGAAGGTCTAGGGAGACTCTACCTCGCTAAGGAGACAACGATCTCATCAGGAGTGTCGCTTGGGAGTGTTAGCTCAAGCGGTGACAACTCTCGCCATTTACAATGTTTGGTACCTTCGAGACCAGCGGTATCGAAAAAGGCAGTCATAGCACCTCTAGATGCTATAAAACTCAAGCTGACCCCTCAACTACCTAGAAGAGCCATCAGTGCAAAAACAACTAATGCTCTCCACAAAGCAGCATACATGAACCCAAAAAATAGAGAGTTTATCCCCACGAATGGATACACAGCAAGACCAATTATCGGTAAGAGAAAGTACACCCGGATTTCAGGGCAAACACGAGGAATAAAACCGAAACTGCAGGTCTGGAGACTGTTACCCCGGAAAATACCAAGAAAAGTTTCGAATAGTCTCGCGGATTTCAGGCGAGAAAGGAGCAGGATGGAGCACTGCCTCAGAAACAATATTCGAATTGGCCACGTGTTCAAGGAGCGGATGAGTCGAAAAGGATGAAAGAACAGAAGACTGGTGTTGTGGACTTCAGAGCAAGGGGATTATCAGAGACTCCACTGTCTACGGTCGGTACGCCTACGGAATTATACCACTATTCTGTATCACAATTAAACCCTCAGCTAACACATCCACAGCGTACTTTGCAACTAATTTCGCCAAATACAGGTTGGGCACAGTCCACACCACCAACACCAAGTGGAGTGACTTCTACCGGGAACAGCAATTTAACGAGCCCCGAGCGTCCCAGTAGCGCCAGGTCTATAACATTACGAAGTGGCTCTGTTTTGACGGTGGCCTCACCGGAAGAAACAGCGTGGGACCGTCCAGTGTATCAGCATGGACCTATTTGTCTGGGTAAGCAGTCGGCACTTTCCCACAAGAATTCTAGCGCTACCCTAGGGCCATTTCTAGACGTTGTGGAAAAGGTTGAGGAGGAGCGCCGAACAGCCTCTAATAATGCAACAGTGGATGAAATCGTTATTTTTTTTTTAAAGTTTAGGCATTTATGACAATTCCAGGAAATGCGGACTGGACAGGTTTTAGGACACAAGCCCAAGGCCCCCGGGCAAAGCTTTGACGCCCATCCCACCACCGCCAGTCTCCCGTATCTCCAGCTTCCTCTTTGCTGCCGCTGCTGCTGCTGCCGCCGCCACCACGCCCAAGACTGAGGAACAGCACTAGCCCATCTCGGGCAGCTCTGCGTCGAGCTCCACAGCCTTAGAAGATGAAACTTCTACGGCTGCTCAGCTCGGCTTCGTCCATCGTTTAAGAGTACACAAGAGTATCAGAGGACAACAGAAGGTAGGCAGGGTTTTCGGATAAGATTCTTCATGGCAGACAACGCGTTTGATATTTCTCGCAAGTAAAAAGTGATTTCGATAGGCTGTAAGTAATGGTTGAAAGGAAACAAACAGAAAATACTCATGTATCTCTGAGATTCCACCTGTATGAATTGAGCACAGTCAAATCCCTTTAGTACGATACCGTTTGTTCGGCTAAACTTATCGTAATACCAATGGTATTGTTATATCGGGAGTCACGTGTAGGGTGAATAAGCAGGAAAAACGGAGATTTATTACCTAAATAGGCTTGAGATATTTACCTCACGGGCTAAATAGGGCTCTTTCCCATGCAAATTCTCTACTGGTTATACCGATATTGGTGGTAGGTGCTTAACGATATTGTCAGAAGTCAGAGTATCGTAATATTACGCCGATAAAGGCTTGATTAAGGACAGCCAAGGCAGCTGAAGCATGCAAGTGCGAAATGCATTCAAGCGTGATGGAAAAAACCGTGTGGGCAAGTTGAGAGAGGCCTCATAAACGGGGCACTCGCGCGAATTCTCGTGTATGCGGGATTTAGTGGAGTAATGTCAGAGTCAGACGGCAAGTTGTTTGCCTTTCTGCGAAAGCATCCAATCCAGCGCAGGTGAAGTCACCGGTCAGCACGAGGCAAAAGCAATGCGAGCCGGGGGAGGATGCGTCTCTTTGCATCTTTTGCATAGCTTTGCATAGCCTGCATGCAAGACTTCACTCCACTCCCCACGATCAGGCGAGTGCCAGGTGCGGCCAGTGGGCAGCAGGAGCAAGTCAAGAAGCGGCCTGTTTGCTGACGACAGTCGGCGCAGCAGTCAAGCAGGCAAAACCCGGGAAGCGTGACTGCATGCAGAGAGCCGGCAGCGAGCGGCCAAGCAGCAGAAAAAATGAAGCGGCCAATCGTGCCCCGCCAGGCGGGTCGCCAGCAGCGCAATCACCAACCAAGCCTGCACGCCATGACCCTCCCACCCACTGTCACCTGCGGCCCACCCAGCCTTCAGCCAACGACTCGTCGCGCCATATCAGAGGCTGTCCTGTTCCCTGTATCGCGGCCGGCCGGCTGGCTCTTGCACCTCGCCAGCTCATCGCGGCTGACTTTCGAGGTAAAAGCCCGCACCTCCCCTCCTGCGCAAACCTTCAGTTCTGCTCGCCTTGAATTTCTCCCTATCGTAATTCGCAACTTTCGATACTTCGCAACCTCAGGTAAGACAGCACACACATGTACAGGACAATCTTTCTGTAACCACTACTGATCCACTAACAGCACCGTGCCCCTTCACCTTTCACCTGCTAAAGCTATGGAGACCAGTCTCCGGGCCAGTGATATGCTACTTCACACCATAGAGAGAGTGAAGCGAGCGATCCGACATAGTAATCCACATCTATCTGAGCAGGAACTACAACAGTTTTTGGATCCGGAAATAGCTCGTTTCACTTCGCTTATCAACAACGACCATGCTTCCCAGCGGCATCCCCAGAATTCTCACGTCCCTCGGTCCATGTCGTACAGTGCATCTTCCAGTTCCCAGCACGCCATCGTATGAATACACTCCTGATTTGGCCTCAATCCTACCCCATCTAACGGCTCTTAGGGCCTCGGCATTCCCAATCCTATGAACCGGAACGAAGGGCTATCAGTCCAGTCGGCCCCGGCTACTGTGGGCATGTCACGTTCTCCATCGTCTTTCTCGACCGCTGAAGATGCCAACCCCTTCACCACCAACGCTCGCCCGCGCTCTATGGTATCCAACTGGCAAGCGACCAACGATGAAACGGGAACTGCCTATACTTTCGGCTCGGGCTCAGCATTTGGTCGCAAACCTGCTGGCCTTTACCCAACTATGCAACAGGTCTCGGAAAGCGAAGTTCCTGGACTTCACGAATATACTCCATCCGAGTACGTTGATAGTTTGAGCGACCCTTCAAGCGCATCCTCAATGCAGTCGGCTCATATCCCAGGTCACCAAGACTCAAATCGACTATCAGCCTCCCAATCATCTTACACATGGAGTCCTTCCTCAGATGGATCGGCTTCTCCTAGCACCCCAACAACTGGTGAGATAACGGCCGAGTCTACTTTAACAAGTGACATGAGTCGTCAGAGCAGTTTTAGCACCCAACTCATGGGTGAACTTTCAATGATGCGACTTCAGTCGCAACCTTCAAGTGTTTCTGATGTTTTGTCAGAAGACTATCTTCCTTGTTCTTCTCCTTATATCTCTATTAGCGCGTCGTCTAATAATCGTTCTCATTTTGTTCGTTCCACTGGTAGGACTATCACTGGTCCTATCAGCGAGAATGCCTTTCCCCTGGCAGACTTCTCTTTTTGTGTATCTGAGTATCAGTCGGACCTGGTGGAGGATATGAAGAGGTCAGCTTCCAACGAGAGCAACAAGTCCTCTTCGTCGAGTCACTCCCGACACTCACGACGTCGGCAAGAGCAAATTGCTCATGGCTCTCGTCCGATTGCCCCTAAAGCGATCGAAAAACACAATGTTGCGGCTGTAGCCCGCCAAGCGTCATCAACCCACAAAATGATGCGAGTTCAGTCTCAAGACGGGTCGTCCAAAGATGTCGCTGCTATTACTAAAGCGCCATACATTCGACCTAGCCACCCGAAAATAATGTGCCCGCACTGTAGCGAATATCCTGATGGTTTTCGTGGAGAGCACGAACTTCGAAGACATACCGAGCGCGCGCACGCTCCAATCAGAAAAAAGTGGGTCACTGTAGACGCGTCTCTCGATAAGAAGTTCCTCGCAAACTGCAAACAATGCCGTAGTGGAAAGAAGTATAGCGCATATTACAATGCTGCTGCCCATCTTCGCAGAGCTCATTTCCATCCCCGAAAACGAGGTCGCAAAGGCAAGCATGACGAAAAACGTGGAGGAAAGGGTGGGGGTGACGATCCCCCGATGGATATACTAAAGCAGAAGTGGATGAAAGAGGTTGAAATTGTTGCTCCTACCGACGATGAACTAGCGGCTGAACACTCCGACGACGTTTCAGAGCAGATCGCATCGATCAACCCAAAATCGTCGACTTATCTTGACGTTAGCCCTGATGAATTCGACTGCAACCGCTCGTATCCCGCCAGCCACCAAGCCAATGACTTTATCATGAATGGTTTCAATGACACATCGTCGTTTGACATGCCTTACGGCACCGGCCAGCTCAACTATGTCGCCCAGTTCGCTCCAGAACTTGTAGCCAACCCAGACGACTCACTGAACACCTTCCAATTCGATGCACACCAGTCATATGATTTCGATTTCTATATGCACCAATAGGTGCATATGTAGTGCTTTTGTTTCCTATTTTCCCTTCGTTCTTCTGTATTTCCACTCGTATCCCTTATTTTGGTGATTGATCGTCTTTCAGTAGTAGTACCACGGCGTTTATAAGAGCAGTGACGTCGGCTTCGGATGGATTCTCGTATCGGCGCTAGACGAGCTTATCGCCGCAGGATAGATGGCAGTATCTAGTATCACTTTAGCCTCCGCCGTATCTTGGAGTCTTGGGCTGTTATCACGATTGGATGATTTAACGATTTTCTTTTCATTCCGTTTTCTTTCGAGGGCTTCTGTACGGCTATTGTATATCCCCTTAAGTGAGCAAACATCATTCGAGTATGGTTTCACTTTTGTGAAGGTTTGGTTCATATCTCCAGATGTACTTACTATTTCTTGTCACATATATGGTCAACAATATACTAAGGCATGAAACAAACGCTCGGGCCGTTATATTTATGTGATGAATGATGAGGCTACAAAATAGAATTCGTGTAACATATCAAGCGACTCCTGTAACTATCACAGAAAGGAAGTTATAGCACTAGGACAAAAATTCCGAGGCTACTATTTACCGTCATGCGTCCCTGGTGAAGTGGGCCACAGGCAGCGCGGGCAAGTTGAATGACAAGTAGGCATTCCGCAGTACCCCTTGCAATAGTATGCTCTCAGATTTTTCCGCTCTGTATTCGGCTTACCTCCCCTATTTATAATTTGGTAATAGGCAAATAGGTCGTGCGGTCATCTTTTGGGAGGGACTGAGGGCCGGGCTGGCGGCTCGTCGCCATCCCTGGTTTCAGCTTCCTTGCTTCAAGATCTCCGTCATCAATTGCGCCCAGCACCAGGGTCTCCCAACCGCTGGACTAGTCTCCGTGATTGAACTAAAATACTCCCATCACATGACGCACCCGAAATCCGCATACCTCTCTAACAACGTCCTCAGCGTTCTCCTTGGCACATTATCTCCAATCCAGCCCTGCCCATTCGCTAGGTTCGTCACAAGTCCTACAATAGCCTTGTTGAGAGGCCAGCTACGGCCTAGTATGCGCTCGTAATCTGTTGTTGAGATAAGAGAGCCCCAGCCGCAGTAAAACTGCCTGTTATACTAGCTTATCTTGTGGCCTACGCCCTTTTCAAGAACCTCGTGGTCAAAGCCCGAGAGGGTTTGCTGATTCTGCAGGGCAGTGGCTACCGGTGCTAACGTGATAATAAAGGAAGGGCCGAAGTCGGCGTGAAGCCGGTCAACGAGACGGATTATGCCGCCGAGTGATATTGCCTCCTCAACATCCAAGTCCAGGCCATTGAGGTCAGTAGACTGAATCATATGACGGAGAGGTGTAAGAAGCGTTGAAACTGCTCAAGTCGCCGTCCAGGGCAGAGAAAGAGCCTTGGGCTGCCCCCCCAAGCATACCCATGACATAAATGCCAGCTTATTGGAGGGTGCGGACTTCAGACCACAGGGGCCTATACTTGGGCGAATCCCAGGGGTCGTCGTTGATTGTGATATTGCTGGCTGGCTGGTTGGGGTGGATGGCAGCGAGAATGACGTGTGTTACGGCGGTTTTTTGAGTTAGGAGTGGGAGGATGGATACGAAAGTGGAGTTATCGAAATGCGTTTGGTGGTAACAGATGATTCTCAGGCGCTGGATGCCTCAGGTGCTTTTTGGGGAAGTAGAGAGGGTTGCGGAAAAGCAATGTTTGATATCCGCACTGACTAGAATAAAAGAAATTGAAAGCTTTCACGATAATTCATATCAGAACCAGATTTCGAAAATCTTATGGAAACCGCTCTAGCTCGGTACAGCCACTCTATTACTGATTCTGAATCCAGAGCACATTCCTGATAAAACGTTGAATCACTTTTCTTGGTATCACCGGCCTTCTGTTAATCAGAGCGAAAATTGAGGGGGGTCAGCAACTATTGACGTCACATCTCATGTGATAGCCTCTAATTTCATCTAGAGAGGAACAGAATCGTTTGGTGTCTTTAGAGAACAAGTAGATTCGTGATTTAATTAGCTAGTCAAAATAGGCCGCAATTACGGCTCTTCGATACCAGGGGCGTTAAAGAAACGTCGCAGTTGGCATTTGAAACACCAACCAGATTTTAGCTACGCTTCTGCTGAGGGCTTGCTTGGAAATTCATCGAATTTACCCTGTTCACTTTCAAAAGCATCCTTCACCCACTCATTCGCCCGTTTGCAAAATAACTGCATCCGAACCTCCCTAAATTCATCCTGCCGGTCTAGAACTCCAACTCGAACGACTGCCTGCCCTGGGAGTACTGCGCTCTCCGAGAATAGCTGGACGCCACACGTCGAACAGAAATGCCATTTTAACCCTGGCACGCCGTCACCTATTGGTTTGGAAAGTTGGTGATAATAAACTTTAGGTGTTTCGGAAGGGAATGTAATTGATGAACGTGGCACAACTATATTTCGGGTGAAACAAGCGCCTGTGCTGCGTTTGCAGAAGAGGCAGTGGCAAAATGCTTGCTTGAGTTGCTCGGTCAGACCAGGGAATGGAGGCTAATTATGACTTCTAGGGCAAGGAACATACTTTTGGAATATCATCTGCTTTTGGCAACTGAAATTGAATCTTGGTAGCGCCGCAGGCACATTGGCCGTTGAATGTTTCCATGATCTTTAGGGTTAACTCTTTGAATGAGTTGTTGATTTAGATTCAGAACTTGGAATGCAAAGGCTGTGGGTTGTGTTGAGTTATTAAGTAAATCTAAGACTTGCCCGGAGTTCAGGCTTATTTTTTGTGCTACAGTAGAAGCGTGGTTGGTTCAGCCCCTTCGGCTGAGCTTACGCCGCTGCAGCCTTTTCAATAACATCGGTACTGTTATCTCATAAATCACATCCCCGGTGGATCATTGGTACGTGCGGGCATACTGCTCCTTATCCAACGAATCCCCCACTAAGGGTCTGAGAGCTTATGGGCGTCGTTTTGGTAGTAATAAACCGTTAAAATATACTTAAAATAAACATTTTTTCCTGCCGTATCTCGACACTTTTATAACGTCTAGTTATTATAAAAATACTATAAGGTGGGAGCTCTTTAGCTTCTCTATCTATTATATCGAATAATAGTATCGTAGCTATATTATATAAAATATTAGATATAGGCAGTTATATTACAAGTTTAGAATATATAATTATAGAAATATGGGGACGTAACGTACGTAGTATATTTCTTAGGCGTAGTATTATATATTTAAAGGACCACAGTCCCTACCTAGATAGTTTTCTTCTTAGTAGTAAATCTTAAAATATAATTAGAGTTAATCTATTAGGCAACCTACTCTACTAGTTATATTTACGTTATTGACTTCTTATTTACCTACACACCTAGCCTATTAATAAGTCTACCGTAGTATTTCCTACAAGGTTTTATTATAATTACCCCCTTTTTATTAAAGTTATTATATGATTACAGCACGTGGTATACCAAACGCGTGGTTACGCGTTTGGTGCACCAACCACCTGCGTGCTGACTAATTAGGGGGGAGGCGTGTCAGTATATAGACCACGTAGTCTACCTCAATAGAATCGACAGTCACCACCATCCCAAAGAGTATACGATACTATACGTATTTCGTGCCCCGGGATATGACTTATTTGTATCATTAAGTTGATACAAACACTGATTAGTGAGCGCGCACAGATCAGCAATTACTCGATACCTCCCCCCGAGCGATACTCGACAGCGACCACCTGTTTAGACTCCTAGTACGACCTACTAGAAGGTCGGAAGCCGGGGATTACGGAACTATTACTAACTCCGTATACTTATTTAAGTCTTAGTACGGTTTACTAGAAGTTTATAGATATGAATATAGACCCTTACGGAACCCCCTATCTTTAACCCCCTTAAACCTTAAACCCCTCTAGACCTTTTACGGAAACCCCCGCCCTCCTATAAACTATTACGGACCTGTTAATCGCCTTTATAGACCATTGTAAGACCTCTCGAACTATTACGGACCCGTTAATCGATTTTACGGACCGTTATAAGACCTCCCCTACCCGTTATAAGCTACTACCACCTGCTACGTACTATACTATATAGTATAGCAGATATAAGCAAGCAGATTAATAAAGGTTAAGAGAAATAGAGATAAGGAGTTGACCTTATATCTATAACTGATATTGACAACTATATTAAGTATAAAATCCTCAAATACGGATATTTTAAGCTTATAAATGACGACCTGTGGGAGCAATATAAGGAAGACTTTGCGGACTTTACGGAAGCTATTCTTAAGGCTTATAACCCTAATGCTATCCGTAACCTATAAACCCTTTTACATCACTAAGGTGTATGGGTTAAAAGGGATAAACGAGTTACTATTACATGGTCCTTATATAATATAATATAGGAGGAAGACCAAACGGAATGGACTAAAGAGTAGATCTTAGATTATATTAAAACTAGCGACTTTTTTACCTCTTTTAAACTTAATAGGATCTCTGGCCTTATAGCTGACCTATTTAACTAAATTCGTCCTATAAACCTAAGCGGCTTTAGAATTAACCTTACTGGCTAAAGTATACCTAATACTTAAGTTACGGACTATAACACTCCCGTAAACTAAAATATAGACCCTATAAACTAAAATATGGACCCTATAAACTAAAATATGGACTAAAACCCTCCTGTTGCCCAAGCTATAGATCTGTAAACCACTTAAGTAAAGACCTATAGTAAGGAGCTAGCTAACCTAGCTAAGCTCTATACCGACAAATCCAAGTATAGCGGTAAAAATAACAACTTTAACTTTAAACTGACTATCTTTACGGACCTCTGTTAGAAGGCTAATATTTCTAAATAGGAGTTTAGCCAAGCCTACTCTACCATACTGCGCGGTTTAGCACTTAACCACTACTACATTAACCTTAAGAGCAACCCCCTTAGTGTTCCCTTTAATAAGCTATATAAAGCCACATGTAACTACTTTAAAGGACCAGAATATAAGCATAATATCCTTACCTAATAGAATGCGACCAAGTTACGGACCGTAATGGATAAGAATACTGAAAAATCGACTATAGAATGCCTGTAAATCCTTATTAAAGACCTCCGCTACCTATAGTACGGTCTTAATATTAAGCTTTAAACGGACGACTTCCTATATAATAAACTTATTATGGCCTACTAGGAAATAGAACCTTGTAAATACGCCTGTTATAAGCCCGCAAATACCGTAGCTGGCCTTATTAACGATTTACGGTCCTCTATTACAACGTACGAAGTCTTAAACCCGCTAGGCAGTACTTAAGCCTTTATTACGGACCTATAAGACCCATAAACTAACTTAGATGCCTACTTTACGGACCGCCGCTACCGCTAGCAGTACCCGCATCGACCAGGTCCTACCCGTAACCCCTATAATAACTCGCGTACAAAAGCATACCCCCGTAAACAAACCAGCTAAAAGTGCTTTGTATATAGCAAGGAAGGATATTAGTCTATAAGGTATACCCAGGAAGAACGCGATAAGTCTAAAAAGAGATTTGACAGACAGATTAACTAGTTTATCTTAAACTACAAAGGAGAGGAAGTAGAAGAGTCTCTTAACGAGTTAATAGAAGCCCTTATAATTAATTTTAACTTAGATACTTAGGAATAGGAGACCTTAGAGATATTCTTAACTACTTTTAGACCTTTTACGGACAGCTAAGCCTTTAATATTACGACCGTATTAGCCGACCGCTCCTTTATATACTCAATTGCACCCGAAAACTGGCCCGTAAGTATACCTATTAGACCCGTTATAGACATTACGGACCGTAAACAGGACCTATTTATATATATTACTATAGAACGCTACACCCCTAAAGAATTCTATAGCGTTATAATTAATATAGGTGCCTCTAAGAAGTCTACTATAGGTTACGGACAGTACCTTATATATAAGACCACCGTAAGCTACACCACACATGCAACCTTACCAAAAGGTAGCGCCACACTTTAAAACTTACGCATACCCATCTTACCATCAAAGACAATCGATTTTCCAACTTTTAAGACCTAATTCCTACTACCTAGCGAGCTAGAGGTGGATTTAGTTGTCGTTTTACCCCCTTTTCCCAACAGAAAATTTTCTCTAAGGGTGGCCCTAGCTTATAAGCGAGGCACGGACGGGAACACCAAAACTACTACTACTACTACAGCTCTGTGCACGACCAGCTTCACCCCCCCCTCTGGCAAAAATATTATTTCGCTACGGTACGCGGGCTCGCCAAATCGCCACCAACTGTACATAGTAATTGTAGCGAACGCAT
>Ga0307515_10010274_pt1 | contig 17975 bp, 23 predicted proteins | sample 17_EM_MG_FD_194513 | JGI IMG/M metagenome (GOLD analysis project Ga0307515, IMG submission 194513) | Populus trichocarpa ectomycorrhiza microbial communities from riparian zone in the Pacific Northwest, United States - 17_EM | ecosystem: Host-associated > Plants > Roots > Unclassified | place... | reverse complement strand
CTAGCGGGGTTTGGCTCGTTTCTGGGCGAACCGCTTGATCCGCAGGTCCCTGGTTTCCTTTCCCCATCATCATCCCAAATCCCAAGTCGGAGATAGAGGCTAATGCACAGATGCTGGAACAGGTTATGTACCTACTGATGATGGACATCATATCCCCGTGAGATACAAGGACTAGGTGGATGTATGAAGCAAATATATGGCAAACTCTCACGCCACACCTTTCACGGCATCCAAAGGGAATTTGAGAGGAAGAGCGGTTCTGGCTCAAGGAACGTAGGAAGAGGGTGAGAGGATATAACAGGGTACCCGGCCGTGAGGAACCACACAAATTGCGTGGATCTACGAAATCTCGGAAAGAAAGAACGACGGCGGACTGCGGCTGTTTGTGGACTACCGAGCTCTCAATAAAGCCCCGGTGAAGAACCGATATCCTCTCTCACAGATCTCGGAGATGCTCCACAGGACCCCAGGAATGCGTATTACCTAATCCGAATCAAGGAAGGCGCCAAGTACAAAACCGTGGTACGGGCAGTTCGAGCACTGAGTCATGCCGTTCTGGTTGACCAACGCACCAGCTACAACACCAATTAGAGGAGAAGAGTTGTTGCCAGAGCAACAACGTTTAAACAGAGGGATGACCCTACCGGAACCGAAATCAGCATACAATGACCCTACCGGACGTGCCAAAATGAAGGACCAGAGTGTACTCAACGACAGAGAAGTCCTGCGGCACGCGGAGAGCGGGGATAAGCGTACCTGGAGAAGAATCAACATACGCACCTAGCATCCGGAAGATGATAAACCCACCTAAAGAATTCACGGCCAGAGCCCGAAGTCAGAGACAACGAGAACAGACCGAGCGAAGTCCGAACAGGCGAAAGCAACTCGAAACACGAAGCAAGTCAACAATCAAAGCAAGTCAAAGAAAGGACAAAGCAAGAGGAAAAATGAGACGAAGCAGGCCAAGAGACAAGCGAAGTCGAAGACCTCCAAAGTCCAAAGACAAAGGATGCAAAATGACGCGTCTGTCAACAAAGAGACGTACCGAACGGGACCACGAGAAGTCGACAGAGAAGTCTACCGAGCCACGATGGCAATCAACAACCGACTTCAGAATAAGTCATCGGAGGTGCAACAAACTTCAAAAGGGGGGATGATCATGTCGAAAATGCGTCCTACTGACAAGTAGATAAGCCCACCAGGATGCAGTCCGCTGAGACACGCACCGAGAAGTCGACCGGCAAAGTCTACCAAGTCGACCAAGATTCTATTGAAGCCGCCTTTCGAGAGCGCATCAATGAAGTCGACCGGATGGTCACCGAAGCGGACCTGCAAAGATGATTACCGAGTACCAATGAATACCGGCTGCAAGATATACTCTACATAGCATGCAGAAGCACTGCACAAAGCTCAGACAGCGCTAGCGTGCTTGAACTTGGTAAGTATAACCGTGTTAGAGAAACTTACGTGTTAGGTGACTACGAATGAGACTCCACGCAATTGACGTATACGATCGATGATTACCGACGGCGACAAACGATGCCGAGTCACCAGCGGAAGCTCCTCTCGATGCCAAGTCACCAGCGGAAGCACCATCCCACCCTGATGATTCCGACAACGACCTACACTGAGATATACAAGCTATGGGTATGGATGGTCGTGGGAGTATGAGTTCGGAAGTGGCGGAGCGGAGGATATGGAAGCAGTTATGACGTTTCCTTTTGTTCCTTTGTTTCCTTCTCTTCTCTTCTCTTCTCTTCATCTCTTCTTTGGATCTCGGCCCGGTACAAATGTCGTCGGCACGGGTTTTTACCATCTGCCAATGGAGATGGAGTTTCCCCGTGCGCCAGATCCACGGAAAGGTTGCCATTGAGCCATACCGATCGGTTGTGGGCCATATTAGTTCGTATGATTGCGTATGTTGAACGGTTGTTTGATTACTCCCTTTCATTCCCTTTCATTCATTTCTCTTGTACTGGCTTTGGCAGCCCAGGAGGTCTGCACCAAAAGAGTGGGATAATGTAACGGCGACACGTGATCCAAGGCCGGGTAAGCGCCAGTGAATATTGGTCGCCGCTACGGCACTCAGATCTGTATCGAATATCTCACAACTATACTCTCCATATATACTCACTCGCTCTCGTGTGCAACCGTATTACCATGTTATACGTCTGCTGGCAAGCGTAGGCGTACGTCCTTTACAAATGGATGCCATGGATTCCATTGTTCTGAGTACTTGCCATGCTTGTTGTACAATCCTGTTGCTTTGCCATATGCTTCCCCCCCCGCATTTTCCACTCCAACTACCTGCCTATGAGCCTTTGTCTTTGTTCAATAAGGGGTCCATATCAGATCAGGCATCTATGGGTCTATACTTTTTCATCAGGAGTATCTTCAGGTGGTGTTGCTCCAGGTACATTTTGGATGGGCAGATCTTAGTTGACAAGCTCATAGATGGCCATTCAGGTGCACCGACTGAAGTAGAACTACGATGGCTCGGGTTGATCCCATCATGTAACTACCCTTCATTCATTGGGATTGGGTGAAATTCTTTATAGTGAGCCTTGAGACAGTTCTGATTGAATAATATCATTTTGGAGATAACAAACTGCAATTGTTCATGGCAAGTGATGACCATATTCGTCAAACGGTCGGTGGATATGTATTTGGATGAATCACAATAATGCTACATCGGGTGATTTATAGGCTCAGAGATGTTGGTTTGAAAGCGAGCTAACTCAGGTTAGCGTATCACAGTAACAGCCGCATCGCACCATGCCAAATGTGGAGGATGGGTATAATAATGCCACCTTACGATCAGTCTTCAATACAAACCAGGATATCTATATATCATATCCCATGCAAGAATTGTGCCTATCGTCTGCTGAAGATCGTTAGCAGAGAACAGAAGGTTTCTTTTCTCATCCCTGCAATCACCACAATGCATATTATACTATGTCATTATGGTATTGTGAGTTACAGCTACACTCGAGCCTCCAAGCAGCTGATAATGAAGGTAGATTGTCCCAACGCAATGAATAGGTAAGTTTCCTTACTTGCTGTCTGCCCGCACAATGATTATCAAGAACTGATATGTTCAAAGGATGGTGGCGTCAGAAACAATCCTTGACTGGAGCATGGATTCTGAGGAGAACAATGATGTTTAGACAAGGAGCTCAATAGTAAGCAATTGTGGTTGCTGCTTGACTCACACGCCTTCTATTGAATCAGGTTGCAAGGTGGTATACACACATGTTATGTGTAATATCCCTAGTCATGCTAACCTTCATACTGGATATAGTTCTTGTAGGATTCCTTGCAATATCGTATCATATGACAGCTATGGCCTGTAAAGTCACGGAAGTGTATGAAGGTGAGTATCCATCTGACATCCTATGATACTAATTCGAGTCTATCACAATTAAAGGTGGAATGTGTGTGATTATTGCTTTGTGTTCTCAACTGGGTTGCATTCATGGATTGAAGGTGTAGACAAACGCAACAGTTCATGACAACACAATAGGATATAAGAAGCCCTTTATTCCACCGAAGGCCATTGCTACCCGCAATATACTGCACCATACTCTGATATTATCTGTGTTACATCTTGTATCTATAGTCGTTTACCACCAGCTTTGTTAACAGAGCATGTCGATGAACAGATCTCCACTGGAGACAGCAAATATAGCTCCACCAGGTGGACAATTTGGCCCACAACGACTCCTAGACGACAATTCAGATTCGTCGGATAGTATTTCACAAACTGCCTCTGGCAAAGACAGTTCATCTTGAAAACACACCAATCAATATCATCCGCTGCATCGGTATGGTTACACTTCTTCACAGCAGCCATTTCCAGGCGCTCTGCCATTTCGCCACCATTCCCCATTCAACATGACGCACAACAGTTCGGAACCAACCACCAGTGCAAGCCAAAGATTTCCACGTTATGGGCCACAGTGGCAATGATATGACCTCCACCAAGGTGGTTATGGCGGGTCTCAAATGTTCCCCCCTCATCAGTTCCCACAACCAGGGCCGTCATCTCCAGGTGCCCCAAGATTGAGTCCAGGACCACTGTGTAACAATCCAGTCAATCTGCCAACATCTTCCAGATCTACTCCTCCACCCGGACTTCCTTCCAGTGCACCTGGGAGATCCCCCATTTGCCTCCCAACACAAAGATACTCGCCACCAGTCGAACAGTGGAGCAGAGATGGTGCAGGAATTAGGGACTTGCCACCATTGCGAGATATTTCCCACCGCCGATAGGATGCAGATCTTGAGTGCGATGATATTTCGGACTTGGGCAGTGCAGAGGGCCAACTGCCAATCTGCCTGAACCAAACCAAATTCTCCATCAAGCAATGTGCTATAAGGATGACGCAACCCAACTACAATCCATTCAACAAGTGGAAGAAAGTATGAGTGGCTGGGTTTCTGGAGAAAAAGCATCACTCCATTATCGAGGTAAAGAACCATTAGAAACATCATCAAGACGGACCCTGCACTGGGAGACAGCTGTTGTAGATTTCTTGTCCACATTCCAGAACAGGCTGGTGTTGGATCATTTCGATAATGATGAATGGAGTTCGCGGCAGTGGGTTGAGATGTTTGTGAAGCGATGTGCATGCGAAGTGTTGGAGGCATGCCAAAAGGAATGGCAAGGCAGCAAGCGACTGGCAACAGATTTGGGTGTGTGTGGGCAAATAGGTGAGAGGTGACCTCCCAGAGTTGCAAGATACCATGTACATCATTGGGATATTCACTGGGTTTTGAATGGCAACGATATTGTTATAGCACCCAAACAACTTGAAACCTCGTATGCAGATATGAGGGACTGGGAGGAGCTGATTGATCTCATCAACAAAAATGGAGGCCTGGAAACGTCATGTATTGTAGAATCGACGTTCAAGTGCATGTTATAGCAGGACGAATTTGGCAAAGAGTATGCGGAATTGTATAAGGATGGGTCAATGATGAATGATCCCAGATATGACCAGATTTCATACAACTGTTTCCTTTCAAATGCTGTCAAGTCGAAACTTGGACGCAATCCAACAATTTTTTTTGTACAAATGAAGAGAGCTAGAGGGAAGAAGATGGCTGAGCATGTAATTAGACTAGCAAAGGTAATCCCCACTAGCTGTGTTAAGGCTTGGCATGCACAAATGCTACTCATTATACATAGACTTTGGAAGGATCTGAAGATTGTGGAGGAGAGGAGGGAAAGGTGGATGGTGGGCAAGAGAATGATACTTGCATTAATGTATGTTCTGATGGAAAGAATAGAATCGATTGTATTGCATCCATATATATTTGTTCCAATGGTTGCTTGTCTGTAAAATGCCTATTATTGTGATGGATTTCAGAAGCGCTGGAGTATGAGCCCATCTGCCCAGCTTACATCGGAGCAACTGACAGAGATCACTGAGGATGAGAAGAAAACAAACAAACGTTCAAGGGAGGTTCGGGAGCATGTGGAGGATGGTGAGGAGGTCCTCAATCCAGATAATTGTGGTTTACTGTTAAATACTATTCTCAATACAATCAACAACGAATTTGAACACGAGTTTCTTGATGAGCAACCCAGGCAACAAAATGCTCCTCAGATTCACCGATTGAAAGCTGACCGAGTCCCTCGCAAAAAGTATTCAATTCCAGGTATGCCCAGAACCATTATTAAGCAGCACCAGGTTTGGGCAATATGGTTCAGTGTGAGGAGATGGGTATGAGATTGAGATATGCCAGGAGCACTGGTGGCAGATGAAATGGATCTTGGCAACACTTTGACCTTAGGGGCAGTGGCTATGATATGCAAATTGCTGACTGGGAAGGTTGCTATAGGGTTGCTGCTGTGAATTTTGTGGGGGAATATCCCAGAAGGGTGGGTGAATATGGTGCTAAAAAACTATCCCAGGATTATCAGTGAAGAATGGGAGTGGAATCCGTTGCAGAAACTGAATTGAGTTGCCCACTGCCTTTAGAGATCCAGATAGTGTTAGCAACGGGTCCGGGTAACCCGCCTGTGGTCAGGGTTTGGACCGCAAAAACAGGTTAGTTAGGTTCTAGACATGTCCAAAAACCCAACATGCTGACTCTTGGCAGGCCAAACTCGGACCCCTACCCATCAACCTGCGGGTTTTGGTGGGTTTGGCTAGACTCATTGGTTACAATCTCCGGTTCTGCATTTTGGGTTCCACATTTATGATAGCATTCAGATATGCTACTGTTAATCGTAAAATATTGACATTGGTACGGCACAGTTTCTGTTGATGTATTGGCCGCCTTAATGCTCAGAATGAACATAGACACCCGCCCTACCACCTGCTGAAAATGAGCGTCAACGGAGTGTCAACGATTGTTGGTCGTGTATCTTGTGTAATCTGGGGGGCGACAGGTTACACACAGTCATAAACACAGTATTCACCGCCGTTATAGCCAAAAGAGAATGAGAAACGCTCCCTACCCCATTTTGAAAATGACCGTTTACAGAGTGTCAATGATTTTTGTTGTGGCATCTTTCGTATTATGAGTGGCGATTGATCACAAGCATCCATAAACACGGATATGGCAGCCTTTATAGGCAGATATGTATGGGATATTCCCACCACATCCTCCGGGACTGTAACCACTGATTTCATCGACAGAGCTACCACTGAGTATTCTTGAGCCTTGTACCATACAAAAACAGTCAGAAAGATGTATATAGACCATAACGGCCACATTACGCGGTGATTAACCATGATGGAAAGCCAACGATCGTTGACACTCCGTTGACACTCAATGTCAACATGGGGCAGGGAGTGTTTCACTTCCTCTTTTTCCTATAATGGCGGCCACTACTTCAGGTATGACTGTCTGCAACATGACACCCCCCAGAGTACCCAAGATACACAACCAACAATCGTTGACGCTCCATTGACATTTATTTTCAAGATGGGGAAGGGAGGGTATCGCAATCTGTTTCACCTATAAAGCGGGCCAATAATTCCTTTATGACTGTCTGCAACCTATCCACATTATGAATACCCAGGAAGCATGACCAAACATTGTTGATGCTCTGTTGACGCTCATTTTCAAGATGAGGTAGGGAGCGAGTCGCAACAATTTTTGCCAATGAAGGCGGCCAATACATCGATTTTGTATAACCACAACCAAATCATTTTTCAATTATCAGACTTACATGACCTAAAATTGTTGACGCTCCGTTGACACTCATTTTGCCATGGGTGTATCCACACTATCCAATCATTTGATTTGGCTTAGTCTATTATGCACATTGTTTTGACAGCCTTTCTAGCGTTTACAATTACTTTCTCCTCGATCACTACATTGTTCTTTAATAATCCATCTAAATATTTCCTTGAAAATATACTTTACAGTGCCCGCCAAATGTAGCTAATAATAATTTCCAAAAGCCTGTGCCGTTCGATCAATGCTCGTCATCACTTGTAGGTTCGCTCAATCAGCTGCTCTCATCTTCAAAATGGATGTTAGCTGCATTACCACATGGCAGATATTGTACTACCCAGTGGATGTTCCTTCATCAGTCAGCATATCTGGATCAATATCTGTATTGTGCTGGCTATCCTGAGCATATGCATCAAGAGTTACAAATTCAGCGCAGGGAAGTGAAGTATGTGAATACACATATCTGGCTGGCAAATTGTCAAACTGGGAACGTTGAGCTCCAGAATGATTGCCAGTTGGGGCAGGTCGCGTTCCGGGCAGAGGTGGCATCAGCTCTGGAGTTGGCTGTCCGCGTCAGTCGGGTGGAGGTGTACCTGTTCTTTTGCGTCTCCAGTGTGTCTCCAGATTGTTTGCAGTGCCATTTGGGCAAGGAAGGCATCTGGCCGTGTGCTTATGATGAAGTATAGCCGGGTGTCGTTCTATCGCAGACTTCATCTTTTTATGCCAAGGAAACTCAAGACCCTGCTGCTTCTCCTCACTGACCTCGGTGCAGGTTTCTTGATCAGGTATTGCATTTCGTCTATTGCAGCACATGAAAACCGTTCTTGGGCCATTTTGGCCATATCCAAGGCCAGGGACAATTTGGACTGTTCCAGCTGTACCCGACCTCCTTGCCTTGCCATAGTAACAGACATGTTGAAAACCTTCAGGAAAATAGTTGCTGCTTCTAACAATGAGATTCGGCTATTACCTCAACAATATACGCTTCCTTATCCTTCTCCAAGGTGATCAATGGCTATTTCGTTCACTCTTGGGGATGCTTATCCGGAAATTCGTCCGCAAATTTCCCAGAGCTGCCAACATCACGATGGTCGATTTCCTGGACTGAGGAGACGAATTCCTTGGTCAACCAAGGGGGTTTTCCTTTACGGGCGGCGATAAATTGACCATGTAGCTCTCTATGTACACCCGCAATACATTATACTGTTAATTAGCGGCCGTTACCTACATTATGCATATACTCACATCCAACTGCATGGTGCTTCTTATTGTTGCTGCTTCCAGTCTTACGGACGATTTTCAACTGTGCATTCTGGGTCATATTTTTGGTGAATGCATTGGAAGTGTCGCAGTGGACTAACTGGTGTCTGCATTCTTGCTGTGTGCCAATGAGTGACATATTTGATGTAGCGCCGGGCAATCGGCTTGAGTCGGATCTGCACTCACCTGACTGAGGGGATTGTGTATCCATAATTTGTTCGAGTGGAATAGAAGAGGAAGATGATAACAGAGAGAAGTGGGAAGTCCTGAGGACTATACAGTTAGCATCACGTCAGAATGGAATAAGTAGTAACCAACATGTTCCTTATGCTCAAGATGAATCCTGCTGGGTATGGATGCAAGTTGCATGGGTTTCCCACCACCTTGCAATTTGCAATAAGTCGGTCCGATGTTGTTTGTTAGTTTACAGGGATAAATTGTGGTGTGCGACAGCCGAAATTGCATGATTGTCAGATATAACTAGGACACTGTTCGAGGGAAAGGATGTCTGCTGATGTTTGTCTCAAATGATCCCCGGGATATTACATGAAACTGATGCTAACTATCAAGTCATGTTGTAGGGTTAGCCTATCTATTCCCAATTGCTTGACAGTCAAAAGGCAGATTTTGCTTTGTTCAAGATGATTAAATGTACCAACCTTGACATAAAACACGCAGCTTGCCTGAATATTGTCCATATCTTGCAACATCCAACATCTTGGCCAACAACAAAGTCAAGGAACATACAATGGTCAATGTTCTGAAAAAGAACTTATAACCACTTCTAGCAAGGAAATATGGCAAATTGACAAAGTGGTCCACTCAACGACGTCATCAAGCGAATGAAGGCAAGAGCCAATTGGAAGCAGATAGAGTCCGAGCCCTTGGGGCATTGTGCAGCTTGCAATCCAAACCGAAGCTTGCGGCTGAGAAACGACAAGTAACGCACTTCTTAAGCAAAGAAGAGATAGAAAAATGGATTGACAATTCTGTTGAAAGAGCAATGGCTGGGGCAAGAAAGCAACTTGAAGACGCAGAGGCAGCGGTTCAGCAAGAGCAGGAAGAAACGAGGAAGGCTGAAAACACAGGATTGATGCTCAGAGAGGCCGAAAACACTTTTCAGGAGATGATGGTTGCCATTGGTGAGAGTCTGAGCGATCTTGCAGGTTCTGATGATGGGGAGGATGGGGAGGATGAGGATGATGAGGAGAAAGAGCAGGGTAAGATGAGCAAAGATGAAGAACCCGGCTGGGTGTTGGGCGCAATCTACAACACGGTACAGCTGTGCATGGAGAGGTATCGGCAAAAGCAGATGAAGCTTGACGAATTGACACAACCTGGATGGGGGGATGCTGCCAACTGGTTCCGTGAAAGCGATAAGAAGTATGGCACATCCGATTTGAGTGTACTGGCGGTCATTAACCCGCAAACGGAAGATGATGCAGCCGCACGTGCACCGACAACCATTGGAGAGCTTATTGAGTGTGTTGACATTGTCCCCGGAATATTGCAAATGCCACAAGAGACTTCTCGACCAGGAAGCAGGCAACTTTGGGTAGGTTCTAGGAAGCCGCAGTCGAATACAAGTATCTCCGGTCCTCGGCCCGCTGTAGCGCTCATTTCATCACTGATTCAGAATGCCAAGCCTTTTGTACTCGGAAACCTTCACCCCTGCATATAGCCTACCCAGCTAATCACCAGATAGAAATCGTATTCTGACGAAGCCATGGGTCAGCTCCTGCATCATTGGAGGAATAAAGAGGCAAATTAGTATTTTTGACATCATATCTCTGCGAAAAGCAATTTGTGTACCAATTTTGCTACGTGTCAGCATTGTCTCGATTTCAGTGACCAAATTGTGAGACATGATACTTTGTCTGTGCATGTGCAAGGGTGAAACTCACCATGCGAAAGTACTTGATTGGAAATCAGGCTGTAAGATGGCCAACAAGTTTGATTTATGTTTGCCAATTACTGTGAAGGGAGAAAGCAAAAGCTAGATTAGTGACATAATATACAAACAAAATTTAAGCAAGGGATGTCATACTAGTCATACCAAGAGCGGTTAGTGCACAATACGAATCTGTCTGAATGAAGACGGTCATGCTGCATTCATCCATGCATTTCACTGGACAACTCTCCACACGGACCTGGTGCACATGATGGTGATATTTAAAATTGCTTCTTGTACATCATGGGGATCGAGGAGGAGAAGCTGGATGAGAAAAGGTGAGGAGGTCGAGCTACATGTACCAAAAACTACTGAAATGATCTACATGCCGTAAATGGGCGGCCGAAAGTGCAGGAATGTGATAGGGCCACGTTATCTCTCACACAGATAACTTGGATACAGGTTGATGAGAAATTAAGAGACCACAAAGCTCGTGGATGCAAATGATAATAGTTAGAACTGTAATATTGGATGTGAATGATGGGTATACGATTTGTTGGATCGAATTAATCAGTGTAAGAAGGCTGTTGTGATGTGATTAATGTGAGTGTCAACTGAGCGTCAATGACTTTTAGTGTTACACATTCGACAATCAAAGGGCTGCATTGTCACATCTCTCCAAAGGGAATGTACTGGTCGGCGTTATAGCGGAAAAGGCAAATGACAAGGTTGTTGACCCACCCTAACAATGAGCGTCAACGGAATGTGAACAATTTGTGGCCTTGCATCATGGAAAATCACAGCGCAGTGCGGCGACATTAACTTATCATCCAACTATCTGCCGCCTCTCTAGGCAAAAATCTTTGAGAGAACATTGATGCTATGTCCTAAAAATGAGAGTCAACGGACTGTCAACAACTTTTGGCATTGCATGATGGATAATCCGAGGGCTGTGCGGTGACATTAACCCATAATCAAACTATCGGCCACCATTCTAGGCAAAAATTGTTGTGACAACATCGCTGCGATGTCCTAAAAATGTGCGTCCAAAGCGCACGAACGATTTTAGGCGTTGCATCTTGGATAATCAAGGACATCGGCAAAAGTGCAAATCGACTATAGACTCCGCTACGCGCACACACGCACACGCACAGCTCATAGCAAGCTTCCCGTGGACCCCTGCGCGACGCGCAGCTTCTAGTCATCTATAGTTGATTCATAGCGATGTGCGCATGGGCCTATGGAACTATATACAGCTGGCGGCCGGAGATGGACCTATACCAGTCTTCACTACCGGCAGTCTTCGCTGCTATACTGGTACGGTACACTATAGCTGGGACTCCGCTTGAGACCCTGCTTGAGAGCCTGCTTGAAAGCCTCTTTGAAAGCCTTCTGGTGAGCCTTCTTGAGAGATCCTCGCATCGGGAGGAGTAGAGTTTTCCACAGCAAGCTTTTGGCCGATGGAAAACCCTGAGTTTGTGGAAGCTTTGGCTAATAGAAGGCTCTAAGTCTGTGGAAGCTTTGACTACTAGAAAGCTCTAAGTGTGTGGAAGCTTTGATGCTAACGTTGATGTAGCCAACCTACTTGTCTAAGTGCTTCTCGTACTATGATCACCATCACCGACAACATCATCACCGCCTTCATCACCATCGCCATCATCACCATCAGCCCTGAATGCGCACACATACGCCCACAATCCATGGGAAGCGAGCAGTAGATTCCACTGGAAAATCTAAGTCGGAGATCTGCTCTCCCAAGATCCAATCGTCTACCATTCCTGCAGAATGTCAGGCTGCAATTGTCAACACCATGGTCTTGAGGCATCGTGAGATCTCATCGCGGTGGCCACGCTAAAGATAAGGTTCAGACTATGATATCGACTAACGTCAAGATTTTGGCCGGCAGTCCGGTGTGGCGGGAGAATCCGTTTCTCAACACCACTGCCACTCAGCTTGGCAGAGGACTGAGCGATGGCGGGTGTACGCAGATACAGGGATGACGGTGATGGACTGGGCAATTGACGGAGCGACGATAGTATATATTCGGGAGACCCCGGGGTAGATAGACTCCATCCCATATCATCTTATTATACAATGAATTACACACTCTATCATTCCCATCTTTTAATCTCACTCGCACTTTCCGAGATTTTGTGGATCCTCACGGCTGGGTAGTATCATATCTTCTCACCCTCTTCCTATGCTCCTCGAGCCAGAACCGCCATTTCTCATGAATTCCTTTCGGATGCCACGTGAGGTGCGGCGTAGTGTTGACAATGAGCTCTCTGCGTTCTAGCTCCGTCGTTTCGCCACACCGGCTTATTAGCGGCCTGCAGGCCTGGCCCGGGTGTCATTCGAATGCCGCCACTATGGCCGCTTAGCAACACTGAACTCAACAAGTCTCTAGATCAAACATGCAGGAGTATATTTGGGAGTAGAGTGTTCCACGGGAAGCTTTTGGCCGATGGAAAACTCTGACTTTGTGGAAGCTTTGGCTAATGGAAGGCTCTAGGTCTGTGGAAGCTTTGGCTAGTAGAAGGATCTAAGTCTGTGGAAGCTTTGATGCTGATATTGACGTAGCCAACCTACTTGCCTAAGTACTTCTGGTATATGATCTCCATCCCATCACCATCACCATCACCATCACCATCACCATCGCCATCGCCATCACCATCATCTCCATCGGCCCCGGACTGAATGCCCACACATATGCCCACAATCGATGGGAAGTGGGCACTAGATTGCGCTGGAAAATCTGAGTCGGAGATCTGCTCTCCCCATGATTCAAATGCCTACCTTTCCTGCTGAATCAATGGCTGCAATTGTCAACACCATGACCATGACGCATGGTGAGATTTTGTCGCGGTGGCCGGGCAAAAGATAAGGTTCAGACTATGATATCGACCGACGTCATGATTTGGGACAACATACGCCGCCGGCCACCCACCACCCACCAGCAGCCACAAGCCTCCCGCCAGCCGCCACCGGCTTCACACCTCCTGGTGCCTGTCGCCTGCAATGAAGAGTGTACTTGAGAGCGACTCGGAGGTGTACCTGGGTGCGTCCTCGGAGGTGTTCTTGGGAGCGTCTTGAGAGCTTACTTGGGAGCGTATAGTCAAGCAGGCTGGAAGTGTCATCGAGTGCAATTGGGAGTATACTTGAGAGCGTGCTCAGGAGTGTGCTTGGGAGCTTCTTGAGCGCTGGTTTGGGAGTGTACAGTCGAGCAGGCTGGCTGTGTGCCATCGAGTGCAAGTGGGAGCGTCCTTGGGAGCATGCCCGGGAGTGTACTTGAGAACATACTCGCTGTACTTGGGAGCGTCTTGAGAGCTTAGTTGGGAGTGTATAGTCAAGTAGGCTGGGAGTGTGTTATCGAGTGCAATTGGGAGTGTACTTGAGAGCGTGCTCGGGAGTGTGCTTGAGAGCTTCTTGAGAGCTGGTTTGGGAGTGTACAGTCAAGCAGGCTGGCTGTGTACCATCGAGTGCAAGTAGGAGCGTTCTTTGGAGCATGCCCGGGAGTGTACTTGAGAACGAACTCGCAGTGTACTTGGGAGCGTCTTGAGAGCTTAGTTGGGAGAATAAGTCAAGCAGGCTGGGAGTGTACAATCGAGTGCAATCAGGAGGGTACTTCAGAGCGTACTTGAGAGCGTGCAATGAAGTGCATTTGGCAGTTATATTGAATGCAGCATGATGTATAGTATCAAGTGCCCATAATCGCATGCGTATCATAGTAATCTAGTCAAATTGCAGGTCCATAGGACCTCGTAGTGCCACGCGTCAAATATGCTATGAATTACCGGCCCAAAAACAGCTTCTCTATGAGTTACGCGTCACATAAGGTCATTTTTCCCGGTGGAGTTTTACTACCACAGTGATCCATAATTGAACTATCGGCCACCTTTCTAGGCAATGATGCCTTCGATGGCTTGGTAACTATGGCCTAAAAATGAGAGTCCACGGAGCGTCAACGACTTTAGGCCTTGCATTTTGGCTAATCCCAGGGCCCTGCAGTGACATTGACCCATAATCGAACTATCGGCTGCCTTTCTAGGCAAAAATTGTTGTGACAACATCGCTGCTATGTCCTAAAAATGGGAATCGATGGAGGGCCAACAATTTTAGGCCTTGCATCACGGATAATCGTGGGGCTATGCGACCACATTAATCCATAATCGAACTATCGGCAGCCTTTCTTGGTAAAAATGGTTCCCACAACATCATAACTATATCCTGACATGAGCGTCGACAGACAGTTAATGATTTTTCATGTTGCATCTTGGGAAATCTAAGGGCTATGGAACGGCATTAACCCACAATCAACCTATCGGCAGGCTGTATTGGGAAAAATGCGAGTGCTGATATCGCATCCGCCTCCTACAATTCAGCACCTATGCAGTGTGAACAATTCCAATAGGGGCTCAGTGCACTACATAGCAATGAACTGCATTGAATTGTTACTAAATTGAGCTTTACGTGGTCTGTCTTTTCAATATGTCCTTGTATACAACTTCACAAATATGCATGCAATGTCTCACAGATTTGATTTTTTTGCTTGTAGCTCTAGAGTCAATATTTAAGGACTCAGATTCTGCTTTACTATACCATAACTTTCGGCAGTCTGTGGAGTCGGATTACACAGCTTTCTATTTCCTCCTGCCATGTCGGATACAAAATGTTTGAATACCTCATTGCCAGAGGTTATGATCTCTTGCAAAAATGAATGTGTCTTTATTTGTGAGTGGAGCGAGCTTACCATGCAAATGCTCTTGGATGCTTGGTTTGCTTCAATGAATCTAAGCTCGAAGCGTCTGATTGCTTCCAATAACTCTACACATGCTGTTCATGGGGATCTTTCTTGCACTGCGGAATTGTGGAAACCAGCAGCCTTGGAATCATATGTATTGTTGGTCATCTAGTTCCTCACCATCCATCAGAACATGGAACCAGCACAACGGGGAAACACATGCTGGCAAAAGCTCACATCGCAAAGTTATATGAATTAACAGAGTTGGAAGTTAATGAATTGACTAGTTCGACAGTCGATGAAACAGCTTTGGCCATCCTGAAGAGGCAAGGAAGTCGAGGAATTACAGTTGTAAGTTCACAGGGGAACATGATATTTGACATCTAGGTTAATCCATATTGACTGAAATGTCAGACAAAACGCTCCAAAATGGCAGATAAGTACTTTGAAACTTCCAAATTTCACCAAGGCATGTGGAATCACTACATCATGTTAGGATTTGGTTTTGGTCATCATCCATGCAACGCTATATCGAATCTCGAGCTACGACGGTCATATAAAGCATTGCAAAGTCTCCCAGTGCTGCCGTTCGCCACTACCCTTAGCAACAATTGCCGGAGGGAATACGCACCAACCGTGGATGAAATTAAGAAGCAAATGACATCCCGCAACAAAGTCAGATTCGTATTGGACGGATGAACATCAACAAACAATGTGGCCATAACGCATGTCATTGCTTACGATATGGATCGAGATTGGGCATTGCGCGAAGTTGAACTCCCTTTTGGGGAGGTCCATCGCCTATTCTTTTCCGTTTTCGAAAGATAATTAAAGATGATAGGTCAAGGGCCAACACAATGGAGCAAAGCTGGCCTTAGATATGAAGGACATGGTTGATTGTTTTGAGCTTACCGATGGCCAATTGCTAGGAATTATGACTGATAATGCTTCCTCCTATGACTCTATGACTTGCAAGCGGCAATCAACACTCAAGGCCTCCGGAATCAAGTGGCCTGCATTGGGGAACCACATACCATGCATGGCACACGTCATACAACTGGCTTTAGGTGCATTCATGAGAAGTCTGGGTGTAAAAGGCTGCACCAAGTCTTGGGAAGCCCATGAGCGCGATCAGCAATTTGGAGAGAATGAAAGCATAGACATTGGGAAGAGTGGAAGACTTCGAAAAGAGGGCAATGCTCGAATCAACAACGTGTCAGCCATGAGACCAGGTTTAGCAAAAATAATTGAGAATGTACATATTTGAAGATATTTCGAAAGTCCTGAAACTGACATTCATAGAGCAGACAATGCTTGCTGTATTGATTGCACTGCCACCTGGTCATCGAAACGAGTTCATTGACTCTCAAACAGGTAAAGTCCGGATCACGGCACTACCGATTCTGGATGTGAAGACACATCGGAACATGACATTTGAGTTGCTTGAGCGAGTCAACCGATTACGGGAATTCACCCGTGAGTGTCACCAAAAGCTCAAACATAGTGATTTCCAGCTACTCTTAACAACACAGGATGAATAGACCATTGTCAAGTACGTCATGGAAGTTTCAAAATGATTCCGATATTGGACCCTGTGGATGTCGAAGAGGCATACGGTCACATTGCATCACTTTATCACATTCTACAATGACATGTTCCATCATATGGATGGTGTCATGCGAGCTTTGGCTAAGAAGAAGACTCAATTGAAGGAAGACTTGTTCTTTGCTGTGCAGTCTGCACGACAGAAGCTGTCCAAATATTATGCTGAAGTCACTCCAATGATGAGTATGCATCTCATTTCTGCAAGTATCCTCGATCCTTTCAGGAAGTTGCAATTGTTTAGGAACTGGGACAAGGAAATGGATATCAATCCTGACGACAAGACATCCTATACTACACAATACCAGGAGGCCTTTCTGAAGTATGTGGGGAATGAATACTGTGCCAAACATAGACGTGTGCCGGTCAATAAACCCAAAAGTGTACCTAGCAACAATCTCGTCCCCTCCGCAACGACTTCAGGATCTGGTCAATTATCCTTTGATGAATATGATCTGTCCAGTGATGATGAAGAATACTTGACGCCTAGCAATGTGACTGAAACAACACCCAGATGAAGCGATTGCGCAGCACGATTATTGACCGTCCCTAGGCTCTATTTGAATTCACTGCCGGAAGCACCCAAGAACCGGGGGCAAATTAATACACATATCAAGGATTATCACTCCGACCCAATGGAGATTAGCAGTACATATTGGATACTGGACATAACCGACCGGTTGCGCCAACAGAAGGAAACACACTCAAAGTACGCCGATCTCTCCAATGTGGCACACGATATTTCCTCAATCATACCACCTGGTGTCCGAGTGGAGGCCTGTCTTTCTCTTTGGCGAGATGCTATCGGCTGTAGTCAGTCAAAAACCACAGGCGAGACCTTTCGCCACAAAGTTGTTGTAAGGAAGATTGCTAAAGCAAATAACAGGATCTTGGCAGGCGATGACCCAGCATTGGATACGACAAACACAGAAAATGACTCGGAAATCACGCAAGAGGTGTGTTGCATGTGAGTCTCAGCATCGTCTGAAGTCTCAGCATCGTTTGAAGTCTTGTATGAGAATATAGACTTGTATGAAGATTGTGACTGTATGAGGATATGCATCAGGACTAGGGCTATGCGTCTCATGTCAGGTAGTGCATACGCATACGCATATGGTAGATTGTACATATACGGTCTTTGTGTCTCTTCTAGATAGATCAATCAGTACACTTTTCAACAGGTTATGAGCCCGGCTAGCGCTACTATCTAAAAAACCTCACGATCTCTATCACGATCTCCAAAAAGAGCCTCAAGAACCCTAAACCTCGTCGCCGTAGCAACAGCCG
>Ga0307515_10010273_pt1 | contig 17975 bp, 16 predicted proteins | sample 17_EM_MG_FD_194513 | JGI IMG/M metagenome (GOLD analysis project Ga0307515, IMG submission 194513) | Populus trichocarpa ectomycorrhiza microbial communities from riparian zone in the Pacific Northwest, United States - 17_EM | ecosystem: Host-associated > Plants > Roots > Unclassified | place... | reverse complement strand
GGAGAAAGGTGGGTAGTGGTGCATAGACATGGGGTGGGTTGCCAGTTCAGAGAGCGAATTTTGGTGGGGCAGTAAGACTTACAAAGTCACATCACATATAATTTACAATTCACTTTGACAGAAAGTTGTATTTGCTACTAAAGAAGACTTGATAAAAAGGACGGCCTCCGATGACCATTTTTGGACGTGTGGTGAGGTGGTTGCGTGGGCGGCCCGTATGGGCCGGGAACCGTTACGATCCAGGGGATAAGCTACCGGGGTAAAATGCATTTACATTACTGCCCTGTTATTTAAGCTCTTGTGCAATGCAAACCGGGAAAATATGAAGACCTTCAAACCTCCAGTCCGGCAGCCTCTTGATCCAGGGTCTACGTGATATAGTAAGCTCAGCCGCTAGGCTGTGGAGGAGAAAGAAGCGAACTCACTATGGTTAGTATGCATAAGCCGAATGTTCCTCAAATTCGCTGCGATTAGCCGCATATAAAAGCGAAGAACGACTGCGAATGGCTCGACAGTTAGAGCCGGAATCATACCGTTTTACGCAGTTTGGAGCTGTAGCTAACACTAGCAACAAATAACATTTTAGTGTTATGACATATTCGGCGAGAGGAAATCCGTATTGTGTAGCCTTGCCAATGTCCAAACTGTGTCCATATCGACACGGTTCCAACAGTGGAAAAGTGCCAAAACCCGGTTCCCAATTATGAACGCTATCCCACTCAATACAAGAGTTAAAGTAACTATCGTGGTTCGAGATTAGCATTGGTGGAAGTGTGGTTGTCTTGTCGATGACCCGTTTGTCACGGCGGTGTGGCGTTATCCTCCTTCCTTTACACATCACGATATCTTGAGCTTCCTCTTCTTATTCATCATCTTCATCAATTGTATCTCCATTTTCGTGCCCCTCTTCGTGCTCGTATACTATTGTGTTTGCCCCCTCACACTACTGCACTTCTTCGCCAATATTTCCTCGCTTTTTGTGGTTATACAATCTCTACCCCACTTCAACTATCCCCACGCATAGTTTATTACTGATGAGAGCAAAAGAGAACGAACGAAGAAGCTCAATTGTCTATCGTACAGAGAGAGAAGATAGAAATATAAAGAACGAGATCATCTCAAGCACTAAGAGCGAAGCATCATGAGAAAGGCACTACTCCGGCCCGACGCTCACGGAGAGATAGGCACCGCACAAAGCCCGAGGCTGGCGGGGAGATAGGCTCTGTACCAAGCCCGCAAAGTTAGTGCCCGCCTTAGTTCCAGTAGCCTTCGGGCTAAAACCTTTAGTCAACAATTACCCCTACATCCTCCGTTGAAAAGGCACTACTACAACCACCCTGCAAACCATGGGAAATGGAGAGATCCGTCGTCCTGTCGCTTTCACCCCAGAACCTTCTATACCGAGCCTCCCAACTACAGGAGCCCTAATAATGTCGTATTTCTCGGCACTTCCCACGAGTTTTCAGGATCCCAACTTATCCGGCGGTGACGTTGGCGATACAGATGTGGATTTAATCAACATCAAGGAAGCAGTTGCTATTCTATTTAGTTCTCTCACACCGCGATCTCCAAACGACGAAGCCGCACAGACACTTTGTGGGGATTCGATAGCTATACACAGTCGATGAAGCCGGCTGTCCCAGCGTACCGAATAAACACGATCTCGAAAGTTGTGTCGATCTTTTTCTCGCCCACGAGTCACGCACTGATGCCGTCTCTGAAAACCTGAATCTAGCATTCCCAACGAATTCGAGAGGAGCGGGCGCAACTTGTTGTCTCTTGCGCCCGTATCCGGATCGTCTTGTTCACATTATATGCAAACCCCATGGCCAATGCGCCGAGACTCTTCTCCAGGTTCTTGCCAAAAAATGGCCCAGGAAGATACGGTCCCTGGCCTGCCTTACAGGCGCCCTAGATGCCAAGGGTCCATGGTGGACGTGTGCCAGTACGATGAATATCACCCCAGGGAAGTTTCCACAATCAAACACATCGATCAATGATTCCACCAGTCCAAACGATCCCGGTCTGGGGTAGGGCTCGGTCCGGTCCAGTCCAATAGGACGGTCGGACTGGACCGGACTACAGACTGGCAGTCTTGGACTGGACGGGCTTGGTCTGGACCAGTCCAAGGAAGCTACTACTGATTAATTTAAGCTAGTTACATAATTCCCAAAATCGTACCTTTGTTCTCGGACTTTACAAGATTTCCACATCAATTTTCTTATTCGCAGCATTTACCTAATGTCCATATTCTTGTCCTCAGCCTGATCTATATCTAGCTCAACTTTGCCAGTATCTTCTTACTGAGCTCCTGTGACCACAACCTGTGGAAGCCCAATTTGCAGAGCATCCCATGACTTGATCCATTCCACAGCCTGCAGGGAATCAATTTGTAGTCTATTTCGCCTGTCTGTGAGCATAATTTCGCACTGGCAAAACAGTCTTGAACGACTGGGACGGGCGTACGGATACATGGATAACGGAGATGGACTGAGCCACTGGGAGTATATATTTGCAAGACCCCGGGGTAGATAGACATCATCTCATCCTATTATACAACAAAATACACACTCTATCGTTCTCAGCTCTTGGTTCCCACGCACTCTTGCCGAGTTTTCATAGATTCACTCAATTTGTGTGGTTCCTCATGGGCAGCTTCCCGATTATATCCTCTCACCCTGTTGCTACGCTCCTCGAGCCAGAACCGCTCTTTCTCACGAATTCCGTTTGGATGCCGTGAGAGGTGCGGCAGAGTGTTGATGTTGGTGTTGAGAGCAAAAGAGAAAGAACGAAGAAGCTCAATTGTCTATCAATACAAGAGAAGGAAAACACTCGACTGATATACAGAGAAAAGATCATACTCGGCAAAGCCGAGTATCACAACTGGAGCCCGAAGCCGAGTACCAGTGCCGGAGCTAGGCCTCCTCCGCAGCATGGGGGCTACAAGCCACTGGCCTGATGCCCGCAGCCTTAAGCCCATAGGAGCTGTAAGCCCCCGAACACCACCGAAGCCACCAGGCCAAATCTCATGCCAAGAGTTGGGCTCTCTGCCTTCTAGCTCCGCCGTATCATCTCAGCGTGTATGAGTCTGCGCGGATGAGTCTCCGTTTATGACTGTATTCGGTGGCTCAGCATATTACTGACTCCCAGAGACTTTCGCTGGTTTGCCCCAAGTGGACTGGTCCGGACCAAGCCCGTACCAGTCTGCCAGAATGTTGGACTAGTCCGATCCCAGTCCAAAAATTACTCGGACTGGACCCGGACTGGACTGGACTGGACCAGTCCGGACTAGTCCACACCCGGACTACTGGAATCATTGACATCGATACTAGTGGAGGAGGAGGCAATGCATGCAATGTTCGTTGCCAGGCAATTAGCGCGTTCCTGCTCCCATCTAGTCATCAAGAGAAAAGCAGATGGAGAGGATTGACCCATACCAATTTCGACACCTGGTCTGACAGCATGCTCAAGGAATTATTAGTCCAGGACACCGTCAACGTTCTCTAAGGATCCACTAGGAACGAGTCGATTACTCCCGCTCGCCACAACAAGGCTGGGTGGGCTGGCTCTCAACTTGCTGGAAACGATCTAGACGCGTTGGCTGGATGCGATCTGGACGGGCTGGCTCCCGGGTGGCTAGATATGATCTGGACGGGCTGGCCCTCTGGTAGTTGGACGCGATCTGGACAGGCTGGCTCTCGAATGTCTGGAGCTGATCGAGACGGGCTTGCTCTCTACTGGCTGGATACAATTTGGACGGGTTCGGCTGGCTGGACGTGATCTGGACGGGCTGGCTCTAGAATTTCTGGAGACGATCGAGACGGGTGGACGTGCTCTGGATAGGCTGGCTATGTGCAGACTAGAGACAACTGAGATGGGCTGACTTTCGGCTCGCTGGGTACGATTTGGACGGGCTAGCTCTCTGCTGGCTGGACATGGTCAAGATAGGCTGGCTCTTTGCCAGCTTGAGATGATCTGGATGAGCTGACTCTTGGTCAACTGAATATGATTTGGACGGGCTGACTTTTGGCCGGCTGGAGACGATCTAGACAACCCTGACATACTCACTCTGAGATGGTTCTTGGCTAGCTGGATGCGATCTGCACAGGCTGGCTCTCAGCTAGCTGGACGCAATCTGGACAGGCTAGCTCTTAGCTGGCTGTACAGGCTAGCTCTCGGCTGGCTGGACGTAATCTGGACGGGCTAACTCTGCGCTGGCTGGACGCAATCTTGATGGGCTGGCTCTCGGCTGGCTGGACGTAATGTGAACCGGCTGAGAGCTGGCTGGATATCATGGGTTTTGGGGTTTAGGATTCTTTTTTACCGAAGGGGGCGGCGAAGCCGCCACCATACCTAGTAAGACACTAGATACACTCGAAATAGCATAGCTAGCCAGCATCTGCAACCATGGTGGCGGCTTACTATTGTTGGGCCTGCATGCCGTCCCGTGGGCCATTCCAAAAAAGCCTGGCTCGCGCGGGCTTTCGAAATTGCTGACCTGGCCCGGCCGGCCCGTTGGGAACACTGGATACCATCAACACCGTTAAATCGAAGATTCAGGACAAAGAAAAAATCCCATCAGACCAGCAACGGTTGGTCTTTGCCGGAAAGCTGTGTGAAGACGGCTTTATTCTATCTGACTACAATATTCAAAAGGAGTCTACGCTCTATTTGGTGCTTCGCCTGTGCGGAGCAATGCAGATTTTCGTGAAGACTTGTAGGTTTTATTGCCAAATTAAGAGATAAATAACATTCACCAACGTTTGACTAGTGGCTAGCAAGACCATCACCGTGGTGGTTGAGTCAATGGATACCATCGACGCCATTACATGGAAGATTCAGGACAAGGAAAAGATCCCACAAGACTAGCAACGGTTGATTTTGCCGAAAAGCAGCTGGAGGATGACTTTACAGTCAGTTAACTCTCATCTTTCTACTTGTGACCTGATCAACTGGAATCTTCATCTGCTGACAATTGGGTGTAGATCGTGGAGCAAAACATCAGGCCTTCAAATGTTCTTAATCTTCAGCTGCGCAAGACACGTGGGAAGAGCAAGAAGCTAGATGTTAGCAAACCCCCACCCCTTTATTTTGTGTTTTATTATACTTACACCATCTAGTGGAACTTGAAGATGTTCTTGGGAGCCTCTCTAAGGAGTGGATTATTTATTTCTATGGACGAGACACTCCGCTAATTCTCCTTGGATTTGAATATGAAACGCTGGCGATGAGGTGCCCCACCGATGCAGCTGAGCATGGGGTTTAAATTCTACGTGTCCAATACAGAGACAGATGGATATATCTCTACGATGACGAAGGGTATGTGCTTCTACTGCCTTGGGAGAGAGCTGTCAAAAGTCGCAGCTAGGGTTCCCAACCGTCCGTCTGGACTGACGTCTTTCGGGGCCCCGCACCGCCGTCCAGATCGGGTGAACAGTTTGTTTGCCCTGGGGCGTCTCGGGCCGAGGATAGAATCCTTAGGGCTCGTTCAGCAACTGTTGGTCCTCTGCGGAGGTTACCGGTAGCGGATATATATAATTCCCGAGTGGCAACCAGGCCGACAACCAGGCCGAGCTTACCGTGTGCACTGTCACATAGAAAACAAGAGCTCCCACATCGTTGATCCGCATTTTCAACACGGTTAATCCGTTTTACAGAGTTGGTAGGTCTAAGTGCCTTGTTTTTTTCCCGTCATCCCACCACCTTTCAGGCTTAAGCATCCGGTGCAAAGGCTGTAAGGCCCTACAGGGTTGTAGTCCAAATATTGGAAGCCTAGGGCAAAAGCGGGAAGGAATTCTCAGCCCGGAAAATTGTAATCCAGGGTCGAGCATGGCTCTGCTTGGACGAGACGGATGGTTGGGAAGCCTGGTCGCAGCCAATATGAAAATGATCACCACGGACTGGGTCACCGTAAAGGATTCCCCAAAGGTCTCCTGGTTGGGTGCAGATATGAGAGAGTGGCTTGACTCTGCCGACGCAGCAGTAATGAATAGTATCGGCTTGCTGACAGGTTTCTCCCATTACCGCACCGACAACTCCTACTAACAGCACCAGGTAATTTCACCGACAAGCAAGCCTCGGCCGACAAGCACTACGATGCCAACGCCGAGCGTGAAGCCTCCCACGCAGGTATCAAGGCAGGTCCTCTCAACTTCTCCATCAGCGGCGTAGCAGCCAACAACGAGGATCGAAGAAGGACTAGATGTTTGGGCCAGGCAAAGAGTTCGTCGGCAATGTTGTCAGGAAAGATAATCTTAAGAACGAAAGCCGGTGCCAGAACGAAGAGAGTCAGAGCCCTGAGGCTACTGGTCAGATCAAGGACTATGTCGGCGTTGCTGTGGACCACGTCACCAGCACCATCGGCTCTGCCGTTGCAGGAATTACCGGCGACCGCCAGGCTCAATGTATGCTTACTCAAGCCAAAAACCGGCGGTAGTGGTACCAAGGATAATTGCTAATAATGTGGTAGATACCTACTAGTGCTAGCGTGACCAGGGCAAGATCAATGTCCGTGGTGTCGAGGCTGAGGTTCAGAAACAGCAGTAAATATTCATGTTGTCCTGCATACTGAATGGAATGGATTTTATTTATCGTTTAATCACTTGGGCATGTTGGGATGATTGAGGCGTGAGTGGGTTGGTCTTATAACGGTGTTTTCGCTTTGGGGCTGTCTGTACCAATAGATTCCGATTAGAAAGTATCTTCACTGTTGTGACAAGTCTGTTGTGCTGATTCTCTCTTGACTGAACTCACTTGTCTCTCTCTGAGTCAAATTGACACGTACACAAGAACTAAAGTGCATGCGGCTCCGCCGCGCTCAACCCTAAACCAGACCACGTGATAACCGTACTCATATCCATCCTACATTCACCAATTTTGCTCTCCTAGTGATTCTGGGATGGTCTCCGTGTGCGCTTCATAGACTTGGAAACCTTTGACAATTGTTAATCCTCTTGATAAAAATATTACTATCGGTAGTAAAATGCTAAGTATCTAAGTAAATTGAGCTCCACTAATGTAAAATGGGACCAACACCGTATCTTCTGTGATCGCTACCGTTTAAAGGCTGTAGGTACTGAACCCTTTCCTACTTCTTGGCCTAGCTAATTCTATATCCAAACTCCAGCAAAGTTACTTCTGATTAAATTCAGAGCCATGTCATGACATAATAAATGTCTGATGTCACGCACTCTGTACTGAAAGGCGGGTGGTTCTTCTCAAACTTAAAGCCCGTCCGTGAACCCCCCAATTACCAACGTACCCCAGCCTCATTTACTTTTCCTATGAAGAGATCGAAAGTTGATTAGGCGGGCCTTATATAATCTTGCCAACGACGGTTAACTTACTCGTTTAATAAACGTCAAACTCGTTTCAGCCGATCATAACAGTGTACACCACCCAAGCAATCCTTTTATCCTCTTCTAGAAAACCTAATTGCCCAGTGCAGCCGACCCAAACAGTTTATCTCAACTTGATACAGACAAAAGGAATTTGCACATCATCTCCATACTGATCCAGTGTTCCGAAGCGCCCGGGCTTTTTAGGTAACTGCAGGCCGGCCAGGCCTGGCCTATATTTGCCGGCCGCTGCTAGTGTAGGCTGGCTAGGCCTGCTATTTAAAAGAGAGGCCAGCCTGCAGATATCTTGTGACCGGCCTGCATATTATTAATGCTTGCTGATATCTTTGAAGCTTGCATAAGCTTGGGCTGGCTTGTGTATGCCTTTGAGGCTTGCATTAACTTTGGCGGTTAGCAGGCTATCTTGCGGCCGGCCTAGCCTCAAATTCCAAGTCTACACAAGCAAAGATCAGGCCTGGACGCTTAGGAACACTGTATTTATCGTCCACGCAAACCTCGAATATCAAATTTGTTATGTGTTTTGGAACCAAGCTGAACTATGGGGCGAGATCGGGACTGGGACTAAGCGGTCCGAACCCGCCCCGGACGGGGAATAGAACTCTCTCTGTGCGTCAAAATGAGCTCTTGTTGACCCTTATCTTCCAAGAAATGACGGTTTTATGATGGATTTTCATGGGGGGTCTATACCAACCACCCCTTCCAATCCCCTCTAATCATCCATCAATTTCTGGTCAAAACACACTAAGACCAGTGAAGCGGTTTCTTTAGGTGTATATAATGCTCTAGCAAAGAGCTTGTTCTGAATTGACTAGAATTTCCTAATATTTAATTGTGAACTGAGTTACGAAATGGACATCGCGAATTTCCATGAGTCGATTTCAAGCTTTCACCAGCGAGAAAATATGAAATCAATTGATATCTTTGGAGCAACTTTGAAAGCGCTGGGATATACCTAGCTTTCAGGCAGGTGATTGTAGGGCGACTTTTGAGCTTTCCTGCAGAGTCCAGACAAAGCTGCAGATCAGTATTTGCTCACTAGCCAGGGGAATTTTAGATTTATTAGCACGGCAAGCTCAAGGTTATCCGGCACGGCAAAGTCTACGCTCACTGGCGACGATTCTGTGTATACTTTAGAGTCGTGCTCAGGAAGTGGGAACTCGCAGGAAGCTTTGGTGCGCACGAAGGTTTTGGTACCCTGTGAGTATACTCTGCGCGATTCCAATTGTTCTATCGATCTATCTAGCTATTGACGGCGACTCTAGGTTCATTAGAGATGGAGCTGAAGTGCACTTGGAGACGGGAGCTGGCTGGAGACACTCGACTTATGTCGGCAGATAGAGAATGAAGGATTCGTTGCTGGATATATATATGCATCTATCAATGGTACGCAGAGGTAGACTGATAGACTAGTCGCTGGCTGGAATCGTCCGACTAAACCATAGAGGCTAGTCGCTAGCTAGAATCGTCTAACGGAACCTTAAATTGCACGTGCTATCGCAGCGTACATTAACCATCTCAAGCTAGTTAAGAGTCGCTGTATCCAGACCGCTTCAGGTGCGTCCATCTCTAGACTCTACCGTCTTCGACCAGCTCCCGCACAGGGCGATCGTCTCCAACCAGCTCCCCGTAAGTCCAGCCATCTCCCAAGCACCGTCTCCAGCCAGCTCCCGTGCACTGTGTCCAGTCAGCTTAGGTCGACCGTCTCCAAGTGCGTCTCGAAGTGCATTCGAGATCAATCTCCAAGTGCACCTCCAAGAGCGCTCGAGTGCCTGCTCCAGTGCACTTAGGAGCCGTCTCCACCCAACTGCCGGTGAACCCAAAGTTGCTGTCGATAGATAGATAACGAATATTATACTGCCGTGTATGCAATCGCGCCCAATGTAGGTTTAAATCGAGATCTACTGCACATTATACGGTGCGAAATAAGACCGGCTGCGAGATGAGACGCGCTGTGAAGGAGGAAGAAAGATGAAAAGTTCGCAGGATAGGCTGTAAAAGGCTGCGAAGTGAAGAAATCTGGAGAGTTAGCGAACTTTGAAAGCTGCCCAGAGTTCAGTGATGGATATAGAGAACCGTGTACATTTCTTGTATGTACAGAGAAGAGAGAACACTCGAGATATATACAGGATAACCGCAAGTCTTGACTGCATAACAGAGAGTTACTTAAGTATTGATTAAATGTAATTTACACGTGTGCAGTCGTGGGACAAAATCTAGTGGACACCAAATTATAACTGTATATCAAATCTGCCTCGTTAGATAAGAGCTATTTCGTATTCTTTGGACGTTAATCTGGCCGTTGTTGTGAACCCAATTCCCTATCTTTAGTTGTAGACAACTTGAATGTAATTTTTTAACTAGGGATTTCTCCTTCGTTCGCTAGGCAGGGAGCAAGTGCGTTGGTTGCTGAGGTCAGACTCAGGCACCCGTAAACTTGCCAAGTAGATCGTCATCGTCGCCGGCGCTGGAGAGTATCCATGCATGGAATGGCACGACAGGCTATGTGCTACTGAAAAAATCAGATGCGATGCGTGTAAGCATTGCCCCACCATGCCTCTCGGACTGCTCATGCGGATTCAGGTGACCTCGTTATACGGGCCGATACGCGTTACTGTCGGCGCAGAGTTCTGTTTGGGCACAGTGATACAGACTGGGTGCCTGGTTGTAAACCAGATCCGCCAATGACTTCAAGCGGCCAAGGTTTCCAAGGTGTGTTGGAGAGGTTGTGCTCGAGTAACGAATGGAGTTAGGATTGTTTCAGCTTATGCGTATCGATCAGATCGACGGTCAGGTGCACGGCTGTTTCTTTTGGATTTGCAACTGTGACAGAAAACCCTAACCCATATAAGTATTGCATGTAGTCAGCGTTGTACAGATTGCGTAGATGTTGGGCTGAATTGTCCGCTAGCCTGATAGATGACACCATCAATTGCGGTTACAACTGCCTGTGTACAGAGTAAGCGACGCCAACTGCTGCCTGAGACTTTGTCAAACCCGGCGGCAGATGAATATTCGAATTGTAATGGCTGTATCCCGAGTTCTTGGCTCTCCCACATCTTCACCCACACCGACGTGTCAACAATGCTTCAGTGTATATTTATGGGTCCATTTACACAACCAGTTAAAGTCGGGATTGGGCAAGAATGCATATTTCTAGATATATATTAGAGATCTAGTATGGAGAGCTTCTGACGGAAAATTGGAGTCACTCGTCGTTTGAGCTGTCAGATCTCGAGTTTAATGATCTGAAATTCACGGTTAGGGTATCCCCCTTTCTAAAGCAACGGAAACCACATGTGCAGTTTCAGCCCCCAGATAATCGTATCTATGGTGCCATTGAAGCGCCTGCCGACTCAGTCAAACATCAACCCTGTCAATCTAAAACCGTTGTGCTACTCTCTGGCTTGTAATATCTTGCCCGCATTGATGATCATTTGATCGTGAGTGGTGCACCTTCTCGCAAGGTTGACTGAAGTGATGACCATTGTTGACGTGAGATTCATCGTGCCTACGCTTAGCTGAACCGGCTGCATGTTATGATGGTTGATATATAATGGCATCGTCTCACTCGGCAACCCCTCTAGTTGCATTCTTCGGTCCACAATCTTCTGCTCTCTCCTCATAAACCAGCATTATATTTACTGAACTACCCTGAAGCCGCCATCATGACCCATCAAAACGATCGCATTCTACATGACATTCTCGCCGACCACGGGATCGAAGACCAATTTCCCGGACTCCGCGATGTGCTGACCGGAGACCGTGATAACCACCGCCGCCGCCGCCCTGTTCCTAGTCCTCCCGGATTTGCCCCCGGTCCTCCTGAATCTGTTCAAAGCCCCGAGGATTTTGTGCGTGGGATTTTGACATCCATCCAGACGCATAAGGAATTCCAGGAGGCACGTAACCAACTTACCGAAGCCGAGCGAGGACAGTTAGACGAATTTTTGGCTGGCAAACCCATCAAGGATATCCTTCAACCTCATCAAAAACAGGACGGTAGTGTACAACTCGAAGAACCTAGATTCGACCTTCCCGTCAGTCCGGCTTCTCGCCGCCATTTCGAGGCGCTGCAGGATGCGACCTTAAGGACACCACAGCAGGCGCTTACCCTTGAAGGAAAAGATATCGATGTCCAGGTTCACAGTCTCAATATCATCGCCCGTGTGTAGGTTCTGACATTACTAGGCTGCCGATGACGTCGTGTTTTCCAACTGGGGAAAAACAGTCTTGAACACTCCACGCAACACATACGTGCCTACAACTGTAAATGAGGTTCAGGCAATTGTTCGTACCGCGAAGAAGGACGGAAAGAGGGTTCGGGCTTCGGGCTACAGACATACCTGGACTGACATGTACTCGGAAACCGACCACGTTCTAGTTTCAATGTTGGATTTGAAACTTGTAGAAACGCTTCCCAACCCTGAGTCCGTCCAGGCGAACCAAAACTATGGCAATAACGAATTTAAGAGAATTGAACTCGCTGTACAACCCGATAATTCTAATCGTGCGTTGGTGAGGCTTGGTGCTGCAGTCACGAACGAGGATTTCCGACGGTGGGCGGTGGAACATAAGGAGTGGACACTCCCGGTCAATGTTCTCATGGTTGAGTTAGTTTGAACCTCCATCTTTGGTATTTTCACTGACAAGCTCTTAGAATCACGATCGGAGGATGTAACGCGCCAATCTGTCATGGTGCTGGTATTACAAGCCAGACGTTGAGCGACCTTGTGCGAATGATTGAATACGTCGATGCAAACGGCGAGACGCAGGCAATTTCTGATCCAGAGCTTCTAAAAGCGGCATCTGGCTGTTTCGGGCTTTTGGGTATGTTTAGCGCAGTGTATTAAAGTGTCGCCGTTGTTGACCAATGGGACTCAGGCATTGTAACCCACATCACACTAGAGCTCGACAGGATGACCTACGCCCAACTGAAGCCTGTCAGGTCGGATTTACTTTTAGCTATCCCTCCACCGACAGGTTATGTGTTCCCAAAAGGCTCGGAGGAACTTAAGCAAAGGCTCTCCAAATTATCGCAAGCACAGCTGGACACCGCCCGTCAGGGTTTCATCCAGAAAGCCGAGACTGGGTATTACTCTGAGGTAAGTGGATCCAACGAGGTGGAATTATTATTTGCTTATTCCGCTAGTGGTTCTGGTTTCCATATCAAGATCAAGCTTTCGTGAATGTCTGGTACGCATATTCCATGTTTCATCAAAGGCTGTTTGAGCTTACTCGCTTTCTCCTAGGGACAATACGCCAGACCCGTCCGGCTATGTCGATTATCCCAATGCGGTGGATACGTTTCTGCAGTGGATGGGCGCATGGGCTGGTGAAGTTCTCAATCGCAGTTGGTTGTTCCGTCAATTATCGCCGGATAAGCAAGCGTATATCATGGGCAAGATATCTCTACTACTCTGAGAATGATGGTTCGCCGTAGCTAACTGCGTAATAGGAACGATGGCAATGTCCATGTTGCCTGCTGCCGATGTTAAAACTCAACTGATCAATGGAATTCACTTTAGACGTGGCGTAAGTTTCTTAGCCACTTTCCCAGCCCCTCCATGTTGACGGGAAATACATAGATCCAAAACATGCGCGTTGGCGACTTCGAAGTCGAGATCCCTATTCCGGCCGATGCGGTAGGATCCAATAAGCGTGACTGGAGTCTTGTGCAACGCGCGTGGTGGGACGGCATCACAGCGATCTACGGCGACAGCACCAACGTCTCTGCGCGCATTGCACTGGAGATGCGGATTACGGGCGGCTCTAGCGTCGTTATGGCACCGCAGCTGGGAAATAATCTTGGAACGGCATCGATCGAAGTCATCACAAGCATGCCCGCTGTTGAGGATCCCAATGGTATTTGGCTGGCTTTCAAACAGACGTTGGCGGATATCTGGACGAGCTATACAGGACCTGGGGGTGAGAAGTTGAATGTACGCCCGCATTGGGCGAAGGAGTGGTAAGTCGCCATGTGCTGAAGTGGAAGTGAGAAAGTCTAAGCTAATGTGGTCACGTGCGCTAGGATGGGAATTGAGGTTGGTGGGAAGGACTGGGTTACCCATATCAAAGAGACTTCCAATAAGGATCAGATTTCCGAGTTTAAGAGTTTGTTGGAGGAAATCGGAAGGACGCAGAACTGGACGCTAGATGACCTGAAAAACATATTCTCGACACCGTTACTCGATCGTATTATTTTTGAGTAGGCGTGGCGATTCAGGTTGTTTGGGCATTTAGCTTATAATCAACGCTTGGTGGAATTATTCGGAGTTAAATTTGAGGAATTGACATGTCCCTACCTTGAACCCTAGCCTTGTCTTAGTAGTGGCTGCAGTGCCGAAGCAATCGTATTAAGACGTCGATTCGTGAATAATCCCACACGGCAGCTTGATGGGATGAAGGACGCGAGTGACTCCAGTGATATTAAGCGTCGCCGGTTCTTACACGGTTCATCACATGTGCGTTACACAGTAAGTACACTAAATACGCTTCCCTCCAAATACAGGGGAGATATGTTGGTTAAGCTAACTAGTAGCTAAATAGGCGGGCTACAGATTTTGCCAGAGTGCACATAACAGTTCTTTCGATTTGCGCACTATGCATCATGCATTCCGCATCCCCGTTGTTATCTATTCCTGAATGAAGAGTATATGTATTACAGCTCAAAGTGACAAAGCGGAACTGAGCTGCAATCTCACCTTTTTCTCCCACACAGTGGTACAATAGTGTGACAATAGGATGTTCTACTCATCAGGAATGATCAAAGTCGACCTGGCTATTGTATGTCTTCCCCATATTCCTGTGTAGCTACGCTGACGGAGTGTACAGCTGATTGATAAAGACGCCTCAGACTACGATTCCGCTGGTTACTACACCACAACCGCAAGCCTAACCTCTTCTATCAACGAATACGTTTTTGAAAATGGGTTCCAACTCCTCTTTCTACAACAACTCTGTCGTTCGATCTGATGGCCACCTACAGATCGCAGCTACCATGTCTACTTCGGAACCGAGAACAATTTGATGCTAATAGATGAAAAGGAACCAAAACGGTCAGTATTATCTAGCGCGCCCCGCCTTTCCCTACAGTTCCGAACTCTACACGTCTAGCATCAATATACACCAGGAAATCTTGTTGCTGTGGCTGAATGGAAAGCTGCAGCTCGCACCTCTGAAGGGTCTGCAAATTGGCATTGGGACTGGACAATATGCCGCTGATAAGTATCCTGGAGCTAAAGTTATCGGCATGGATATCAGGAGCATTTGTATTAACCGAGAAGCTCATGCCCGCCGTCGGTTGACGATATAGTCCCATCCAACCATCATAGGTGCTGCCGAACCGCAACTTCCAAGTTGACGACACAGAGCGGGAATCGACGTTTGCAGATATACGTAACAACTCTTTCAATTGGCCATGTTCTGACTCATTCGTGGAATCGCCCTATCCATGGACGGGTAGTACCATCCATGGACAGGGTAGTTCCAATGCCAAGAAGTGGAAAATGCGTGGTTGCAACAGTGCTAAGGCTGTAGATATGTTGCATTTAAGTCCGGGCTCTATATATTCTGGATACATATAATGGAGTCATGTTCGTCAGCAAAATACCCTACTTGCATTGGATGCTTAGAGAGGCTTCTAAAGCTCCCAACGCTCTCAAGCAACTTCACACTTATACTACGCTAGCGTCATCTGGGGGGCACTTACGAACGCACCCCCGTCGCACGGACAACTTCGGAATGTAACGCGGGAGGAATTGACCCCAAGATATATGTAATTAGAAGTGTCCATTCAAAGTATCCTTTCTCTTGTCTCGCTATTGGACTTTGATAATAAGACTTTTACAAGGACTGAAGAAAGATAATCTCTTTGAAGCTTCACTCAGGCACAGAAAGTAATCAGTAGAATAAAGTAGAATAGCTTTCCAATCCGAATACTTCACGAATTTACGTAACCCGGTTTTAAGCTTTCACTGGCACGAAAGTCTGAAATCAGTTGAGAACTTTGGGGCAGCTTTGAAAGCGCCGAGATATTTCCAGCTTTCGAGCTTTCCGGTCGGAGATCGCAGGGATGCCGGTGGCAGCTCTGGGCAGGTGGAAAACTCTGAGTGTGTGGAAGCTTTGGCCAATAGAAGCCTCTCAGTCAGTGGAAGCTTTGGCTAATAGAAACCTCTAAGTCTGTGGAAGCTTTGACATGGATGTAGCTAACCTATTTGTCTAAGTGCTGCCGGTACTATCACCATCACCGTCGTCATCGCCATCACCATCATCATTATCACCATCACCACCACCACCACCATCACCATCAGCCCTGGACCGAACGCGCACACATACGCCCAACATCAATGCGAAGTGGGCTGCAGATTCCGCTGGAAAATCTGAGTCGGAGATCTGCTCTCCTCAGGATTCAATTGTCTACGTTTCCCGCAGAATCTAAGGCAGCAATTGTCAACGCTATGACCGTGAGACATCGTGAGATCTTGTCGTGGTGAGCGCGCTAAAGATAAGGTTCAGACTACGATATCAACCGACGACATGATATCGGCCATCATACCCCACCCGCCGCACGCCGCCCGCCTCACGCTATACGCCGCCCGCCACACATCGCCCGCCACAAGCCACCTGCCCCACACTGCCTGGCGCCTGGCGCCTGCTACCCTACGAGTCTCTACACCCAAGTGCACCAGATAAGCTGCACTCTAGAGCACTTCTTGGAACGTCCTTGCGAGCGTAGTTGGGAGCATACTTTGGAGCCTAATGTCAAGCGTGCTGGGAGTGTGCAATCGAGTGCAACCGGCAGCGTACTTGAGCGCGTCTTGAGAGCGTACTTGGGAGCCTACAGTCAGGCAGGTTGGGAGTGTGCAATCGAGTGCAATCGGGAGCGTACTTGGGCGCGTCTCGAGAGCGTACTTGGGAGCATACTTAGGAGAGCCTAGCGAGCGCGTTTAGAAGCGTGTAGTACGCGGCATCATATATAGTATCGAGTGCATATATCTACCCGAGGCAAGTCATGTGAATGGAAAAACGCCGCGAAAGCTGGAAGTTTAAGGTCCTTTCTGAAATTAGTTGAACCCTGCGAAAGCCGGAAAGTTTGTCGGTGCATTCCGAAAATCGTGCGAACTTTGAAAGCAGCCCGGAGAACTGCGATGTAGCACATCTTGTTCTTTCTTCCATATTTTATACCACTAAAACAAATGGTCTCTAGTTTGATATTCGTGCTCACACATGTAATCCTTTTTTCCGATTCCCTTGAGGTATTGTGCCGTGAGCCCATGTCCGGTTTGCATCTGCCAGAACCTCACTGCAATAAATTTCCGAGCCTTCATCGAGATATCGATTCATCTCTTTTAATTAAATCATAGCAATATGCATTCTTCAATTGTTCTCCCTTCTGAGAAGGTTGCTCTCTATGCCAGCGAACAATCCAGAGGTCATTAAATTTCTTTACTCTAGGCTGTAACAATTATTCAGACTATGCTTTCTCCTAGATAAAACCATGTAACATTCTTGTCTTCTAATTCACTTGCTCTGAGAACCTGTTGGCCTGAACTTCCTGAAGTCTAGTGGCAGGATGGATGGATATTTTCCATCCTAGCAAGGCTTGTTATAACAATTGACAGTCACCGGGAAAAATGACCTTACGCGATGCGTAACTCATAGAGAAGCTGTGTTTGGGATGGTAATCCATAGCATATTTGACGCGTGGCACTATAAGGTCCATTGGACCTGCATATTGACTAAATGATTATGATACGCATGCGATTATGTGTGCTTGATACTATACATTATGCTGCGTTGAACAAACTTGAAACCAAAATACCAAACGCACTTCATTGCACGCTTCCAGGTACGCTCTGAAGTACACTCCCAATTGCACTCGAATGTACATTCCCAGTCTGCATGACTTATACTCCCAAGGAAGCTTTGAAGACTCCTAAGTACACCTCTGGGCACTTTCTTAGTATACGCCCGGGCGTGTCTACAAGGAAGCCCTTAATTGCTCTCGATGCTACACTCTTAGCCTGCTTGACTGTACAATCCCAAGTAAGTTCTCAAGACGCTCTCAAGCACACTTCTGAGCAAGCTCTCAAGTACACTCCCAATTGCACTCGGTCACACACTCCCAGCCTACTTGGATCTACACACCCAAGTCTACTATCAAGACGCAAGGTATTTCCAATCTCACGTGACTATATATTTCCATGTATGCTCCTGCTTGGTCAATCCAGAGAGATGCTGAGTTGCAGGTGCCAGGCACCGGGAGGTAGGAGATGGATGGCAGGTGGTGGGTAGCGTATGGTGGCCGAAATCAGGTTTCCCAACGGTCCGGGGCGACTGGCGTCTTTCGGGGCCCTGAATGACGGTCCCGTCCGGGGCATGCATTTCGGAGGCCTGGTCCGTCCCGGTACGGAATCTGAATACCTAGGGCCCGATATAGATGACTGTAGTTTTAGGATACGGTTTTAGGATACGAAGCTAGGGTCTATATGAACTCCAAATCCTGGATGTGTCTGAATGCTGCGGCTGGGTGCCTGAGGATGCAAGGGTCCACATGCAGACGGAAGCGGAGGAGCTACAGTTGTGAATGGAGGAGGCTTGGTAGTGAGCAGAGGGTCT
>Ga0307515_10010272_pt1 | contig 17975 bp, 13 predicted proteins | sample 17_EM_MG_FD_194513 | JGI IMG/M metagenome (GOLD analysis project Ga0307515, IMG submission 194513) | Populus trichocarpa ectomycorrhiza microbial communities from riparian zone in the Pacific Northwest, United States - 17_EM | ecosystem: Host-associated > Plants > Roots > Unclassified | place... | reverse complement strand
ATATAGGCTGACACTTGTTGCTCGTCAAGTGACTTCTTTCTAGGAGTCTGGTGTTGTTTGGTAAGTTACTGTGAGGCTTCTACATATTCGATCTGGCAGTTTTTTTCGCTTTTCTGAGTGTGCCTTTCGGTTTTTCCACTGACCTATATGTCTTTCTTAAGCGCGACGAAGAGTGTTGTGAGATACAGACATTTTGAGTAATTCATGTGCTGTTTATAGTTTTGGATCACCTGAGACTGGAATTCATATAAGATGATTGAGCTACTTTGAAAGCCGATCTCCATATGTCAGTCGGTATCTCAATAGGCGAAATCCATTATCTGTACCACCCTTTTCTACGCACAGCCCGCCAGTTCCCCGATTACAACATCAGAGAGTACACTAAACGAAGCACCGTCGACTCCTTCCATCAAAACCAAACCTCACCGACCCATCCTCCATCTCCGCTGCCTATGAGGAATTTGATTTTCATTTTAAATAATTGAAATAATTCTTTTTAGAACTTGTTAATTAATAGTATTAGCCTATAAGATTAATTTATGTTTGTCAGGCTTTCGACTTCACTGTGAATGTGAAGTTAATTAGAGATGTGTTAATGTTTTGTGATGATTCTTCTACTTCGTGTAGTAGTTGATGCTGATGTGTAGCTACCACATATATGAGACATGTTCTAATGAAGCAGGATGTCCTGCAGCTACAACATATGAATGAAGAGGACAAGCTAGAATGCCCTCTCTGTTGGTGTTTTTTAAAGCTAGCAAGAGGCAGACAAATCAATTACTATGGTCTTTATGATGTTCGTAAAAAAAGATTTGGTTTAGATCTGTAGCAAAGTTCTACTTAGTTATGTGTGGTAATTTGAACAAGTAGATTGCAGGTTGCTTTTCTGCGTGAAAACTTGTCAGCTACTGATATGAACCAGGAAGAAGTGTTTTCGGTCTCAATATCGGATGCTGTTTTGGATGTGACCTGTGGAACTTCCTGTGAAGTCCCACTGGTTTCCCAACAAAGCTGATGAGGATAGGCTTAGCCGATGGCAAGGCATTATTAGGGATTGTTTGTGTAGTGTCCTACTTTAGAATATTAGGAGGTTTATATGCTATAATGGATGGATTGGTTGGTTTTGGTTTCTTTTTTTTTTTTTTTTTTTTTGTGTGTTCTCCTAACTCTTGTGGAATAAATAAATTTAAAGGTTTTAAATTAAAATCACATCAACAAGCATGAAGAATTAAATGATGAAATTAATCAACAAGTTCAAGATACAAAGTAAGTGAAGACTTAATTCTTAAGAATTCTTTTTAGTATAAATTGTGTAAATCTTTATATCTTACTTGATAGCACAAATTAAAATGAATTCACACACTTCACATTGCATGCATTATATGATTGATATGCATTTAGTTGGTTTAAGATTCATTAGGTTTAAAACTGTCAAATCTAGTTTTTTAAGTTGAACTGGTCGACTACTTGGCTATATCAAGTGAACCGGTTAACTGCTTGTTCATCCCTGAGAATTTATAAGAACCGGTCAATCGATTGTCCTAAATAATTTGAACTGGTTGACCGTTCCATCTATCAAAGAAACAATAACAACTATAAAACTACTAGGTTTTGCTAGAAACATATATATAACTTCTCTAATTACAAAATTAGATAAAGAATTTGAACATATATGATATACAAGCTATTTTAAGAGCAAAACAACTTCAAAATCATCAATCCTTAATCATACCCATATTTGTGCATAAACTCTTGGCATTGGTGAAGTATTGTCACCAAGAAAAAAAATCTCGAGGAGGGGATATCTTCAAGTGGCATATAAGCTTGGTATGAATTCATCAAGGACATTGTATCTTTAACTTGAATTAGTAAAAGAATACAATACTCAAGTCTAGTTGGTACTTGAGGTGTGGATGTAGGCTTGTTGAACCACGTTAAAAACTTGGGTTTACAATCTCTTTTCCCTTACCTATTTATTTTAATCACTTTAATTATATTGTTGGTTATTGTGTTTATTGTGCTTAGTATGCTTAATTGTTTTAAATCATATTTTTTTGTTAATATTAGTGGAACACCTAATTCACCCCTCTTTAGGTGTTATTGTTGCCTTAATCCTAAAACAACAATAGAAACTGAAGGTTCCAAAAATTTGGGTAAGGATATGACATTACTAGATGGAGATTTAACAAGCAGACTATATAAATGGCTTAATATATGCTTTTATGGACCAGTATGACAGGTCTAGGCCCAAGAAAAGACTTGGTTGCATAGGCTAAGTAAGCATCTTAAAATTGAGATAACTGGAGATCCGATCATTGGATCGGGATCAATTTTTTCTAGGTGATTCCACATGTAATTTTCTTATAAGAAGCCACTCTATGCTTATTGGACCATTGGATATCATAGAATTAAGCCCAAAAGTTGTTGTGCGGTCTAATTTTGTTATTTTCCTAGGATTTTTTAGATTTATTATTTTTATTTTGGATTATGTTTTAATTTCCTTAATGTTTTTGGACTATAGGTTGTTTTCTAGAAGAGGCATGTTTTCTTTGTCTATTTAAAAGTCTTGTAAACCTTTTGAAGAGGTAACCACCATATATTTAAATTTCATAGAATAAAATTGTGAATTTAGAGTTCATATCTGTAATCCTTTTCGCTTATTAAATTTTTTATGTTTTCTATGCTATTGCTATCCTATTAGCTTTCGTCTATATTAGTTGGTAATTAGAGCTCAACGATCCTATGTTTTATATTGCTTGTTGTGTGCTACAATTTTATAATTTCATGAATAATTATTTGCTTGATGTGTGCTGCCAACAACCATGGTAGAAATAGGTCATGAAGCAAGACATGGCCAGGGGGGATAAGAAAGCTCCTCTTTGGTAGAGATACATCTAGGAGCTCATCAAGAAGGATATGAAGAGGCAAATCATAGAATTGACTTATAGGTTAAAAGTTAAAAAGCAACAAGAATTGACCTAAGAAAGTGACAATGAGTCCTTGGCTAATACTGAAAACCAAAGGCATGATTAGAGGAGACAACCTTATGAAAAAGAAGAGGCCAGATTTGGGGATTTCAGGCTTCATATCAAACTCTTTGAGTTTACTAGAACTTTATAGGTAAAGGAGTTCATAGACTGGTTGAACAAAGTTAAGAGTATTTGTTTAGTATAAAAAGGTTCCTCTGCAAGCGTGAGTTAAGTTAATCACAATCAGACTAAAAGGCTAATCATTTGTTTAGGGGGAACAATTAAAGAAGACACAAGAGAGACAAAGAAAATAAAAAATCAATTAATGAGATAAGACAAAGAAAAAGATGAGGGAGCACTTTGTTTTTTGGCTATTTCTATACCCTATATCAAAGGCTTTATACGCTAAAGCAAGAGGTAAGTATGTTAATAATTCATTGATAATTTCTACTAGTTAGCAGTTTAAAATGGTTTGGCAGAAATGGAAGAACAATTAGTGGCAATGTATCTAAGTGGTCTACGATAGTTCATACAAGATCTATTATGTATCTAGTCTTTATGAACAATTTTTTAGGCTTATTAGAGTGCATCGACAATAGAGAAAAAACATGTTGCTTATTAAAAATCTTTAGGCATATTAGAATAATAGAGAAGGGTGACATAATAATAATCAGACGGGTACCCTCGTATAACCTAGGCTAGCCCAACAGAACCAACAGACAACGGGTCAGGGTTCCAAATTCAGAATCCGTTGCTTAAGATATGATAAACTAGGGCAACGAGCTAGTGAGTATGGCAAAACAGTGAGTCATCTAAGAAAAAACTTGCTGATAAAGAAGCCTACTAATGTGATTGATCTTAAGTATAATGATGACTCGAGAAGTGATGTAGAGATTTTGTATAAAGATGGTGGTACTATCTTTATTATTAAAAATAATTTATTAATGCTCAAAAGTGATTTAGAATAGAATTGGTGGCATACTAATATCTTATACTCTACATACATTATTAGAAACAAGGTTTGCAATTTGATTATAAAGTGGTAGCTACGAGCATATAATGTTTGTGAAGACAGTGAAGAAGCTTCAACTTACTATTAAAAATCATCTTAAGCCCCATAAGTCAACATGGATGAATAAAGACATTGAGGTAATTATTGATAAATGCTATATTTTTTCCTTTTATATAGAACAAAAATATTTTGATAGTGTTTAGTGTGATGTAGTGTCTATAGACTCGTGCTATATTCTATTGAGAAGGCTATGATAAATTGATAGGAGTGTTGTACATAATGGTAGAAAAAATACTTACACCCAAAGCATCAAAGAGAAACATATAATGTTGGCATCTATAAAAGAGAAGTGGATACAAAAACTTAAAAAAAAGGATTTGCTGTTTTTTTTTATCATAATTTCTAAATGAGATATAGGGCGAACAAGTAGTGTATGCCCTAGTTACCAGTAGTATAATAGTTAAGGATGATGATGATGTTGTTATCAGCCTTGAGAAATTACAAGATGTGCTGGTAGAATTTACAAATTTTATGTTAGACAAGTTACTCTAAGGATTAACTTCCATGTAAGATATCTAGCACCAGATTGACTTGATTCCAAATTCTAGTCTCCCAAATAGACTAGCTTATAGACTTAAACACAAGGAAGCCAATAATTTACAGAGGTAGGTTATGGGATTGTTAGATAAGGGATACATTTGGAGAAGTATGAGTCTATGTGTAGTCCTAGCTCTCCCAGCCCAAAAAAAAAAAAAAAGTGGTTTGAGTTGTCAAGTTCTAAGTTGTTTTTAAAGATTAATCTTAAGAGTTGGTACCGTCATATAAGAATCAAACTGAGAGATAAGTAAAAACACATTTTAAAACACAATAACAATTATATGAATGGATGATTATTTTATTTGGTATGTCTAATACTCCCAACATTTTTATAAGGTTCATGCATAAGATATTAAGGCCATTCATATACAGATTTATAATGGTTTATCTCGATGATATTCTAATTTATAGCTTTACTCTAGAGTTTCATTTAAAACATATACGTGTTATTTTTTACATTTTGAGAAAGAAGCAGTTGTATGTGAATTGCAAGAAATGCAATTTCTTCACTAGTATTGTTACTTCTCTAAATTTTACCATGTTTGTTGATAGGATTCAGATTAATCCATCAAAGATATCTGTAATTATGGTGTGGCCGACTTCAAAATGTGTTCATGATGTCCAAAGTTTTCACGGACTTATATTTTTCTATAAGAGGTTCATCTAAAACTTTAGTTCTCTTATTGCTCCAATTACAGAGAGTATAAAGGAGCACACCTTATAATGGCAGATAATGTTGAATCTAGCTTTCAGTTAGTAAATCAAAGGATGACTGAAGTTCCTATTTTGGCACCTCTAGATTTTATGAAACTATTTGAGATAAACTATGATGCATATAGGTTAGGAATTGAGAGAGTTATTAGCTAAGATGAAAGGCCAGTTGCTTTATTTAGCGAGAAGTTATCTAGCTCAAAGAGGAACTACTCCACGAATGATATAAAGTTTTATACTATTGTTCAGAGTTTTAAGCATTGGCGATATTACCTTGTGCTGAATGAGTTTATCCTAATCATAGATCATAAAGCTATAAATTATATAAATGGATAACATAAGTTAAGTAATTGACATGCAAAATGGGTGTTGTTTCTACAAAAGTTCATTTTTTCTCTAAGTCACCAGTTAGACAGTTTAAACAAAGTGGCTGATACCCTCAGTAGATGGGTTGCTATACTCAATACTATATATACCCAAGTGACAATGTTTGATTCTTTTAAGAGGGTGTATTCACATGATTATGATCTAGAAAGATTTATGCTAAGTTGATGGATGAAGGCAAGTAAGATAACTTTGTACTTATGAATGATTATCTATTTCATGGTTTGTAGCTTTGTATTCTATATTACTCATTACTAGAACATATCATATGCAGATTGCATTTTGAGGGACACTTTGGGCAGGACAAGATATTAACCCTAGTGTCTGTATATTATTATTGGGCTAAGCTGTCAGATTAAATATGTAGTCTTATGAGGATATATGTTGTTTGTTAGAGGTCCGAAAAAGCCTTAATGAATGCTAGGCTCTATACGCCATTACCGGTTCCTGGTACTCTATGGTTGAATGTTAGTATAAATTTTATATTGGGTTTAACCTGTACACAACGAGCCATGGATTCTATTTTTATTATTGTATACAGGTTCTCAAAGATGTCTTATTTTATAACATATTAAAAAAACCATTGACACATCCTGGATAACCACCTTTACTTTAATGAGATGGTTCATTTACATGACATTTCTAAGTCTATGAATTCGGATAGAGATATGAAGTTTATGAGTAACTTCTAGAAAAGCTCGTGGGGTTAAGATGAGAGCTTAACTAAACTTTAATAGTTTATATATCATCCTCAAACAAATAGACAGATAAAGATGGTTAATTGAAGCCCCGACAACTTGTTACGAAGTTTACTGGGAGACAATTAGAAACAATGAGATTTGACCTTGCTGCAAACATACTTTACTTATAACAAGTCTCATAATTGAACTACCTAATTGAGTCTATTCGAGATCGTTTATGGACAAAACCCTTCTAGAGTGCTGGAGTTGATGTCTATCCCTCATATTGGATGATTAAGTGTCCAAGCTAATGATATGACATATTACTTGCACGATATTCATCAGCAAGTCAAGAAGAAAATCACTAACAACAACACCAAGTATAAAGCCCTAGTTGATACTTATCATATAAGAGTGGTGTTTTAAGTTGGGATCTAGTATGGACAATGCTTACTCATGACATGTTTCCAGTGGGCGAGTACAACAAATTGAAAGAAAAAAAGATAAGTCCTTATAAGGTGTTGTAAAAAATAAATAACATTGCTTATAGACTTTGCCTTCTTAGTCATCTAAAGACTTTTGATGTCTTTAATGTGTAACACCTGACACCCTATCTGGAGGAAGAATAGAACTCAAGGACAAGTTCTCTCCAACCTAGAGAGAATGATGTAGCCGAGGTTATAGAAACTAAAGGTTTTGAGCATTCAAGTGAAGATCTAACCCTACTAGATGAGGATATGATATAAGCAGACTATATGGATAGCCTAACATATGCTTCTATGGACCATTGAGACATGTCTAGACCAAAAAAAAGGCTTGGTTGTATTAGGCTAGATTAATCCCTTAAAACCAAGATAACAAAAAATTCGACCATTGGATCGAGCTCAAATCTTTCCAAGTGATTCTACAAACAATTTTCCAATATGACACCACTTTATCCCTTATCGAATCGTTGGAACTCCCGGAATTAGGCTTGGAAATTGCTGTTTGGGCCAATTTTGTTATTTTTCTAGAATTTTTTAGATTTATTATTTTTATTTTAGATGATTTTGTTTTAGTTTCCTTAATTGTTTTCAGATTTTAGGTGATTTCCTAAAAGAGGTAGGTTTTCTTGACCTATTTAAAGGTCATGTAAACATCTTGAAGAGGCAACCATCATATGCTTATATTTCAGAGAATAAAATTGTTAATTTAGAATTCATATCTACAACCCTTTTTCTCGTTAAAGTTTTTGCATTTTCTGTGCTATTGCTATCTTATTAGCTTTTGCCTGCATTATATATCCAAAGTGTTGTCCTTCTTTCTTAAGGCATGTGCTAATGCAGTAGAATAGATCCTAGGGATATAAAGATGATGTTGGCTATCCTTTGGTAGTGGCACAAGGCTTCATGGTTACAGTTCTTCAGAAACCCAATCAATACAAAGTATATTTATGTGTTGTTAAATCGATATAAAAGTTATGTAATATTTCTTCATAGTATAATAACTTTGTAACTTATGTTATATTAATCTTGTGGGGAGTTTGTTTTTTTTATATAAAATTCTAATTAACAGTATAACATGTCAGAATGCTCAGTTTTAATGTTTAGTAATCTTTAACATCTTACAGTTCATATGCTTTCTCCTTTTCTTCTATGGTTTCATTTCGATAGGTTCTTCACAACTTAAATTGGATGGATGAAATGATAAGACATACATTTACATCAGCAGTAAGAGGCATTTTAAGTAACAATTGTAGCCATGGTATAAGCCTTTAAGCTCTTTTCAGATTTCTCTAGTTATAGGCAATTTTTATGATCTCTTTTCCTTTGATATTTCTCATGTTACTTGGATGAGAGCAATCACTATTTGTTGGAATTTATTCAATGTTATTTCATGGGTAATGGTTTGCCTTTCCTTTTAAATAAATCTGAATCCTTTTAGGATTTACAGATGAGATTCCATGGTATTGATGTGGTTTAATTTTAGGCATTTATTCACTCTTATTTCATGGTTGCAATTTGAGTTAGCATAACAAATCCATGACTCGGGAGATAAGATAGGGAAAACCCCTATAAAGGATAGCAAAAAAAATCACAAAGCTCAAGGCTCAATAACCTAAAGTCGAAGGATGAAATTGAAAAATAATCAATTTTTTAAAAAAGACATAAAAAAAACTGAAGTTAAATCGGGCTAATCTCTGAAACTAGTGACCTGGATTATGAGATTCGGATCACTTCATAGAAGGCAAACACTAAAAATTACTAAGAAAAATCCCTATTCATTCAAAGTTATAAATAAAACAAAACAAATAGCAATCAAAATAACGAGGATCAAATCTGGTATAAAAACTCAATGAAAGATAACAACGAGGGACTAAATTGAAAACTAAAACAAACTTTTTTAAAAAAGATAAAATAATAGCAATCAAAAGAATGAGAACCAAAACTGGATTAAAAAAAATTAAATGATGAGTGATGAAATTGAAAAAAGAAAATAAATCAAGAAAATGATAAAACACAAAAAAATAGCAATAAAAAAAATGAGGATCAAATTGAATAAAAATAATTAAATAAAGTAAAATGCCTAAGGACAAAATTGAAAAAAAACCTTTAAAAAACATTAAAAGAAAAACAAATAGTAATTAAAATAATGAGGGCTAAAACTATTAGAAATACAAATTAGAGGACACAATAGATTTTTGAAAGGGCTGATGCGTATTTCTAGGCCAAGTGAGAGAAAAGAGAGGAAAAGCAAAAAAGCTTACCGAAGCCAAATTGCACCACCTTCGTGAACGCGTGCTCTACTACCATGACAAGGATGACACATTGCTTTCAACGTTGTTGCAGATGATGATGTTTGAACACCTGGAGGAGTCACTCGTTGTCCGAAAAGTGCGAGTATCTCCTACTCGCTGGTGATGACTACACACGTGCCACCCTCTCTTTTTTTATTTTATTTTGAGGTTTATTAAAAGACCTAATTGCCCCTCATTCAATAGATAATTACAAAAAAAAAAACATATGGAAAAAACTTAAGTGTCCCTAACCGTAAGTCTTATTTTAAAAAAAAAAAATTAAGAACAATGTAGTGATTTTACTGTTCATTCAAAGTGCAAAAGACCAAAAAGCTATTCTGCCCAGTTTTAACTATTTTTACTTTTATGGGTATGTAAGTCATTACACAATTCATTTAAAATATAAAAAATATTAATTTGTCCCTAATCAATATAAAAATGATGAAGGAATCCTAAGAAAAAGACCTTTTTACCCCTAAGACCAAGTTATATGAATTTTTGTTTGCAATGGTAAAATGATAATTTTATTGTTCCAATCCATAGTAAAATGTCTTGGTGCACAATAAATAAATGAGGAATTTCAATTCCAAAGTTGAAAGATAAAATTAAAAAAAATATAAATAAAAAAAAGAAAAAAATAAGACTACCTGAGTCAACTCGGGTTAACTTGTAAAATTCAGAATCTATGTAATGAGATCGAGATAACTCTATAAAAATAAAATATAAAAAATTACAAAATCTAATTTCCAACTAACCCAATATCAAATAATAAAATTAAAAAAAAACAACCAAAGTTAACTTGAGTTAACATGTTAAACTAGGGACCTACGTAATGAGACCCAAATATCTTCATAAAAAAAAAAAATTACGAAACTCTACTTCCAATAAATCCAATGTTAAAGGTTGAAATCAAGAAAAAAAAATCAATGAAACCGAGAATTCCTAAACAACTAAATATTAAAAGATAAAATTTAAAAAAGAAGAAGATTGAGTTGGTGGGGGGGGTGAAAACGAAAAAAAAAATTAAAAAACTATAAAGCTTAATTTCCCACCAACTCAATGTTGAAGGATGAAAAAAAAATAAATCAATGAGAAAAAACAATCTAAAAAACACAACCCGAATTAACCTAGTTTAACCTGATAAACATAGAACATGGGTCATGAAATCAGAATAAATTTATATAAAGCAAATCGAGAAAAAAAAAATCATGAAACCCTACTTCCAACTAATATAATGTTAAAGGTTGAAATTAAAGAGAGAAAAAAAAATCAAATATATGAGACCAATATATAACCAAATAAAAAAAATTAAATTTTTTTTACAAAACACAATTTCCAAAATAACCTAAAAGATAAAATTAAAAAAAAAACTAATGAACAAAAGAATTTTTTTTCCAATAAATAATATTTCACGGATGTAGCTAAAAATGATTTAACCACTAATGTTAGTTTTATAAATGATATACTTTTCACATGTGTTACATCAACCAAAAAAAAATGAATGAATACGGAAGTTTATGTCATTTACATCATTGTAACATGTATATCTGATGCCATACTTCAAATCCACACCATGGTAAGAGGCCTTTTAAGCAACAATTGTAGCCATGGTATAAGCCTTTAAGCTCTTTTATGGGTATGTAAGTCATTACACAATTCATTTAAAATATAAAAAATATTAATTTGTTCCTAATCAATATAAAAATGATGAAGGAATCCTAAGAGAAAGACCTTTTTGTCCCTAAGACCAAGTTATATGAATTTTTGTTTGCAATGGTAAAATGATAATTTTATTGTTCCAATCCATAGTAAAATGTCTTAGTGCACAATAAATCAATGAGGCCTTTCAATTCCAAAGTTGAAAGAAAAAATTGAAAAAAAAGAAAAAAATAAGACTACCTGAGTCAACTCGGGTTAACTTGTAAAATTCAGAATCTATGTAATGAGATCGAGATAACTCTATAAAAATAAAATATAAAAAAATAAAAAATCTAATTTCCAACTAACCCAATATCAAATAATAAAATTGGAAAAAAATCAATTAAAAAAAAACAACCAAAGTTAACTTGAGCTAACATGTTAAACTAGGGACCCAAGTAATGAGACCCAGATATCTTCATAAAAAAATAAAAAAAATTACGAAACTCCACTTCCAATAAATCCAATGTTAAAGGTTGAAATCAAGAAAAAAAAATCAATGAAACCGAGAATTCCTAAACAGCTAAATATTAAAAGATGAAATTTAAAAAAGAAGAAGATTGAGTTGGTGGATGGGGGGTGAAAACGAAAAAAAAAATAATCAATTAAAAAAAACAAAAAAATAATTTGAGACATCTTAAGTCAACTAGGAAACCCATAACTTGGATCATGAGATCAGAATAACCCCATGGAAAACAAATGAAAAAAAATACGAAGCCAAATTAAAAAAAATTCAATTAAAAGAGGGAAAAAACCAGAGTCAACTCGGACCAATCTGTCAACCCCACGATCTAGGTCATAAGATCGAAATAATCCTATATAAAAGAAATAAAAAAACTATAAAGCTTAATTTCCCACCAACCCAATGTTGAAGGATGAAATAAAAAAAAAATCAATGAGAAAAAACAATCTAAAAAACACAACCCGAATTAACCTAGTTTAACCTGAGAAACACAGGACATGAGTCATGAAATCAGAATAAATTTATATAAAGCAAATTGAGAAAAAAATTCATGAAACCCCACTTCCAACTAATATAATGTTAAAGGTTGAAATTAAAGAAAAAAAATCAAATCTATAAGACCAATATATAACCCAACAAAAAAGAATTAATTTTTTTTTTTACAAAACACAATTCCCAAAATAACCTAAAAGATCAAAAAAAAAAAAAAATAAAAAACATAAGAATTTTTTTTTCAATAAATAATATTTCATGGATGTAGCTAAAAATGATTTAACCACTAATGCTAGTTTTATAAATGATATACTTTTTACACGTGTTACATCAACAAAAATAAAATAAAATAAAATGAATGAATACGGAAGTTGATGTCAGTTACATCATTGTAATATGTATATCTGACGCCATTCTTCAAATCCACACCATGATTACTGAAGAAGAGAAACTCTTTGTTGAATGCTGAATTCTATGATCTTCTCCTGATAATTATTTTAACCAATCATCAAATTAGCTTCTTGTGGATATGATTGCATGATTGGTGAAGAAGTAATATCCTCATTGCTAAGAAGAAATTTCTCACAACCATAGTTAAAATAAAACAATGGCATCCCCTCAATGTCATCAACCATGAAAGAACAGAACCAGAGTGCTTCCATGAAAGAATAAACAAGAGGGCATTGCATAATGGAATTCTAAATTTAAAACAGTTGATTGCGTCAAAATTTTCAATTCAATTGAAAGTGAGTACAATGATATCAGTTTTCTACAAAACAATAATGCAAACCAATCATCATAGCCTACTAATTACCCTAGATACAAGGGCAAAAGAATTAAGGGATAAACAAGATTGGCAGGACCACCAATATATAATGTTTCAAAATTGAAGAAATATCATGCACAGGAGCCATTCCAATACATAATGTCTTGGATCATGAGTCTGGAGTCTGGACCTGGAAATGTAAAGGGGAATTAGGAGAACTTGAAGATATCAATCATGGTGATTCTACAGATGTTACAGGCTAGGGTCTATGATTGAACTTTAAGTAAAGAACATTAGATAATTAAGCTCAAAGTGGAAATTTCCCCATGAATAATCCTCAAATTACTAATAACTCTCCTATATTCTGCTGACATTGTACTTCAACAGACACTCAGATAGTACAAAGAAAGCTCAATGAAGGAAGCAAAACTCACAATACTCGGTTCAAATGAGAGTACCAAATATAATTCAATAATGCTAAACACTTCAAAGATCTAACAGTGACTCCAGCCATGAAGTGAATTAAACTTGTTGCATCCAAAAACTGGAAAAAAGCCTATAATTCATGATTTCCATGGAGAACTTATTGAGACTTTCTCCAAGGCATTTAGATCTCTTCCCGTTCTTCATTTAGGCGAAGCATTCTTAAATGGGGTTCTTATTTCTATAAACTTCATATAAATCACGCATGTCACACTCAATGGAATTTTTCAACATTTGTATGAGCTTCATTTCTGTTTCTCATGACCTTACTATAGATGACTTGCAATGCCAAAATTCCAAATCACAACTCCAATAGTGCATAAAGAATGGAAAAAAAAAAAAGTTCAAAAAACCAAATCATTGCAAAAGTAGGCTATACCTCAGGATAAGATGACCAGTCCAAGATATATGGATGCACTCAGAAATAAAAATGAGATTATTCCCCTGCAATTGAAGTCACACACAGAAAAAGGAAATGCAGAATTGTTAAAAGTGCACAAACTCCCTTATCAGACATTGACTCTATCAACCTTTTATGGTCCTGTCAAACGTTAAAAACTCACCAAATGACTCCCCAACCAACACCGGTACAAGGGCAAGGGCATATTTCTGCAAACTTCTCAGCATCACTGGTGTGGACTCTTCGAGATATTAGATCGTCATAAATATCTGCAGACCATTTATATTGGTCAGATAGAATCAAATTAGCAATAATTATATTAATGGCACATGGTTAATTAAAAGGACAATAGAAGAACAAGAGAATATTCACCATAAACCGAAAACAAACTGTTCATCACACCTGCAATTGCAAGACAGAATATAAGCTAAATCTCTATTTCATTCACCTTAACAGTGACACCATGGTAGAGAAGGAAGTTCAAATAAAAAAGGGAAGATATAATGGGACAAGCATATACCAATAAAGAGAATGACATATCGGAGAATTCGTACAGTTGTTTTTTCTTGCAGTACCCAAACAACAGCGAGGAAAATAATGAATCCTGAGAATTGGGTTTGTTAAATACAAGATGTGAGTATTGAAGACAGTGGATATCGACAACAACAATGTATGAATGAATTGTTGTGGACATTCATGAAAACACTCACCAATACAAAGTCCTCGAAGAGTCCACTGCAAGAAAAAAAATCAAGTGAAAACATACTAATTTAAAGCTTGAGAAAACCTTTCAAATGAATGTCAATAATCTGATACAGATCATCATATTTAGGGATTATAATATATTGCAGAAAATATAATCTTCTCATGTCAATATCTTACATTCTGAGCAATAAAGAGAACAATTAACAGGGCAACAGCCAAGCCACCAGCTGCTATTCTTGCAGTAATGAGATTTGTGGATGCAAGTACCAAAGCCATCCCCCAAAATGACGAACCAAGATCTGGAAGCACAAGGCAATGGCACAAAATGTGAGTGCCACAAGGAAGCAGCACAATAGAGAACATGTCTAAAATCTAGTATCATAAAAGCTAACAGAACAAACATTGAGAGTTTATGAAAAAAAAGTAGTCCAAAGCAAACTCTTCATGGCTCCTGTATAAGCTTCTAAAGCATAAACACTGAGAAAGATAGCACTTTCAAATTGATGTTTCACACTGGACTTGGCAAAATGGGCTCCACAACAAGTTTGACTCGCATTGTACTAATCCATAAACATGTATTGGTTACGGAGGCAAATAAGACTTGGAATTGGAGTACTAGAAACAAGCAATAAAAATTAGGCCCACTGTGATTAAAAGAAAAACTTTCAAGGGCAAAAGGAATGTACATCCTGCAGGCAATATCAACCAGTATACACCACCACGTGTCTGTGTCACTCCACCTTCATTCGCATGAACTTGCATCCCTTCCACCTGCATAGCACAGTGGATACTAATAAACTAAAGATGAGCATTCCTCAACGGAGATCAAGAAGATAGTGTGAAATAACAAACATGGTAACTATCTGTAATTAATTATGCTATAAAAAAAAATACAAAGTCTATCCATATCACAGGAAAGAAAAAATAATCATTCAAGGAAAAAATCACGGTGAAGGGTGAACATAACAACCACACAATCAGAAGTCAGTGCCATACTTATAGAACAAGGCAGGATGTCCTTATTGAAAATTTCATTTGCAACTAGCTATAACTCTGAAGAACCATTCAGAAAGTCAAATTAAGGTATGATGGACAAGATGAATAACATTGAAGTCATCTTTTCATTGACCAAAGAACTCACTTAGATCATCATTTCAATCAAAGCAATGGCACTAAAGGCAACTTCATGAACTGCTTTTCGAGAAAACCAATTACTTCACTTAATAAAAACAGAAGTCAAAATACCACAGAATCTATCTAACAAGAGCATGTCAAATTGTTGTTTCCTCATGCATAATGGCATGTTGAATGATAACATTGTCGAAATCTATGAATACAAACATCATACATTTGACTCAACTACAAAGTAAACTATATGCATTCTGTTACATAGCTTAAAGTTGTAAACAAAGAACCCAAGTTCTCATTATATTATTCCTTAATATGACGGGGAATCATGAAGTACATTAGAGAATTAATTGTGAAGATCACTTTTATTAGTTAATAAGGAAAAATGATAAACTACACCCTTTAAGCGCCTGAAAACCTCATCTTCCAATAAGCAAGAAAGCATGAAGTATACCTCAATATGCACGCGAATTCACATTAAAAGCAGCAAGCAGCAAGCAGCAAACAGCAAGCTAGTTAATATTGGATCAAACAAGCATGGAGCATGTTAATAGTACTGCACAGAATTCCACTTAAACGATGAGTCAAATTTTGAGGGGAGCAATATTACCTAACAGAAAAAGTAATGTGCTTTCTTTCAAACTCCCTAATTGCATCTTAAATTACATATTAGGCCATACTGTTAATAAAACTCAGTACTGAAACCAAAAGCATCTAACTTCCCTGGCCTGCCAAGAACACACAGGGCAAAGAACGAGCTTCATACCTGACCACATGTCAGTTTACAAGCAATCGCATGACTTGCTTCATGCAAAAACACAGTGATGAGCTTAAAGGGTGTCATTATGAACGTCCTCCATAACTGCAACAATAAAAATTCAACAATTCAGTGTCAAAGAACAAGTCCAACACAACCGAACCGCATAAAAAGTGATAAGGGCATCTCAATTTTCATCAATTAGTGTAAAAAACTAAACATAATTGAGCCAATTAGAACAACTCATAACCCATCAAAGCAAATCTTTGACCAAGTTGATTTGATCTTCTAATCTTTCAAAACACAGAGGCAACAAAAACATAAAAGAGCCCAAGAAGCCAAAACCAAAAACAAGAAACAGAAAACTGCACGTACCGCGAGGATAACAACAGAGAAGATTGCAATAGTGACCAGGTAGGAGACCTGGTCACCTTCGCAGCAGTTCTTGAGTTCCCAATTGGGCATTTTCGGGCTTGGAAGGTGAGAAAATGAGAAAAAATCCAGAGAAAAACTACACAAAGTAAGAAACTTTGATGGGTTCGTTTTCTTTATAACAAAAAGCTCTCAATTTTTCTCCAAAAAAACAAGGGTCATGTCAAGTTTTGCTTTCTTGTTGGACCTGAACGTTGTATTGTTGAAATGTCAAGGAGAAGAGAAAGAGCTGATTGCGTGTTGGATAGATTTTTTTTAAAGATTATTTTGGAGCTTAGTTGTTCTTGGTGAAGGAATTAGGCAACAAATAGAAAATAATGTTTGGGAAACCGTGTTTTTTTTAAAAAAAATTGAATTTTTTTATTTAAATTAAAATTTTAAATTGTTTTTACGTGTAAAAACATAACTTTTAAAAAATAAAAAAATAAATTATTTTAATGTATTTCAATAAAAAAAATTAAAAAATAACCACTAAACTCTTAAATATTTATGAATTCTTCTTTTAGGATTTTTTTTAATTTTTTTTTTTCTGATTTTACTGATGACATGTGAAAAGGATTTTTTTTCTGATTTTTATTTTTTATTTTTTTTTAAAGTCAATCTTGAAATATTAAACAAGTCGAAATATGCTGAGGGTAATCTTGTATTTTCACGTGGAAATTCAAATCATGGGGGCGAGGATAAATTATTGGACGTGGCAAAGGTGCTTCCCTTTTTTAAGTCAATCAATGCATGTCATAACGGTAGGTTGTCACGTGTGAAAAGCTCCACTATTCATTAAAATAAGGGCAGGCATGTAGTGAGAAGTAGGGAAAACAAAATATAATGAAAAAAAGGATGCGATTAGAAGGATAGTGGTTGAACTCTCTAAAGCTTGGAGGGTTGATTTATGAATGGGTTGTCCGTTGACATTATGGTTTGATTTTCTTTTTTAGTTTTAATTTTTTATTTTGTTTTTGAATTTTTTTAATGTGCTAATATTAAAAATAAATTTTAAAAAATAAAAAAATATATATTATTTTGATATATTTTCAAACAAAAAACACTTTGAAAAGTAATATCTACCGTATTACCAAATAAACTCTTAAAAAACTTTTATATTCAAAACAGGATTAAGATATTAATATAATGAAACTCGATTGATTTAATTGAACTTTTAGTTATGTAATTGACTTGGTTCAAATACTGTTACCAACAATAAAAAAAAAATAACAATGTTATTTTAATAAAATAGTTAATTTAGGTTGGATCAATGACTTGCAAGATAACCTAATAACTTAAGTAATGTTTGATTCTATCTTAGGCTAGAAGATATAAAAATAGCGAGGATAAAAATATATTTTTAAATTAAATTTAAAATAAATTTTTATATTTTCAAAACAGAAATTATAAGCAAATATATCCTTATATTCCACTATTTTTATTTCTTTTATCCCGAATGCTCAAAGTAATTTAAACTTTTTTTTTTGCCAGGTAAGAGCTATAAAATAATAAAAAAGATAGGTATTTTTTTTTAAAAAAA
>Ga0307515_10010271_pt1 | contig 17976 bp, 8 predicted proteins | sample 17_EM_MG_FD_194513 | JGI IMG/M metagenome (GOLD analysis project Ga0307515, IMG submission 194513) | Populus trichocarpa ectomycorrhiza microbial communities from riparian zone in the Pacific Northwest, United States - 17_EM | ecosystem: Host-associated > Plants > Roots > Unclassified | place... | reverse complement strand
TCAGAAATGCATTAAGATATATTTTTTAAAAAATTATTTTTGATATCGGCAAATGAAAATAATCTGAAAATACAAAAATAAATTAACTTGAAACAAATAAAAAAATAAAAAAATTTAAATTTTTTTTATAAGCATTTTTGAAGCAAAAACAAACAGGTACATATACAAATGACATGCTACCACTACCGCCATCCACCACATTATGCATAAAATGGGTGCTCACCCTAGTGTTGTTAGATATGTTTATTTTTGTGTTTAAAATTATATTTTGGTTCATTTTAAAAGTACGCTTAATCTGAAAAATCAATGTATTTTAGTGTTTTTTATATAATTTTGATGTATTAATATCGAAAATAAAAAAATTTATTTTAATATATATTTCAAGTGAAAATATTTTTCAAAAACATAATTATATGAAATCGTGGTGAAGTTGTATTAAACTAAATCCATTATAAAAAATTATTGTATCTTTTTTTTTATATAATTATTATTTTCTTAAGCTTCAATACTTTAACATAAGGATTTAAATCTGTGATTTGTTTACAATTATGATAAGTTTAGTATTATTAAGTTTATTGCACCGTCAAGCTTAAATAATATGTTATATGTGAAATTATATTATTATACGGAGAAACTTGCATGTCTTTAAAGTCTCGTGTCAAACAAATCAGTAACGTATCAAAATAAAACTATTTATTTATTAATTAACCATTCAATTGAAATATTAAGATAACATATAGATTGTCGATTAGGTACCGATTAACCAATCAATTAGAGGAAGTTATTGATTATTGTAGAATTTCTAAGTAAAGAATAAACAATAAATTCTTGTAATAGACGTGACTTTTTATTTTTCCTAACATTCATTGAGACACAAAAAATACTGAAAAGGGAAATTGAAATATAAAATTATATCTATATATAATTGTGAAATAATCATATGTAAAAATCTATCAAATTAATAAAGAAATTCTAGACTTGCCTAGAATGTATAAATATATATATCAAAACGAGTACATAACAATAAAATCAACATAATATTATCTGACCAATAAAAGATGAAAAACAATTACTAAAAGAAACTAATAAATAAAAAATTTGGATATATAGTACTTATAATTGAATTTTTCCAATAATAATAATAATAAAATATAAGTATAATATGTATTAAAAACAAATACTTCAAGACACTAAAAAAAAATCCACACATAGTTATTAACTAGTATATTGGCCCGCACTTCGCAGCGGGTCAGTATCATTTTTTTTTCAAATATCAAAAAAATATTAAAAGTATAGAGAATATTTTAAATTTATTGGCTTTGATAGTCATGCTAGACCCAAGAACCTTGAAAAAATATATTTAAAATATCCTTAAAGTATCTTAAACATAAATTATAATTATATTTTATATTTTGTTATAAAACAATATTTAAACTATCCTAAATAGAAATCCTAATTATTTTTTATAAATTATTTTTATTTTTTATTAAAAAATATTTAAACTATTCTTTAAGTATCTTAAACAAAAATCCTCATTAATTATTTTATAATTTTTTTTATTTTTTATAAAAAAACATTTAAACTATACTTGAATGATCCTAAATAGAAATTCTAGTTAATTTGTTTTTAATTTTTTATAAAAACAAATATTTAAACTATTCTTGAAATATTATAAATAAAAATTCTAATTAATTTTTTTTTATTTTTTTTATAGGCTCTTGGGTTTGGCGGTCATGACATGCCCAAGCAACTTGAGTTTAACTGTCATGCCTAATTAATTTTTTTTTACAATTTTTTTATAAAAAAATTTAAACTATTCTTAAAATATCCTAAACAGAAATTCTAATTAATTTTTTAAAAAATTATTTTATTTTTTATAAAAAAATATTTAAACTATCCTTGAAGTATCCTAAACAGAAATTCTAATTAATGTTTTTATAATTTTTTATAAAACAATATTTAAGTTATCCTTGAAAAATCCTAAACAGAAATCCTAATCAATTTTTTTCAATTGTTTTTATTTTTTTTATAAAAACATTTAAACTATCCTTGAAGTATCCTAAACAGAAATTCTAATTTATTTTTTTATAATATTTTTTTATTTTTTATAAAAAAACATTTAAACTATCCTTTAAGTATCCTAAATAGAAATCTTAATTAATTATTTTTTTTATAATTTTTTTTTATTTTTTATTAAAAAATATTTAAAATATCCTTGAAGTATTCAAAACAGAAATCCTAATTAATTTTATTATAAGTTTTTTGAAGTGTCATAAATAGAAATTCTAATTATTTTTTTATAATTTTTATAATTTTTTATAAAAAGAAAATTTAAACTATAATTGAAATATCCTAAATATAAATCCTAATTAAGTTTTTTATAATAGTTTTTTTATTTTTATAAAAAAATATTTAAACTATCCTTGAAGTATCCTAAACAGAAATCCTAATTAATTTTTTTATTTTAAAAACAATATTTAAATTATCCTTAAAGTATCCTAAACATAAATTCTAATTAATTTTTTTAATTTTTAATTTTAGTTTTTATAGGCTCTTGGGTATGGCGGTCATGCCAGATTTAAAGTACTTTACATATGCCAAACATGCCTGATTTGACGAACAACAAAAGAAAAGGAACAATTATGCACTTTAATTGATAAGAGAGTGAAAAGAAAGAAAAAATATAAACAACAAAAAAAAAATCTCCGAAAAGGATAAAATGAGAAATTGAAAGTGGAACTACCATTACCATCTACATTAAAAGACCTCTTGATTTATAGTAATTTTTCTACACCATTTAGCTTTTATTATAATAATATCAATTATCAATCATTCATCAATAATATTTTTTTTTAATTTGTGCTTCTATTCAATCTACATCCTGCTCCATTTTGATAGTAACAAGTAGATATTATCATGGGTCACAAGCTCCTATACATCTTCCTTTCTAGAAACATGGATATTAAAGTAACTTATATGATTCAAAAACACCAATAAGTCATGTTTATTTTATTTATTCAAAAACATGGAATATGTTTCAATTATGCAATTAACAATGCAAGTCTAATTTAAATGTATTTTTTTAACATAAATTTTGTTAGTAATTTAATATTTTGTCCGTGTTTATACATATACATACACACACACATAAGTGTTGGCTTGTTGAGCCAATCAAAACCCATAATTTATAGGGAAAAAATATTACCAAAAACCTTGAACTCGTCAATTTCAACTTGTTTGGAGAACCTACTTTGTACTATACTAAGGAAATTTATGATACCAATGTTAAAAAGCTACTCATCGCTTTACCATATTTTCATTGTATTGCATGCTAGAAAGGTTGTGTGTTTTTTTTTGTATCCTTTTCTTACTTGTTTGTATATGAAGGATTGATAGTATATTTTCAATTAAATTAATTAGCCGACAATTATTAGAACATAAATATTCTCTTTTAAACACATATTTTTTTTAATTTTTCCCTTTAACTTGTCTTTTATTTACTTTCATATGAGAAGTTGCTTCATTTTGTTATGGTATGTAAATTTTAGTGGCTCTTTGCACAAAATGTTAAATTATCAAATTTTAAGGTCATGCATAACACTTCGATTTGATGAATCATTTTGGGCCAAAGCTAGACCTTTATAAGTAAAGTTCAATGTCCAATTCTTTTTTTTGTTTGTGTATATATATAATGTCTGTTTTTTTTTATTATTATTATCGATTGCCTATTTTTATATCATCTAATTAAATAAAGCGAACATATTTGACCCACTTGAATTTATAACTCGAGTTGTTGAATTTGTTTTTAAATACATGTTTGTCACCTAAACATCATTTTAAAAATAATACAGCCCTACAGCGAAACGCGAGCCCACGTCTTGTTATTTATTATAAATCAAGTATAAATATAACTTGTGTTATTGCAAATCCTTGGTAACTCTCAATGTTAATAAGAGTTTCCTAATCATATAAGCTTGACTTTCATTATCATAATCTTCCTCTTCATCTCTATTATGTCCGCACAACTTACCCTCATGTTTTTTAAGGTTTTCCTATTCCTTAACCATACTAATAGATTTTTATTTTCTACAATCACTAAAACAATGCTCATGCTTCTCATATTTTTAGTGTTTGCCTAAAACTGGTTTGACATACGAATTATATGGCTTATTTGTTTTAGATTGTTTTTTTGAGGCCCTATCAGGTTTAACAACATCTTGTTTCATATATGGTTACAACTATAATGTTTTTCTTTTGTTCATAATATTGGATCTGCGATTCTCATTATATTTACTCTTAAAGGATTTAAATACTTTGTTATTACTTACTCTCTCTTTGAGTAAAATTTATGCATTCAAAGCCATATTATTTTATCTTATGTAAGTGATTATGTTAAGCCGACCTCTAAAATTCATCAGTTTACTCATATATAGAATTATTTCCTTATGAACAATTCTAATATCACATCTAAAATAAATATTGCTAATAAATTAAAAGAAAGAATTTGTCTTACCATATTTACTTCATCATTGTCTATAGTCTAACATTTTCCCTACCCTCTTTTGCATATATATCCATCTATTACTTTTATATATATAAAAAAAGCTCTACCCACCAACCTGTATATGATTAATTTCACCATTTTTTTATATATTCATGTTTTCTTTAAGTAAGTTGCATTTGACAACCCAGTTAATAAATTCTTTTATTTTTAAATTTGTATTAAAGCTAAGGATATCAAATCTTAAGCAAAATTCATTCATCTCATGATAATATTTTTCAAGCTTATCCTGCAATAATTAGTAAAATTATTATAGCCTACATCAATCCCATCCTCTTCAAATCCTAATAAATAGATAGGTTATCTATATGAGATTGCAAGAACATGTATAAGATTTGGTCTATTCTGAGCATGTCCCTCTCCTCGTCACAATTCTTGTTTATGCCTCCATCTAGTAGTTGATCTAGTCACTTAAATTATGTCTACTACTAAACAATTCAATTGATCAAATCTCTATGACAGGGTTTCCTATGATGCTTTTTTCAGTTCTTTTAGTGCTTTAAATGACATTTACTCTTTGATCTACATTATGGGGTGAGATAGTGTTACCAATAACTTTTTCCATCGAACATGCCAACTCATTCTCACACCAATTGAAATATCATATAGTGAAATGAAAGAAACTAGGGTTTCATAAACCCTAAAATTATAACTAAATTGTAGATAGAATTTTCATTTAATAAACTTATATTGATAATAATTTAATACCAATAACATATAAAATTATTTTAAATAGTAAGTTAGATTGACCTAACTAATAAAATCTGAATAAAATAAATATATAAAACCTAATTAGGAACTAAAATAACAAGGAAAATAAAGAAAATTCCAAAACAATCTCTAAACCTAATTTTGCATAAAAACGATCTTAGCTGGTTATCACTATATAACTGAGCTTGCTGAATAAGTTTATAAAATTTTAACTTGATCAAAAAATGGATTAAAAACTATGTCTATTTCTTTCAATAAATTCACTTGACTCGTCTTGACTCTTCTTAGATTTAGACATGTCGATTTGGTTTATGACCATTGTTCGAACAGTTTAAAATTGATTAAGATTGTTATTTCTTCTTTCTTCTTAGATGATATAGTTTCACCAAACAGAAAACATGCATATCAATCAATATATAAACAAAATTCAACTTATAGTACTTGTTAATAGAAAATAGACATAAAGAAGTAAATTGACACAATGATCAATCCTTTGACCTTAAAATAATTTATTGCCTGCTCTATGGTTAGTTGCAATATTATTTCTCATGCTTACTCAATTTCTTATTCTAAGTAACATAAACAAGAATAAATAGTGAACTAAAATTTATACATTACTCTGTATAAGAAATAAAAGGACAGAAGAATTTTGACAGAAATTTGTAAAAGAGAGTTTTTGAAATATTATAAGTTTTCTCCTCTTCAAACTCTTGTCAGAACATAAAGACAATTATGACAATTAATTTTAACTTTAAATTTTAAAACTAAAAGATACATCTTTTCAAAACAAGACAACTCTTTAAAAGGACACAACTCTATTTTAAATAGAGTTTCAACAACTACAAATCTCTAGGAAAAGACATAAGTTTTTATTCATACCCTAACAATCCTCCATATGAATTGCAATAATTTGATTATAATAAAATACAAAGTTGACATGGAAATAGAGAGTAACAATGAAAAGTCTATGCATTCGGCGAGATAGTTTTTGACCTTGAACCATCTTTAGTGAAAACTATCGGATTCACTAATCTAACCAGTGAACATGGTGTCTTGAAGTGTCCAAACTTTTGTAAGAACCCAAACAATAGCAAACACACAATTTTTCTTTTTATAATTTTGATTCTAACGATTGTGTTTATTTTGGCCTTGAACACATTTTGGATTCAAATAGTACTTTAAAGAATTTAGCCTATTCAACTCTCATTGAAATGACCTTGTTTCACACTCATATAAATGATTCTTATTAAGAGTATCTTGCAATAACCCATTTGATTTTTTCAATCTATAAGAATCATTAAAAGCTTAGCTTATTATATTTTCGTTGCAAACAACACTTTCCATCATAGGAATGTGTAAGATGCAAATACTGGATTTACACATGATTTGGTTGTTTCTTTAAATTTAGATAATCTTCAATCAACTAGGTTTGGTTGTCATCATAGTAATTCTTTGAATATAGACTTTAATTTAATTCCCCTCGATGATTTATTAACTTTGTTTCTTTATTAAGCAATTTTATAAGTGAATTTGCAATGCAATCCTTTGACTTCACGTAGTCAATAGAGATAATCCTATTTGAAAGAAACTACCTTATAATATAATATATTTGATAAATATATCAAGACTTATTATTATATATACTATTTCATGCCATACCAATTGCAGATTGGCTATTGTAATGTGTAGAAATTGTTGGCATATATTTTAGCCAACTTAAAATATCTTCTGAGAAGTTTTGAAGCCACTTTTTTTTTTTTCCATCTTTGTCTAAAGCTATAAACTCAAACTCTTTAGTGGATCTGGCTATATAAGTTTATTTAGAAGATTTACAAGTGACTATATCTCTTCTAATAGTAAAGATAATTCAACTTGTGAATTAAATCTTTAATATTAAATATTCAATTAGCATCGTTAAACTATTCAAGTATAATTGGATATCTCATATAAAATAGTCCATATTTTAACTTTCTTTAGTGGAAGAGCTGTAATTGTTTCTAGAAACCCTACCACTTTCATATACTTATAGGAAGGTCTTTGACCATTCCATAACTCATACAGTGTTTTCTCTAATTTCTTATGAGAAATTTTATTCAAAATATAATTTGCTGATAAAATAGCCCCCCCTCATAAGTTCTAAAATAATCTTAAACTTATCAACATAAAATTCATGATTTCTTTCAATGTTCAGTTTTGAGTTCAACAATATCATTTTATTATAGTGAATAAAAAGTCATGGTTTAATGGATTATACCATGCTCATTACAAAATTCATCAAAATGCAAATTATATTCCTCACCTCTATTGCTTCTTATCACATTGATCTTTTTGCTAAGTTGATTTTCAACCTCGTTTTTGAAATATTTGTACACATTTAAAGCCTAGTATTTTCTTATTAGTAAATAGACATAACAATATCTTGTGAAATCATTAATGAAAGTATGGCTACCTACTGGAGCTTCAACCAACCACCGGTCAATTCCGCTTTGGGGCCACCCCTTAAATACTTTTTACTAGCTCTAGTTTGCTTGAATTTTAAATCACATATATCAGTGTGAATTAAATCTAAAGGCTTGCTACCTTTTTTTTTTATAGAATAGAGAACAAGACTAAAAGAAGAAGAAGAAGTTATATTAATCTTTTTATTTTTTTGGTACAATCATCAAAATGATGACCTTAAATAATCCATCACATAAATATTCCTTGCACATAGACATCCCACTCTTGGTGAGGATAAACTTGTTAGATTAAAACAATAACCTAAACCATTTCTTGCTCAATAGCAAGTAAGAACCCAATTTATTTATTTTTAAATATCAGAAACATGACCTACATTATAAAAAGCCACCTTTTTCCTAGACATCATCATTAGCTGTTTCAGAATTATCCTTTAGATTTCTAATTTGAGGTTTAAAGAAAAGTTTGCAACTTGACCCAACAAAAACCTTGCATTTGATAACCAAAGTTATATACAATTAATCACCCCCACCCTACACTATAATGAGACACAAATGAGAAGTGTATATCACAACGATGTTGATCAATCCTTCAAAGAGTTTGCAAGTTCAGTAAAGAATTTAGTATGGGAATCACTCTACCAAACAAAGAGAAACAAAGTAGACAATATGCGAAAACTTTAAAGAAAATTTCAAAAACTAAAAAATAATGATAACAATTGATATATATAGTGGAAAGCTAACCCTAATTTGACTTAATAGATCCAAACTTGATAAATAAGCCTTAACACATTAAAAGCCCAAAATAAATAGAATAATAAAATAAAACCTAACCCAAATAAACCTTTAAATGTTACATGCTCTAAAATAAACTAAAACATAAATAAATAATAGCCTAACTAATTAAAACAAGACCCAAGTCAAATTTTATAATATCTTGGTAGAATCGAAGTCCAATTTTAGATAAATGGTTCTCCTTTTTATTTAAAAATTAGAAGGTCTATCTTATATCATTAGAAATATATGAATGTCTACTTTCTAATGCAACTAGAATCGCATCAAAATTCATTTTTTAGCTTTGATTATGACCGAAACAATAGCAAATGTTAAAATTGACAGATTTGAATCTTCTTATTCCAATCTTTCTGTAATGTTTGGATGCTTCCCTACAAACCTTTCTTGAACATGAATCAAGTTAATCATGGCTTGTTCTTCATTCTTTGATATCTTCTCGAAGTCAACCTTACTCATGTATCTTGAAGAAGTCCATTAATTGCCTCTTTGAACCACTTTGCTCCAAGTCTTATACTGGACCCAATAGAACCTCTAAAGGATCTCTTGATGTTGAAGCTAAGATCACATCATTAGTACTACCTTTCCATGACCTAGGATTTTGCACACAATTGTTTTTTTCATGAACAAGTGTTCTCTATCAATAGTTGCTGCATACTAAAAAAATCTATTCACGTCAGAACATACATGATAGGTGGCTCCAATAACAACCTACCACTTTTTAGGGTTATTTGTAAAGTTTACTTCTGACTCAAAAGCAACAAACTCTATAGATTTTTCACCAATGATCTCAATCACACTAGCTTATGCATTCTTCTCTTTCACAATGTCAATAGTTCTCAGTGTGGTGTCCTAACTTGTTGCAAGTAAAGTATGTTCCTTTAAACCTCTTTTTAGTCATTGCCACCACTATTAGTATCCCTGGAAAACATTTTCTCCCTCAAGCTTCCTATTTAAGTTCACACCACTTAAGGTTTTTTATTTTTCCCTATATGAAGCATGTTTAGAAATCAAGTTAACTGATAGAACAATTAAGGCTACTAGGGTAACTGGTGCATTAGTGTTATCAACAGTAGTTTTATCCAAATGTTGTCTCAATAATAAGATCAACTTCACAAATATATGTCACATGATATAATTTAGAAAATAATACAATTGAAAAAAAATTAATCATAGAATGTATAACACACTAATTATGCGAAGTATAATTTAATAAATGTATTGAATATTTAAATAAATACCCTTATTATATGTATTGTGTGTGTGTGTGTGTAAAAATATGTAAGTTCGATTTTTGATAGAAGAAATTTCAAACATTTATTTTATCTACTGTCAATAAATCTCATATGTATATAAATATATCGTTTGTATATAAAAAAAACCGTATTGTAGCCTATTGGTAAGTGGCTTTTTTCTTTTCTAGAGATCCTCTTTCAAAACCCAGTAGCCACTTCTTTTGCATACACAATAGAAAGATATAATTTGTAAAAAGCCAGAAACAAATAGTTTTTTTGGGTGAAATACAGGGCTCCAAGCCTTAGAAAAATTAAATTAATTGTGGTAGAGATGATCAAATTAGGTCAAAATATAAATTTGATTACAAACCCGCAAGAGGGTAACTATTAACCCAATTATCTCTATTAAGTGGATTTTTTGGTCAAGCTAAAGTTTGCCAAACAATCCGCTACAACATTCCTTTCTCTAAATATATGTTGAATCCTGACCTCACAGTCCTTTGACAAAGCTTTCTTTACTTCGGTGTTGACTTTGACTATATACTTCGTAAACAAGTTCACAACCAACATCAAATATGACTCTAGAATTATCCAATATAATCTTAGAGTCCATACAAGATTTAACCTAGTGATGACCGCTCATAACTGTGCTCTAACTGAAGTTAGATGCAGCATTGATTACAAAGCCTTTGATCCAAGACCCATGCTATCTTTGATCAGCCCTCCTACTCCTATAAATCTAGGATTACCATTCCATAAAACACTAAGAGAAGTTGTCTCAATACATTTTACAATAATGTCAATCAGATTATATAGCATACCTGTAAACAACAATGTTTCCCAGATAAAGTCACAGTGTAGCTGGTCATATATCTCCAAGTCCACCTTAATAGCCATCATCCATTTTTTTTTTCTTTGCATGTTTCTAATGGAGTGAACAATCTCTTGAGCCATGATGATTGTAAAACCCAGTTAAAATATTAAGGTATTAGTAAAATGTTAGAAATTTAACCCAATGATATATTTATATTAGAAATGAAGTTCTATGGATTAAAACTTTTAGGCGGAGATAGAATAACCGGTTAAACAAAAAATTAATTGAATTAAAAAATGACAATGTCATAAATATGAAATTGATGGATATATAAATAGAAAAACTTGGTTTTCTAAGGAAGCCAAATTGGCCGACTACAAACTAAAGAAAAAAAGGGAGGGGATTCGAGCAAAATCCATTGAAAATTCTTACTAAAAACACCAAATAAAGTTGAATTAAAGAATCAAAGAGTGATGGGAAGAGATTTAAGCAAGAAAATTAAAGGATTTATAGCTAGAGTGTGGGGGGGTTAAAGAAGAGAAGAAGAGAAAAAGTGGTGAATAAAACTTGATCTTCCTTGTTCCTATTCTCTCAAATTGTTGTATTTAAGTGGTAAGGAACCTTGATTTGAGCTTAGTTTGAATTGTTAATGAGATTTGTTGTGTCTTGCATATGGAAAGGCGATGAAAGTTTGTGTATGAATAAATGAATATTTAGATGGATGTCTTTATGTTAGATTGAGATTAGTACGTATGAAAAATCAATGGGTAATGTGTTAATTGAAAAATTTGAAGAAGAAAAAACCTACCCTCTTAGTGTAGGGTTTGGCCAAAAATAGGGATTTAAGGGTTGAAGTTGCTTGATTTATTTTTTTATGTAAATCATGTAGAATTATGTTAGTTAGATCGTAAATGAATAGGCAATACATTGATTTTAAAGAATTTGAGAAAAATATGTGTATTCCTTTAGGGAAGGAAGTTTAGCCAAATATGCTAGGATGAGAGGTTTGACTTTTGGTACATTTTTTTATTAAATATGGAATCATTATACGATTAATGATATGAATTATGGATGAATTAAGTCTAATTTGTATGAAAATTGAAAAAAGAACCCTTGGTTTAATATACAAGGGTTCAGCCTAAAGAGAGAAGAGAAGAGGTTGAGGTTTTTTTTGGTTTCTTGATTTAGATAGGTTAATTTCATGATTTAATGAGTTGATATAAATAGAAAATGAATGAGTTAAGTTCAATTTTAGAAATAATTGAAATAGGGAACCTTTGGATATAGAAAATAGGTTCGACCTACATAGTAATTCAATGAGAGATTTGATTTTATTTGAAATACTTGATTCAGAATGATTCAATTATGTGATGAGAATATGATTGATGTATAAGTTAGTTTAAATTACATGAAAAATTTAACTCGAAACTTATGGTTCCTTGGTTTGATATTCGACCAAACAAAGAAGAAGGAATAATGTGGTCAATTTATTTAAAGTAATAAGAAGAGTTAAAATAAAATGATCAAATAATATTACATGAAATGAAATTAGAGGAAAACTCCATGAAAGATTGGAAATAACATATTAGAACCATTTAAACTTGGTTTGGTCTTGGGATAAGAAATGAAAGAATTTATTGTTATGGTTAATTCATATGAGTAAATGGAATTTTGAGTCATCCAAAAATACATGAATATGACTTGAATAAGTGAAAGTATTAGATTATTTAGAAAGAATATAAAAATTATGAAATTCCTTAAATATGAGATGTGAATTGAACGAAAGTTGAAAATCAGACTTTTATGATAAGAATCTTGAATTTAAAATAATAATTATTATGATGATACAAGAGAGGCTACAAAAGCTTCACAACAATCTGGAATAGTCAAACGATAGTAAACCCTAGGTAGGTGTTTAACACCTTAATAATTATTAATCTTCTCTTTAAAGTTAATATTAACTACAATTTCTTTAATTTAAAGATTCTATTGTAATAGTTGAAAATATATACGTTGAAGTAAGAAGTTAAATTATGAAAATAAATGATTGACATTCAAGTAGAATTTCTAGATTGATTGGTATCAACTTGAGATTATCAGATTTATTGGCCTTCAAATGGGAATGCCGAAATGATCAACATTAAGTAGAATTGTTGGATTGATTGATATCCAATTAAGATTACTAGATTTATTGGCTTCCAAATAGAAATATTGAAATGATCACTATCCAAGTATGATTACCATATTGATTGGTATCCAATTAGGATTACTAGATTTATTGGCTTCCAAATGAGAATGCCAAAGTAATTGACTTCCAAGTAAAATTGTTAGATTGATTGGTATCTAGTTGGGATTATAAGATTTATTGGTTTTTAAATGGGAATGCCGGAATAATTAGTAACCACAAAGTTTTTCCAGGTTGATGGGTAATCCAATGAGGATTTCTGAATTAATTAGTATCTATAATGAATAACCAAATTAATTGACTGCTAAGTAGGATAGACGGGCTATTAAATTATTTAAGAAAGATGGCTAAAAAGATTGAAGAAGATATTGAATGTGAAAATTTACTTGGCTAGTTGTTGAATGATTAGAATAACAAAAATAAATTATAATTGTGAAAGAATTCTTTGAGGATTATTTGAAATCATGTTTAATTTATATTGGAGATTAATATATTATCATGTTAATCTTTGTTTTAGGTCTTTCATAGATTGTCATGAGTAAAGACTTGCTATTACTTTTTTGTTTTAGTTAATAAGAGGGGTTTGTACAATGAAATTATGAGTTATAACTCTTTAAATACTTTCCTTTGATATATAAATAAAAGTATATGAACTCTAATGTTTTACTAGAAAAGAACTTTAAAGCAGTAACCATGTTTTTCTTACGCCCATTTCCTCATTATTTAATTTTGCATTATTAATCCATCTACGGAATTGAAGGCAGCGTCATGTGTCAGCCGGAACACCCCTAACTTTCTCATCTACTATCAATACCTCATTAAAATCTCCGACCACCATCCACGGTAAGGAAATAAATGTTGACATGTCCCTAATTTCTGCAAAACATTCTTTCTTCGGTGATCCTTTTATGTTGCCAACAAGAGTATGGATAAGGTGTCGTGAATACTGTATAACTATTATATCGATCCTGGACTTGTTCCACAGCAGCCAAAAACCTCTAGACCTTCCCTCTGCCTCTACTCTATAATTATCCTCAAAGCCCAGCTTCTCAATAATTTTATCTGCTCCCTGCAACTCATTCTAGGTTCTGCCAAAGCTAAAATATCAAAGCCATAAACTTTTCTAAGATCATGAACAATAGAGCAGAACCTACTACTTAGTGCCCCTCTACAATTCCAATAATATGCACTTATCATGAAAATTATAGGGTGTCCTAGTTCAGCACCCTCAACTTCATATGGAAGTCTCAAGACTCGATGCCCTTAACCATTTGTTATGATGGTATCTTCACTTATAAACGGGGTGTCTCCTTGCATTTCCTTAACAACATCATATCCGGCCTCCAATCTCCATCACGATATTTACATTTCATTCAGGTGAACGTATGAACAATGTCGAATATGTTAGAAATTGTGAATTCTTTGATACTGCCTAGCTTGTGTTCATCTATCCTCTTCTTGTTTTATGACGTTTGCATCATCGTGAACTTCAGGTAAGCGAACTGCTTTCTTTACTAATTGAACCCTAACCTGCTTACTCTCTATTTGGGCTTGTTCCTTGGTGGCTTTAGCTAAATTAAGCAGCTCTGAGTCTGGCATCATTTCATGAACTACAACATGTGAGCATATCTCTTGTTTGTTACCATATATATATACTACCCACATTGGAAACATATCATATGCAACCCTTCATAGGTTATGCGTTGAATTCTTCTTCTTACCTTGACATTGGCCAATAATGGCTTTGTTAGATCCCGGCTTGTACACATACACATGCATAGTTTCCACGAGTGCCCAAAAACATTGTCATATCTAGCTTTAAAGTTCTGCCAATGTGATTTCTGATTTTCCAAAGCACCGAGTTGTCATAGTATTCCATTGCAAGGTCCGGCAGTTAAACCCAAACAGCAACTTTATGAATAGTTGCTTGATACAAATCAAAGTTCAGGTGCCATTGACGCATTGTGACATAGTGGTCAGCCACCATCCACGGCCCTCCATACAACGCGAAGTCCCGATCATCTGGGTTTGAGAACTTCATTAGGAAAAAGTCATTTCCTAGATTTTCCATAGTATTTGGAGCCTTTTCAGTTGATAGGTATATCCCATCCTTCTTCCCATAACTTTAACAATTAGGGTTTATCGCCAAGGTTCTCTGATTCTTTTCTTCCCCTGTACTGTTAATTTTATTACTAGGCAATCAACCTCTCCATCATCTTCCTCCTCGTCGTCCTCCGATATGTATTCTTCCTTTTGGTAGTCCTCAAGATCTTGTGGGTTTAAGAAGGCCTCTCCTATTAGGGAATCCTTATAGCTAGGTCCTTCTGTCATCTTACTCATCTCCTGTGTCTGACTTGGTTTTTCGTCTTCCATAGATTGCTTTCCTGAATGAACCTTGATCTCATTTTTAGAGCGTGCTAGCAAGTCTTCTTCCTCAGTAGTGATCTCAGCACTTTCTCCCGAGAGCATTTCTCCCAAAGATGATTTAGGAATAAACAGTTGATAACAACAAACATGCCTCCAGAAGGAATTTAACAGCGAATTAAGCACGTAATTTAATGCTATTACGATAATACATCATCAATTAATGAGGTTAGGTTTGTAGCATTAGAAAACATTAAGACATTAATTAACAATAAAGATTAGCAGAAATGACGACAAAAACCATATTTATATGGAACTCTTATTTATTCTGAAGACATAAACTATGCACAGAGATATAACAGACAGAAACCTTAACAGTCCTGAACTATCATTATTTTTTTTTAAAGTCAAACAGAAACAAGAAGCAAAGAATTGCACTGTATATGTACACGATAAAAGCTGAACATTTTCAGTTCGGTCCGGTTTTGAATCAAAATAAACAATCAAACTGATTTTTTTTTTAAGTTTTTGAACCGAACCGAATCGAAAACCGGTTCAAACCGATTAATTTCAGTTCAGTTTTTTCCCTTCCAAACTGGTTCAAACTGAACTAAAGCATCTTCGGCACAAACACAACGCAAGGGAGGAACAAAACAAAAGAGTGTTTTTAGAATTAAACTGATTGAATCCCTATCTAACCCTTTAAAAGGGTAGATCCTGATAAATCATAGCCTCTACTCTTTCTTGGTGTAGGTTCAGACGACAAGAACCAAGCCCAAGATCAGGAGTGGTGCGAGTAGCTGCAAGATCTTAATCAGAAACCCAGGCTTCTCGTCTTTAGGGTTTGTTCCTCCCAAACCTGGTGCTACGTAGAGGCGTCTAGTTGGGACTGTTGTTACATCTACCTCACCAATGACATACTTTTCCATCATCTCTCTAGCATCATTGCTGTGACTCATATCTTTAAAATCGTTTGTTACATCTTTTCCTATAAAATAAATGAGAAAGTTCATGCAAGTAACTCGGATCAGAAGTGGAATACTTAGAAAGATTGGACAAGAATCAGCAAAATTCAAGAAACCCAGAAGAATCCATTACTCGTCCTTTAGAGAAGAGGGAGAGACCTAAATTGACACATGACTGAGAATGCATGGAGGAGAAGAAGACAGATTTGAGATATGAGAGACAGAGAACAGGGAGAGGGGGTGGCTGAGAGTGCACTTAGGTTTAGGGTTAGAAAAAACATACTATTTATATATATTTTTTTAAGTGCTGGCCTGGTTGAACCGGTTCGGTTTAATCGATTTCAGACTTTAGAAACCGAAACCGAATCGAACCGGAACTTTTTTTGTGATTTTCTAATCGGTTAATTCGGTTTTTTTTGTTCGGTTTTTTTCGATTTTTTTTTCTGGTTTTCTTGGTTTAATAAGTTATTCAGTTTTTTTGCTCACCCCTACGTAAAAGATAAAGAATATCATAGTCTAGAACTAAAATTTGGATTATTTTTTCCCCCAAAAAAACGTACAGCACAAATTAAATGATAAATTTTAACAAAAGCAAATGCTAAGACTTAACATATATACACAAAAGCAATTTGCACAGAAAGGAATTGCACACAATTATTTTCCAAGTTTCAATTTTGCATAATAATAAAATAATAGAAGAGGTTTGCATGACTAAACTTTTTCACAGATGCACTACTTGGCGATATATACGCATACAATATTCCATAACTTCACAAACACAAGTTTGGACAAACATAAGCATTGATGCATATAAATTCCAGTATTATATATATATATATATATATATATATATATATATATATATATCAAAAAAATTAAAATATTTATCAGAAAGTTTAAGTTTCATCTCTACTAAACTCACTACACCATTAAACAGTTTTACCGACGGACTGATTCTGTCGGTGTCAGGAATGAAGGTCGTCGGTCAAATAATTACCGACGGCCTCACCGATGGAACACGTCTGTCGGTATAATAGTCATTGGTAACTACCCTTTTCGTCGCTAATTCTGTCGCAAATAAAAAAAACCACCCACCGACGGTCTTACAGACAGATACGCGTGCGACAAAAAAAAAAGTTTCCCGCGGGAACATTACCGACGCAATAAATCCGTCTGAAATTTCAACGGTAATTACCGACGGATTATCCGTTGGTAAATATGGCATCGGTGGTAATTGTGTGGCAACTCTCTGTGAAATACCGACGGATATTATCCATCGGTAAATCCGTCTGTATGTAATCATCGACGAAATATTTTCGTCGTTAATTATGGCATGGCTGGTAATTGTTTGGCAACTCTCTGTGAATCACCGACGGATATTATCCGTCGGTAAAGCCGTCGGCATATATTTAAAAAATATATAAAAAAATAATTTATTAATAGGAAAACTCTAATAAACAAATAAAATTGGATTAAACATTAAAAATATAAAAATAATGTTAAATAATATTCATCCAAATATTCATTACAAATTTAATGCGTTTAAAAAACAAAATTAAACTAGAATAACGGCGGAGCTGGAGGAGGAGGAGCAGGCTGGTTGTTCCCGGGATCGTACGACCAAAAAGGCCCTGCACAAGTATTATCACCCATCTTTGATCTCATCTCTATGACTATTTGACGGAGCTCATCATAATTCGTCGAGAGTTGTTGATATTGTTGTTTCAAGTCAATGAACTCCTCAGACTGGGTGCTCGATACTGATGGAGAGCTCCCAACGGTTGAGACACTACGAGCCGAACACAAGTTTTCAGCCGTAGTGTTGGAGAGCCCGTAGACCCGATTTTTATCGGGTCCACCAGACGATCCCACCTCCATCCATAAATCTGGATC
>Ga0307515_10010270_pt1 | contig 17977 bp, 5 predicted proteins | sample 17_EM_MG_FD_194513 | JGI IMG/M metagenome (GOLD analysis project Ga0307515, IMG submission 194513) | Populus trichocarpa ectomycorrhiza microbial communities from riparian zone in the Pacific Northwest, United States - 17_EM | ecosystem: Host-associated > Plants > Roots > Unclassified | place... | reverse complement strand
GTAATTTACGCAGCCGGTATTACAGCTTATGTAGCAGTGCTAAAAATTACGCATTTGTAGCGGGATCGTGCCTAAATTTACGTGGGGTAGGCTGATAGCTGCGCACCCGTGATTGCGCGTGCGCAGTTGCTTAATTTCCTAATTAGGAAGGTGCAAGAACTTATGACAGCGACCTCCGTACTTTGCGTCCTTAGAGCTGTGCTCCGTGCGCACCAATCAGTAAGCTGCATACGCAGGCGGTCAATCATTCTGCCAGATCACCGGGGTCTTATGGATGAGGCCACGAATATATCAAATTTCGTATATATATTCTATATAGAGCTTTATTCTTTGGCGTTGAGTCGATCTACGTGTTCCTGCCAACACGGGCCTCTCCTGCAAAGCGGTATTCGACAGAGTCTACACCCAAATTTAGTTCTCGGAGCCCTCTGAGGTCTCTTCCACGCATCGCTATTGCGAGGCTTCCTTGTAGTATTTGGTGATAATTCGCATAGGGGCTTCCGGCGCCTATATCTTTTGATCTAAGTCTTCCTTCCTACGTGTAAGCAAGCTGCACAAGCTACTTCCTTCTCGCTTATCTTCTCTGGCTTATATCCGTGTTCCACCAGTAGGTGCCATTATATCTAGCTTATAGGATCGTTCGGTTTTAAGGGCTAAGGTAGGCGAGCGGAGTTCTTAAAGAGAGAGCCTATAAGAGCTTCGCAGAAGGTCTTGTGGCTAGCGTAATGCACCCAGCCGCGGGTGTATAAAGAGGATAACTTATAGGCGTTCGTAACAGTTGTATTAAGAAGGAAGTAGAAGAAAGGCCTCTAGGTACAACGGTGGATTTTTAATAAGGTATAATATGATCGCATCTAGTTGGCTATATTAATACTATTTATAAAGTAATTATATATTACGTGTCTATACATTGCTTGGCCGAAAACCCTGCAACTTAGGTATTCAACCAGATGTTCAACACGGTTAATAGTATCATCGCTTGCAACTGCACTTAATAGGTCGTTCTTTTTATTATAGATTGCTTGCGATTAGTGTTCTAAGTGGCCTATATAATTTATTAAGGCCTATAACCGACTTTCCAGCTAATAGCACCCGCTTAAAAACTCCTTGCTTAACCGCCTTATTATCTACCTCCTTATCTACTATCCTATCTACTAAATATACTATGGTTTTATCTTTAGAAGAAGAAAGAGCTAGGAAATAAGATAAGAGGGCCCAATAACTCTATAACCTAGAGATCTAAAAGAGAGAGTAGGAGGAATAGGTATAGATCTAAAAGATAAAATAGGAGGAATAGGTATAGATCTAAAAGACGGAATAGGAAGAGGAGTTTTACTAGGCAAGGCTAGCCGCTTTAAAGCAGCCTACTCCACTAGAGCACCCCTCTACCGCTAAGGCGGACGAACTAGGTGAGTTCTATAACCTGCTAGAAGGCTTAGGCACGCTTAAGCTTAACCTCCCTAGCCTAGCTAGAAGAGACCTTTATAATATATGGAAAGGATTCTTCTACCTAGAGAATCTAGCACGTTTATAGGTATACTCTGGCCGCCTAGACCTCTCTAATGTGGCTACTATTAAAAACGGAAAACTTGTTTTAAAGAGACTTATTACTAGCTATAAGGTCTATAAGAATAAGGAGGTCTAATTTACTGGGTTTATAAACTATATAGTAATTGTAAGCACTCTCTATATATGCCTAACCAACCTCTATATAAGGATGTTGCTCTAGATAAATAAGATCCGCGACTACTCTATAACCTATAACTGGACCTCTATTCTGGACCTTGCACTTAACTACTATGGGTATATTATAAATCGCAATTAGCTTAAGCCTAGTAACTAGGATATACCTACTTAGTTTAAGGCCCTATACTGCCGGGTGGCTAATATAAAGGTATAGAGCCAGGGGCTTAAAGTCCGTAGTATAGTATTAAAAAGATTGCAAAAGAATACTTTCCCTCCCCCTACCTCTAATAAGCCCTATTATAGCTAGAATAACTAGTAGGCTTGTAGAGATAATCTATATTATTACCGCTATATATACTCTAAATGCGATAAAGATTACCCATTAAAGTTATGCCCTAGGTAGCTTACCGCCGTAAGTAATTAGATCTAGGATTTAATAGTAGATGAAGATATATTCTTAGGTTTAACTATTTAAATAGACCTGCTATAGGCACTAAGGCTTTAAGGTAGGCCTAATTTAGTACCTCTTTTTAAAACTTACTTGTAAACAACTTTTTTAGCCGACTTACTATTACCCTTAAGGCCTTTTGCTTGGAGCACGCTTCTTTATAAGTATTCTGGAAATCTCCTAGCAATTTTATAAGGCATCCTTACCTATAGGGCAAAGATAGGTACCTTATTACCTATACTATCTAGTGTCTATAAAAACTACCTCTCCTTATGCAATAACGAAGACCTTATTTCTAAAAAAATTGTTATTAACCTGGCCCTAGGCCGTATACAGGCTACTAACTTTATAGTTACCTTACCCCTAGGCCTAGTGCCTAAGGCAGATAGTAGCTTCCGCCGTATTTACGACCTCTCCTTACCCGAGGGATTTTTAGTTAATGACTCTATTAACCTAGCCTAGGTAATACTACACTATACCCGGGTAGAGACTATACTAGCATACGTAATTATAGCTAGTAGGGGCTGCTACCTAGTTAAACGAGATATTAGAGATGCCTTTTAGATTGTGCCCGTCTTAGTGCGGTCGCGTTACCTACTTAGCTTTATTTAGAAGGGAGTTATATACGTTAAATACTGTCTGCTATTTGGCTTATAAACAGCCCTATTTCTCTTTAACTTATTTACTAAAGGTCTTTACTAGATTCTAGCATAATAAATTAACTCTGCTATTAAGTACTACCTTAATAATTTTATATTTGTGGTTAAGTGTCTAACTATGCTGCTATTACTAAGGGAGGTATACCTCTCGGTTACTGACCAGCTAGGGGTACCCTAAAATAATACTAAAAATATTAAAGGTATGGAGGCTGAAGTACTAGGTTATATAATTAACACCGCGGTAATAGAGATAAAACTTTTATTAGTTAAGTAATAGAAAGCTATTAATTAGGTAACTAAAGCTCTCTAGATGGGCTAGCTATTATTATAGTAAGCCTAATAACTAGTGGGCCGCCTAGCATAGTATGTAAAAGTTATCCGCCTTAGGCGCTTATACTCTTACTCCTTATAGGACTTTATAATAAAATGGCCTATTAGGCTATTAAGATATACGTACTAGTGCCTCCCCCTAGAGCTTAAGGAAGACCTTAACCTCTAGCTTAAGGTTCTTATATTAAGTAATAGTGTACTATTCTTTAATAATAAGGAGAGGCTATAGTTTTACTTATTTACCGACGCCTTATTGCTTAAAGGCTATAGAGGCTTCTACTTTAGCGGAGAGAATGGCTATTAGCCTAATTATGTGGCTTCCCTGCCCTAGGCCTAGGCTTTTAGCTATTACCCCCTACTAGACTAGGTAGATAACTATATTAACCTAAAAGAAATATATACTATTGCAGAGGTATTTAAAAGGTAGTTATTAGTATAGCGGTATAGGTCTCTCTATATTTATATAGATAATATAGTTGCTTATAGTGGCATCTAAAATAATATTATAAAAGGTTCTGGAAACTAATTACTCTGAGAGATACTTATATCCTTAATAATAAATAATATTACTATAACAACTATATAGGTCTCTAGCGCTAATAATAGGCTTACTAATGCTCTCTTGTAATTTAACCGCGAGAAATTATTATTAATATACCCTAAGTGGCAAATAAATAACGGCTTCTTGCTGGATAAATAATAACTATATAGGTCTCTAGCGCCAAATAGGCTTGCTAATATTCTCTTATAATTTAACCGTAAGAAATTATTATTAATGTGCCCTAAGTGGCAAATAAATAACGGCTTTTTGCTAGAAAAATAATACCTCTTTAGGTGGCTACTAACTCTTATAGTTAACCTAAAGTCGTTTAATTAACCTCCCCTAACCTTCTAGAGCGAGATTAGTAGGTTTTACTACTTTTCGCTACTTATATAGCATAGCTTAGCAGCCAATATAAGGAAGGGCTACTCCTCCGCTATTAAAAGCTAGGAGGCCTTTTTAGCCCTAAACGGTTTATTACCGTATCTAGCTAAAAAGATAGACTTAGGGGAATGGATTACTTAACAAGCGTTTAATACAGCCGCCCCTCTAATAGGTAGAGTTAAGCCAGAAACCCTCTTTAATTATATCTCTATAATCCGATCTTATTATATAGATCTAGGTTACTTAATTGCTGCCTTTAAAGACTATACTATTAAGAGGGCCCTAGTGGGGGCTATATTACTATTCCTATCTACTAAAAAGACTAAATTACCGATTATAAAGGATATCCTAGATAAGATTATTACGCTTAGGCCCTATAAGGCGGATGTAAATATAGATGTGGTATTTACGATGGCGTTTATAGGTTTCCTATATATAGGAGAAATTACATACCCAAATAGGAAAGCTAAGGACTTTAGCATTATAAAGGCCCTCCGTAATAACGTTAGAATCGCCCCTAACAGCTATTTAATAGTCTTTTACTTAAAATAGAGCAAGACAGATAAAACCTATAGTGGCGTTAATATTTAGATCGCCGCTATACTAGGAGATTGTCTATACCCTATAGCCGTAATAATATAGTTATTTAACCGTAACCCCCGGCCTCTATTAAATCTATTATTTAGCATTAATAATAGAGCTTTTTCGGCGCTAATAGTGCGTAAGATTCTATTAACCCGCTTAGCCGCTGGCGGTATTTTACCTAACGGCTACTCTAACTACTCCTTCTATAGGGGTATAGTACAGCATACGTATAATTATAGCTTCGCAGAGTTATAAACGGCGTAGTTAGGTTAATAGACATTAGATGCGGTTAAACTTTACTATAATACCTTGGAAACCAAACAACTTTAATTAAACTTAAATTTCTAGCGGAGTGTGCCTATACTGGCTATGTAACGGTACTAAAGGCGCGTTACCTAGCACGTCCTGCTATATCTATAGAACATAGTAGAAGGCGATAGGCAGAAGATAGTAGAATATAGCAGAATATAACTGGCAGAATATGGCAGAATATGGCAGAATATGGCAGAATATAATAGAATGCGACTAACAGAATATGGCAGAATATAGCAGAATACGACATTGTATGTATACTACGTCTATTACACCATGTTAAAGTATACTAATATTGGTATATTACCGCGATATTGCCGCAATATGCCGTATATTGCCATCTGCCGTTCTACTATACTGCTAAGCCTAAGGTAGAATTAAGACTTTATACTTTTCAGATTACGGAAATTACCCCCGTTTTAACTTAATTCTTTATAGGTGGTAGGCGCTTTGCTAGTGGGTACTGGGTAGGATTTAGGCTAGATCTCCAAAGTTTAGGCCTAAAAAGCCTTATAAACGCTATAATATTGCCTAGATCCCGCCCTATAAGCCTATACCCCCTATAATTAATATATTTAAAATAAACTATAACCTATTTATGCCGTGTAAGAGATAGATATTACGTGTCTATATATTGCTTAGCCGAAAACCCTATAACTTAGGTATTTAACTAGATGTTTAACATGGTTAACAGCATTATCGCTTATAACTGTACTTAATAGGTCGTTCTTTTTACCTACCTACCCCCCTTCCGATGTATATTAGATTAGATACTTACAGTCCTATTTAGGTCTAGCGGTAGGCTACCCTATTAGGGGCACCGGGTAGGATTTAGGCCAGATCTCCGAAGTTTAGGCCTAAAAAGCCTTATAAACGCTACGATATTGCCTAGATCCCGCCCTATAAGCCTGCACCCCCCACAATCGATATATTTGAAATGGACTATGACCTATTCGTGCCGTGTAAGAGATAGACATATTAATAAACTCCGGAATAGGTAGCTACTTCCTAGCTGCATTACCGAATACCTTGCGAGTCTGTCGTACTAGACGTTATAGTAGGTCGTTATCGCTGTCGCTTAATAAAGTTTAATCCTGTAATATATAACGTTATTAGCCGTAGAGCCTTTATGTTAAACTAAATTATAAACCATTGCTAATAGTACTCAGAAATAGGACTATATTGGCGTCCTTCTAGGCAAATTCTATTACCATTCCATCCTCTAAAAGCTTCCCATATAGTGTACCCCATTTAATTTAACTCTGGTAGAGTAATTTAAGGTCTACAAGCTATTGATTAATTTGTTTAATAGGTAAGAAGGTTTAGCCTTTTTTCTTCTTAAGTTCCTCACGTCTTGTCTTAGTTGTTTGTACGGTTCCTGCGCCGCTAATACTAAGCTCCCAAAGTCGCCGAAGCAGTTTAATAGAAGTAAAGAGGTTATCCAGCTAAACGGTGTGCTTATTTAGCTAATATAAACGCTAGCTAGTAGTAGGATCCTCCTGGGTTAAGAGATCTAGTACTACTACCTACATCTTTAAAAAGCCTTCCTCCTTTACCCAGTACTTATCTAAATCTACCGGGCCTTTATTATTACCCTTTATATAAAATATCTAATTAAGAACGTAGCCCTGATTACCTAGTAGCTAGATCTTAAAGCCTTTAGGCGTGGGCTTAGTTAGTATATTAACAATTTTAGGTGCACGGCTAGTAAAGCGCTTAATTATTTTATTAACGGTAAGGTGTATACTAAGCTTATAGAACTTTATTAAAGCAAGGCGAAGCTCCTTACTAAGCTTCTTAATCCGCTTAAAGGTACTCTAAAAGGCCTCATCGTCTTTAGATCTTGGCTAGGTGTAGTAGAAGTAGTAATCAATTTACTACTATTAATTAGCTCCAATATAGTTGCTGACAATATGCATCATACTATAGCTAAAGTCCTTATACTAATAATCCTTAATGCTGCTTTTTATGTGTAGCCCTATATAAATAAGCACTGCTAAATATGCGTAGAGCTTCTGCCTTAATGTCGGTTTCCACCTATAGGGGAATTACGCATCCTCTAGAGGTGGGTGTAGTTCTATATTCTTATTTATGTACTCTATAAGCTTATCTATAAGCTTATCCGTCTAAAATAGCTTAAACAACTGCTATAGGTCTTTATTATTAATATAGTCTAGTAGATTCGGCTCGCTATATTCGTTCTTATTGCGTATAGGAAGAGGAGTAAAAGTAGGTAGTGTTTCGGGGGCTAGAGGAGGTTTTTTTAAGCCCCGATTTTTGGATATAGGATACTAAGTGGGCTGCATAAGGTCTATATCATTAGACACGTAGTTACGCACCATTTTGGTAGTGTAATTGATTGATGAACTTGTCTATACACTACTTGACGCGTAAGTGTTGATGTTCTTTAAGTGCGCGTACGGGCTATAGCTCTAAGGACGCTATCGGTGCAAGGGCTATCCAATCTACTATCTAACGAGATATGGTTAAGGGCAGAAACTAAGACGGTTTAGGTCTAGTATTCGTATAGAGAATAATATACTTCTACTAAAGCCTACGAACTTCTTCCTTCCTTAGCTTGAGGTTTTGTTAAGATAGCAATCCACGAGTTGCAGAGCCTCTTATGCTGTGCCGTCACATTCTATAAGAAAGGGTAAGACTATTATTAGGAATAGAGCCTTCTGCTAATAGTTATTTAGCCGCGAATCTTTATACTTATCAGGACGCAATTAATGCAAGGGATAGTATTGAATTAATAGAGTTGGACGATATTTTATAAAGGGGGGGATTTGATGTTTTGAGGGGAACAAATACACCTTAGGGGATGTTTGGTTATAATATGGAGGCCTTATGTCGGAATATATGGACAGAAGTTATGTGGTTACGTGTCGTCGTCATATCTCTGATTAGTCACCCTTATGGTGACTCATCAGCCCCCTACTTAGGCACTGCGATCCTTACGATCCTTTGCTTTCTAGAATAAAGAAGAACAACAACCATCATACTATCTACGAACCGTAGCTACGTGATATCACCTTGTGTAACCAACACTGATCAGTGGTTAACTTCACAGTTATACCACAGAACAGCTAGGTATCACCAAGAAGAGACGAGCCACTGTACCAGTGCTACTCGTGCTAGAGGAAGCTGTCTTTTGAGGTTAGAACTGGTCCTAAACCTTAAATAGAACTCTTCCACGAATCTAAGGATCTAAAAGGCCAGAACTGGTCCTGAGCCTTTCTGAGATTACGGATTCTTGCGTCTATTACGCAGAACAACACGCTTTACGAGTCTTCGCGATTTAAGGCCAGAACTGGTCCTGAGCCCTATAATCGCAAATACACGTCCGAACGCGTACTAAACGACAAACGCGTACCAAACGACAACCCCTACACCAACAACACTTCCCTTCCTCCGAAAACATGGCTATTCTAAACAACTGGAGAGACCCCCTACCACTAGGGGTAGCTATATACGCGAAACTCATCGATGAAGATTGGGACGAATTTACTATTAATATAACAACTTATACCGCAAAATAAGTTAATGGCTTTCTCCTATACCGTATTCTATTTTACCAAAGTAGATACTGCGCCGATTTATAGCTGTGGGAATATTTTAGGGAGGATTTTATAGGATGGACTGCCGATACCTAGGCACTTAGCAATATTTATATTATTTGGGATTTTTGAGACTTCCTATGGGAGAATGGAGTGTGTGTACCTATAAACGGGGGTACTATTAGAGACAATATTCAGCAAGTCCTTGACGTAGAAGAAGAGCACGAATGGACTCTATAAGAGATTGAGCACTAAAAGAAGTTTAACTCTTAAGGGAATCCTAATAACGGACAGCTATAAGCAACACTACAGACAACCTTAGGCTATTAAACACCTCAAGTTCCTCAGGCTGCCGTATCTTAACCCGTGCCTTAAGCTCTGCAACAAGCTCCGTAATAAGCTCCGCAACAAGCTCCGCATTAAGCTCCGCATTAAGCTCCGTATTAAGCTCCGCAACAAGCTCCGAAGCAACCTCTGCAGCAACCTCCGCAAGAACCTCCGCAGCAACCTCCGCAAGAGCCTCCGCAGTAATCTCCGCAAGAACCTCCGCAGCAACCTCTGCAGCAACCTCCGCAGCAACCATAGCAGCCGCAGCAATCTCCGCAGCAACCTCCGCAACAACCTCCGCAGGAACCTCCGCAGCGACCGCAGCAGCTATACATACATACACCACCTAAACCGGCCGTGATTAGTATGGAGTAAGGACCTAAGTAAGGACCTAGGCAAGGACCTAGATACAGCAAGGAGGTGGCTATAATTGCAGAGATCTATATAGACAATAAGTTGTTTATGGCTTGCCAGGGAATTCCTTTGTAGTCTTTAATTGTTGCATGGGAAAAGGAATACCCTAGTCAAAGAGTATATACTACCTTTTGTACGGATCGCCACTACTATAATTAAGATCAAGGCCGAAACTACTACTGAAACTTTAGCCGCAATTAAGCACCCTACAGACGATATAATAAAGGGGTAGGTTGAATAAACGGACTTGCCATGGAACCACCTGACGCTCGCACCGTACTGCTACCTAAATGACAACTATTGCGCCGATACGCCTGCGATCTACCGACCGAATGATCGTGCCTATACGCCTACGATTAACCGACCGACTGATAGACAAGCTCTATGCCTAACTACTATTACTACTGCTGCTAGTACCGTACTACCACCCGAATAGACTGTTGCTGCTTCTACCTCCAGCTAAACCGCTACTTTGCTGCCTTGCTGCCTTCCTGCCTTCCTATAGCGCCATAGGCATAAAGAAAGAACTGCCAGTGTCGGAATATATGGACAGAAGTTATGTGGTTACGTGTTGTCGTCATGTCTCTGATTAGTCACCCTTATGGTGACTCATCAGCCCCCTACTTAGGCACTGCGATCCTTATAATCCTTTACTTTCTAGAATAAAGAAGAACAACAACTATTATACTATCTACGAACCGTAGCTACGTGATATTACCTTGTGTAACCAACACCTTATATTCTAGTTTATAATCTATTAATTTGGAGTGATTTTATCTACACGCTAAAATATTAGCAACTTTACTGTATATAGCTTCCTATTGTATAGTAACCGTCTAGGCGTAAATAGTTGGGGCGCTAATCCCAAAATGGCTTAGTATACGTAAGGTCTTAGCGCCTAAAATAACTTCACTTTTAATTAACTACGTCGACCTTTAATACCCTATTACTTAATTAATAAGCGAATATTTAGTAAGCTAGAGCTTTATATTAGCTATATACGTTATAAACTAACTTATATACTAGATTTTTAATTTAATAGCTTTTATAAAGCATCTAATATACCTCCTAAGTAAGTAATTTTTTAAGTTATATAAATTTTATATATTTTTAGAAAAAAAAGGCCTTTAAAACTATATTTTTAAATTAATAAAGATCTAATTTCTTAGTTATTTTAATATATTGGCTTTAAATTAACAATTTAAAAATTTAAATTTTTTTAGAAAATTCGTTTCTTAGTTTTATATTATACTGCTTACTAATTTCTTAGTTATTCTAATATATTAGCTTTAAATTAACATTTCTATTTTTTTAAAACTTTTTAGGAAATTTGTTTTTTAGTTTTCTACCCTATTAATTACTTAATTATTAGATTTTCCGATATCCTAGGCTTCCTTTCTTACTAGAAAGAATTATTTAATATATAGCCTATTACTTTATTTACTAATATTTTTTCTCTTTATTTATTGTTTTTTTAATTTATTCTTATTTTTTCCGAGAATTATTTTAAATTTTAGGTATTAGATCTGCTAATGCTGCTATAATTACTGCTATAAATAAGGCAGTATATAAGAAAAGATAGTTATTAGGAAAGCCTTTAAAGGTATATTTTTTTCTTAGTAGCTTTAAGAATATGCTAATTTTATCTAGGAGTAATAAGATAAAGACCTTAAGGAGAAGTTAAGGTAAGTATAGCTAGAAGTATTAGACACATCATAAGGGCAGCTAAGGCGCTAGTGGTAAGCAAGCCAATGGCGATTTTCCATGTTGGGCATGGAAAATCGTAATTGGTTAACGGAGGTCACAGGAGAACACGCGACAAGCCTTACCTCTCGCAACGCGTAGATCTTAGAGAATCATCCATCTACAACACCGTATAGTATATATCATTGTAATATATATATTCTGCACGTTATAAAAGTTATACCAATACTAATCAGTAAGCGCGCACAGATCAGGAGATACGCACTTACTTAGAAGACGTTTACGCTCCACCTTATAAAGGCCCTATTTTAGTTAAAGAGAATTAAAGTACTCTAGATTTGGAAGACGTCTAACGCTCTACCTTACCTAGAAATACCTTAAATCTACCCTGGATTTAGAAGACGTCTAACGCTCCACCTTAACTAAAGACAGACCACTATACCAGTAGTCAACGTAACTACGTTAAGAACGCGACCATACTAAGAACGCGACCACACTAAGAACGCAACCACACCAAGAACGCGACCACCCTAACTACCACTTAAACTATCCCTTAAACGACTACTTAAACCGTCCCCTAAACTATTCTACGTACCTTCCTTATTTCTTTTAAGATAGCTATACCTATAAACTAGAAGGTAGAAATAGAACGATAGAGGAATGGAATTAATATATAAACGGCAACTAGCAAAGACCTTATAGACTTCACACTATTTAAGTTATGGGAATATAATAAGTATAAGTTAATAAATAATAGACTTTAGTCCTCCTTCTAAGACGATTTTAAAACATTTAGTATTAATATATTTTTAAAAGTAAATATATAGCACCTTTAAAGCATATATACCTTCCTATAATATAAAGGAGTATACGTATATATAAAGGAGAAACGCATAATATATACGCAACTCTTATTTAAATTAACCTAGGAAGAATGCTAATATTCCTAGACTTAAAAGAACTTAGACAAGGTATATAATAAGCTAGATAGAAACGGGTTTCAGTTAAATAAAATAAATAATATACTTAAGCGCGGTCTTAACTACAAAGTATTATAAGACCCAACAGTTTATATAACCCCATTTTAACTACAATAACTATTAAGTATCTAGACTACAACCTTACCACTATCTAGAGGAATACTAGTAGGACCTTTACTATATATAACCCCACGACCCTAAACCGCTTCCCTCCTATAGATACTAACTATACCAGAATAGGGCAAAGAGATTTCTAACGCAGTAAAGATATATATAGAGGAACTTAAATACAATAGTATAAATAGCAGCTTTAATTATAAACTTACTATCTTTTATAACATCTATAACCAATCTAATGTTCTATAAGAGGCTTATAATAAAGCTTTACTAATTATATTAATAGGTCTAGCCTTAAACTAGTACTTTAATAGCAGACTTAGTAATCTCTTATTTAAAGACGCTTACAGGCACCTTCGCAATTTCTTTAAAGGCCCTAGCTTAGAATATAAGAACCTTAGTAAATAGAATACAATCTTATTAAGGACGATAATAGACAAGAATACAGACAAATTAACTAGCAATTACCTCTAAATATTAATTAATACACTCTCTTAACTACAGCATAGCCTTACCCCAGAACTATAAATAACACCATTCCTAACTAACAAACTTATTACGTCTTACCAGGGAATTCACGTATACTAATTCGCTGTATTAAACCCACCTTAAGAACTAGGCCCCCTTATTAACAAACTATAGTCCTTAATTATAGCTTATAAAAAACAGAACCCAGAGTAAGCTTAAACTTAAGCTTACTATACAGATCGTTAGTACTTTGGAAGGGAGAATAACCACAATTAGTATTAAAACTATAACTAATATTAAAACCGAATTTACGACCAAAACCATAACCGCAACCGCACCCGCCCTTATTTCTCTCCACATTATAAACTACGTTGCTTTATATATAATAAGGAAGGCTGCCAATTATAAAACCACACCTAAGAAAAATAAGAAGAGTCTAAAGCTAAGTTTAGAACCGCCAACAGAAATAAGTTTAGTAAATTTAATAACTAATTTAATAAATAACTCAATTAATATATTATAGACTATGAAGATAACAATATTAACTTAGAAGAAGAGCTTAAGGAAGCTTTCTAAGCACTAACTATTAATATAAATCATGAGGTAACCAACAAGAACTCTTAACTAGACATTAACCACTTCTATACCTCTTTCGGCCAAGTAGAACAGCATAAAGCAACTTTTATAGCTGCTACCCTAGCTAATAAAGCCTTTAGCTATTTGGTCACAACTATAGATAATATAATACCTCTTATAACCAACCAAGACCCCTTTACCTACAATATAACCACATTTACGTCCCGCTATACTGCAGACTACTTTATAGGCATAATAATTAACATAGGAGCATCTAAACGATTTATAGCAGGATATAGCCAATTCCTAGCATTCTAAAGACTTAATACTGGTGTATAACTTAATACCACTATATAAGATATAGTTAATATACAATTCGGCATTAGATTAACCTTATTAATTAAATTAACTAAAGTAACTACCCTAATCGGCACAATCGAGTTTTATATCATTAAAGTCAACACCCTATTTTTACTCTGCCTAGCAGACATAGATTAACTATAAGTATACTTTAACAACCTAAAAAATATACTAATTACCCCTCGGAGCGAAGTACCAGTTATATATCGCTTTGGCCATCTATTCCTCCTTTAAAACACATCCCTATGCAACTACTTAACTATATTATTTAATTAAAACCCTTACTACTTAACTAACATTAAATTAAGACGACTATATCGTCGCTTTGGCTACCCTTTAGTTAAGCATCTTATACGAATACTTAAACGCTTAGGGCATAACATTAATAGCAAGACTTTAGACCATCTTATACGTTACTGCCACCATTATTAAAAACATAGAAAGTCGCCTGGTAGATTTAGATTTACCTTATATAATAATATTAATTTTAACTACTTAATCATGGTTAATATTATATATATTAATAGCACACCTCTACTATATATTGTTAATAAAGGAACACGATTTTAAGCTAGTAAATAGCTATAAAGTATTAGCGCTAAGTATATATAGGACATACTACAAATATACTGGATTAATATATACCTAGGACCCCCTAATATTATTACATATAATATAGGCAAGAACTTTATAAGCAAAGAATTCAAACAATATGCTATAATACTTAAAATAGTTACAAAAGGCGTACCTATTAAAGCCCACAATTTAGTTAGAATGGTAGAACGTTACTATAGCCCCCTCTATTATATATACCATATTATTATTACGGAACTACCAGACATTAATAAAGATATAGCTTTACAAATAGCTTTTAAAGCAATTAACAACTCCATAGGCCCTAATAGTCTTATACCTACCTTATTAGTATTCAAAGCTTACCTACATATAGTGGAATCCGATGCACCTAATCCTACGGTTATAAAACAAGTAATAGCTCTTAAAAAGGCTATAGAAGAAGTTAAGAAGCTTAGAGCTAAGCGCTAAATAACAAATACCCTTAACATGCGTAACGGACCCAAGATAACCGCGATTTATAACCTACCGCTTAACTCACCTATATTAGTATAGAGAGAAGGACCTATAGGCCAACCTGGCTACTAGTCTAGTCCGCATAACCTACTTAGCATTAAAAATAAAACCTATACTATATAACTTCCCCACAGACCCACCAACTTCCGCAGCATAGTTGTTAAACTATATATAGTAAACCCCAAAATCACAGAAGATACGTAACTAGAAAATAATAATATTAAACTACCTTTACCTTAAACCGAGCCTAAACCTTAACTTTAAACTAAACCTAGACCTTAACCCGTTAAACATAAAAGAGGTAGACTACGTAAGTACCCTATTAAAGCAAATACCGCAAATATCTCAATTTATCTGCAGGATAAGGATAATAATTAACTTATAAATCCTAATTAGTTTATAGTATTACGCTAGAAGGAGATTAAGGGATTACTTAAGAAAGGAGTTTTTAAATTAGTTAACCCTAAGGATATACCACAAGGCAATAGAGTATTTAACTCTAGATTTATTAACAAGATCAAGAACCCTGGCACTAATAAAGCCTTTAAGAAGTCAAGACTAGTTATATAGGCCTATAATAACCCAGAGAAAGACCTTATACTAACCCAATTACCTACAATTTAATGAGTTAGCTAACGCCTTATTCTTTACATTACAGCTATAACTTAGAACAATAGTACATATCTCTACTTACGAGACATTTTATAGGCCTATATATAATTAACTATAAAACTAAACCGAGACTTTTATATTAAAGCACCTCTTAAACTTAGTATAGCACTTAAAGTCTTACAAGGCACAATTTTAAAGGTTGTTAGACCTTTATACGGCATTCCCAAGGCAGGCAATTATTGGTTTAAAACTTACTATAACCACTATATTAAAAAACTAAATATAAGCCAATCCACTTATAACCCCTATCTACTTTACCTTAATAACACTATAAGTTTCAGAATAGTTAGTTTACAGACTAATAACACCCTCCTACTAACTAACTTAGTTTTTGCAGCTTTAGAATAGAAGAAGATTAAAAAAGCTAAGTTCCCAACTAAAGAACGTGAGTAACTTATACTAGAATACCTAATCAAGTTTAACGGAAGCATTATTTAATAATAGGATTATGCAATTACGCTCACATAAGAGCGCTAATGCTAGAACTTAACCCTTATTAATATTAAGGAAGCTACTATAACAACTAGTTCTAGAGGCACTATTTATATAGCACTTACACCTAAGGACTAATATATCGCCTAACGAGTAAGAGGAGCTTATATTGCGTCCGTATACCAGCCTAAAGCTTCTTTTAATTTATCCTACGCTGCCTAGGTAATTAACCCTAACGAGAAAAACGCAAAACTACTTAATAAGAGAATTTAGTAGTAAATTAAGAACTTAACAAGAGGCTTAAGCTTTATTAAGCTTAACATAAAGACACTTTAACTACTTATATTTACTAATTCCTTATTTACAAATAACAAAGACCTCTTATTACAGATTAGATATATCCTAGTATTAGCAGACTTATTAAACAAGGCAAACATTGTCTACTAGTCCTCAGTTAAGTATAAGAGAATTACTAGAAGCGTACTAGCCTCCGAATTATATACTATGGCCTATAGTTTTAATATCGGCGCTATAATTAAGGCCACAATCGAATTGCAACTTAATATTAGCCTCCCACTTATTCTTTACACTAATTCTAAGTTAATTTATAAATGCCTTGTCAAACTAGGAACTATATAAGAGAAGAGACTTATAATTAATATTATATGCCTACGCCAGTTATATAAAAGACGCGAAATAGCGGAAGTTAAATAGATTAACGGAGACAGCAACCCTATAGACGCTATAACTAAAAGCAAACCATTATTAGCCCTTAAGCGACTTATTAACACAAACTGAATTAAGTTAAAGACAGTGGAATGGGTAGAACGCACTATGTTAGTGATTTAGTCAATTAATATGTAAATATAGCAAAGAGGGTGTATATAATCTCTGTGTTACGTAACCGCAACCTATAGCAACCTGCGGCAATCTGCGGCAACCTATAGCAATCTGCCTGCACCTATAACACTACCTAGTACTATTATAACCTATACTATAATAGCAAGGAAGAAAGAAAGGAGAAGTACGTATATAGATTTTTAAATTACACAGTTATAGGATACCGGATCTTCACGTTTTCTAAAGTATTCTTAGTATAGCTAGAAGTGTTAGACACATCATAAGGGCGGCTAAGGCGCTAGTAGTAAGCGAGCTAATGGCGATTTTCCATATTAGGTATGGAAAATCGTAATTGGTTAACAGAGGTTATAGGAGAACACGCGATAAGCCTTACCTCTCGCGACGCGTAGATCTTAGAGAATCATCCATCTACAACACTGTATAGTACATATCATTGTAATATATATATTCTGCACGTTGTAAAAGTTATACCAACAGTAAGAAAGATTACTTTTTTTTCTTAGTTTTTTTAATATTTTAGGGCTGGCTTCTAGGGATATAAGGATATAGATTTTAGATATTATACTTATTATATCTAGAATATAGTAAGTTTTTCGCTATTTTTTAGATAAAAAATAACTAATTTAATATTTTTTAGCGTATGCCTAAAAAGGCAATTAATAGTACTAAGAAACGTAATATACTTTCTTATAGCTATAACTACGAAGTATATTATTAAAAATTCTAATAATAGTAATATAATTTCTTACTTTACTTAGGAATTTATTTTGGAGCTCTAGTGTATAAAGAAAGGGCTTTAGGAGGTAAGAAATCTAGTTTATTTTTTTTTATATATTTTAATAAAACCAACTTTTTTTAGGGAAATTTTAATCTTAATAAAAATGAGAGAATACTTAAGGCTTTTGGTAGATATAGATCTTGCCTTCTTTTCTTTTTTAAGATTTTTTTTAGTGTTTTTTTAGTTAATAAGGTATTTAATTCTCTTTTTTTCTAATAAGATGCTTAATATTAATGGTGCGTGCGTTACTGCCTTAAAGAAGGGTTTAAAAATTAAGTCTAAGGGTGGTCTTTAACTAGGTATATAAAATAGCTTTTTTTTTTTAAAAAATTTACTAATAAATCTTGCTAGCTCCTTATAAATTTCCAGAAGATTCTAATTCTAATTAGTAGCTTAATATTCTTAGTTATACTAAGAATATAGGGTTTTTTTTATATATCTTTTTGGTTAATTATATATTGCCTTAGTTTATTCTAAGGAGAATATTTTAAATTTTCTAAGATTTCTAGAGGATTTTCCTATATAATTTACAAAATAGAGTTTCTTTCTCTGGCGTTAGAGATTATTAAGAATTTTAATACCCTTTTTTATTTCCTTAGATATTCTAATAAACCTCTCTGGTTTATGGCACTTATATAGGATTATAGTGCCTAAGTAGTCTCTTAAAATTTAGAGAATTACTTAATAAAAAGTC
>Ga0307515_10010269_pt1 | contig 17977 bp, 19 predicted proteins | sample 17_EM_MG_FD_194513 | JGI IMG/M metagenome (GOLD analysis project Ga0307515, IMG submission 194513) | Populus trichocarpa ectomycorrhiza microbial communities from riparian zone in the Pacific Northwest, United States - 17_EM | ecosystem: Host-associated > Plants > Roots > Unclassified | place... | reverse complement strand
ATTTGTGGTGATTTAGACCTATAGTGAAAACCACCACAAGTACTTGTGGTGATTTCGACTTGTAGTGGAAATCACCACAGAAATCACCACAAAAGGTGAAATTCACCACAAGTACTTCTCTCAGTGAGGCAAAAATTCTTTCAACTCAAACAGACTACTTGCCAATGAGAATATCATCCCCACACACTCAACTACCTCAACAAATTTGGACAATTCAAGCATATCCATGGAAATATCACACCCAAACCAGAGAGATAAAAGATATGTTAGCGCAATGTGCCTTGCAGCTCACCCAGCTCTCCCCCAGGAATTCCACTAATTGTTTGGCCAAACCAAACACTTCGCACTAATGGCAGTGCAATGCATGACAGCGGGTGGACCATCCGTGACAGTGGTCTGGACTCCTGACCTTCTGCCACCTGCCACCCTCTCATCACACCATCACAAACTTCCAATGCACATCACAAACAATACTGTAGGTATACCCCCTCACCAGCCTACACCGCCATTGAAAACCAGTATACCCCCAGATATTACCAATCTCACTGACATTAGTTCTAAACCACAGAAACGACCAAGTGCCCCAAGCTGCAGAGACAGCTGAGCAGCCCGAATGGAGATTGCCGCCCACATAACTTAGCTTGACTATGCTGTTGCCCCCGCCCCGCTATGACCCAAATACCAAATACAATGTGTTGCAAACCCCTGCATCCAACACAGGCACAGAACTGAAATGATAGCCAAGCACACACAGCACAAAGGTAACCACTACGACCCTTGATATGCCAAAACTAGCACCAAACCTTAGTGACAAGTGAGACCCCAACAGAATGACCCATTGTCGATTTTGATTTAGGACCATACCTGATTGTAAATTTGTTTTAAATGGGATGTAGCTGGGCCAACCAGCAGGGAAGGGTTTTAGTGGGTAGGTCAGGCAGCAGATTGTCCAACGGGCAGAAGATCCCAACGGCAAGCCGTACTGGAGTCCCACACACAGCGCATGAGTGTCATGGTGCATGACACATTTCCCTTCCTTCCCCCACCCAAAAAAAAAAAAAAAAAAAAAAAAAAACCTGTAGGTATACTAACAAATCAAAATTTATTATGTATGAAAATGGTGGTAGTGTGCATAGTGTGCAAAATATATCCTTACAATTACTGAGGTTGTGTTTGACTCAAGCACAAACATGACATGCAAACTCTGACTGCCCAGTGTTAGTCTTGGAGCTTACCTCAACCAGATGGAGCAGACATGAAAGGCAAGATGCATCAAGGACCATACTTTAGTCAGATTTTGTAAGTGCTGTGGTGACCTGAGTCAGAAAAGTGTAGGAATGTGCAGGAATAGCTGTTAGGGCACTTTTGCTGCCTTGAATTATTCTAGTGAAAATCTGGCACTAACTGTAATGATACACAGGAGCTAGCTTTGTGTGAAATGACAAGGAGAAGAGCAAGCAAGGTGGGTCTGGAGTGTCAATTGCATGAGAACAAGGGTGTTGGGTTGGATGCATACTTGGCATAAGACATAGGACTTAGGACACTTATGTGCCTAATCCAGGTATACTGTATGATGCATGAAGACTTGCCTGCAAAGCACCAGTCCTTGTCTGGTCACCTTGCAACAGCCTTCACAGCTCCAGCACCTTTCACTGTCACTGTTGCCAATTTCTGCCATTTTTATATGTAATAATATAATTATGAAATATAAAGATCATTTCATTCACTATGTTTTTTTTTTTTTTTTTTTTTTTTTTTTTTTTTTTTTGGTGGGTCAAGGTGGCTGCACTGCAGCCAATGTGAGCAAGCTTCTGTATCAGCACCCCACTCCAACAGGGGAACAGACCAGTTCTCTAGAACTCTCCTTACTGTCACATGCAGGAATCTAGTTTAAGAACCCATTGCCTGTTGGAGGCACCAATACAGCTTCCCAAGGCATCAAGCTAGAAGCTGTAGCCCAAAGCTTCAGTGGCCAGGAGTGTGGGGGTCACCAATGGTTCACTTTCCACAGCATACCCACTAAACCTACAGGGGGCCTCATGTCTGACATTGGCAAGGTAGCCCCATCCCTCGGGTGGAATGGGGCACCATACTGGACTGCCCATAAATTGTTTAATGTCCCCCCCTTCCCCCTGAAGAAGACCCAAACAGGGGGCCACAACAAGGGTACTAATCACTTGCTGTACAGCAGGGAGTGTTGACTGGCATGAGCAAGCTTCTATGCCAGCCACCTGCTTCCATTGGATGAGTGAAGGGTTCAGAAGACAACAGGGGATGTGGAACAGTAAACCCCACATGCAATGGATTCGGTAATTCCAATAATCTCTGACAGAGATTATATGAATGGAAGCCAAAAGGAATAGGAAGGGTCTTGAGGCTAGTCCATTTGCCGACAGAAATCAGATCTCCTCTTGTCCACACACGCCAGTGGGAATATAATCTCCACAGATAGGGGGAAGGAATGGGTATGATGGCTTATGGGCTTGTCAGACCTAATTCCCAAGCAACTGCCCAAAAGCACAACAGGCACCCAATCTGTCTTGGCATAAACACTCTGACCAGGTACAACACTGAAGGGGCTGACTGAAGTGGGGGTTCAGTCCAGTGTGATGGAATCAGTAATTCTGATAATCTCCAACAGAGATTATTCGAACAGAAGCCGAAAGGAATAGAAAGGGTCTTGAGGCTAGTCTGTTCACTGATGGAAATAGGGGCTCCTCTCGTCCACATGTGCTGGTGGGAATATAATCTCCGGAGGGAAGGGGAGGGAATGGGTATGACGACTTACAGGCTTGTCAGACCTAATTCCCAAGCGACTGCCCAAAAGCACAATGGGCACCCAATCTGTCTCAGCATAAACGCTCTGACTAGGTGCGACACCAAAGGGGCTGACTGAAGCAGGGGTTCAGTCCAGCTGGCTAGCCCAGTGGTGCTGTGGGTGGGAATTAGCACGCAAGGGCGGGGGAATGAACCACTGGTCTTGAGGTCTGAAGTCCGAAGGGGGAAAGAGGCAAGTGAGGCGGGGCGCAATAACAAATGTCTATAATCGAGACGTCGAGTGAGGTACATCCCTCATCGAGTCCAAGCTTAAATACAAAGTCTAAACTACAAACATGTGGCTATGAGACTGCAGGGGGCAGTGGAGTGGAAGGTGGTGAGTGGGTGGCATCGCATAGTGTAGGTGGTAAGAAGCAGATGGCCAGGATGTGCCCGGATTCCACTCAAATAGCCACGTTGTCCCCTAACCCTTCCCCCGCCCTCTGGGAGCAGGTCCTACTCCTGCTGTAAGGCAGGGGATAGCGGTCTCCGCCTGAGCTCACATTTGGGCAGACGGAGGTGACACAGGGTGGGACGTTAAACCACTTCTGGGTGGTCCAGTATGGTGTGCCCTGTCAGTCGCAGGCAGGGGCCATCTTCACCAAAGTCAGACAGGAGGCCCCCCGCAGGTTTAGTGGGTATTCCACAGTCACTCAGATTGATGGCAACCCCCACACTCCCGGCCTCTGAAGCCAACAGAAGCTTGCCCCTTGGGTGCCGGGAGACCAGCTCACCCCTGGGAAGCAGTTTGGCTGTATTGGTGCCTCCAACAGGCAACAGGGTCTTAAACCAGATTCCTGCGGGTGATGGTAGGGAGAGTTCTAGAGAACAGGTGGTGCCAGATGATGGGGCACCCTTCCATGGAGATGGCCTGGACTGGGGTTGGGAGACCATTACCCCACCATCGCCTCTCATGGTATTGGTGGCAGAGCCGCCTCCCTGACCCACCAAAAAAAAAAAAAAAAAAAAGTGGAATGAAGTGGATTGGTAATACGACCAGTGGACACGGAGGTCATGGATATGGCCCCGGACGATGGGGGCAGGCCCTCAAGCGCCACGTGCCCCAGCACCCAACAGGGTGTGTTGGGAGCCCGCTTGAGCTCTAGAGGCAGACAGATACTGGCTGCCCTTCGGCAACCCTCACCTGGTCCTGTGGAACCCCCAAGGTCCAGGAGAGATGTGATATTGCGTGCGCTCACAGACAGCACATACACATAGTTAACACTTACAGGGCAACTGATTCTGCCCTACCTCTTACCAATCACGTTGTCCCCATCACCCTTCCTTCACCCTCTGGGAGTAGGTTCCACTCCTGCTGTAAGGTGGGGGATAGCAGTCTCTGCCCAAGCTCACTTAGGGCAGACGGTGGAGTCACAGGGAGGGACGTTAAACCAATTCTGGGTGGTCTGGTATGGCGTGCCCTGTCAGCCGCAGGCAGGGGCCATCATTGCCAATGTCAGACAGGAGGCCCCCCGCAGGTTTAGTGGGTATTCCGCGGTCGCTCTGATCGTTGGCGACCCCCACACTCCCGACCACTGAAGCCGGTGGTGGATCTCTGCTCACCTCCTGGGTGCCGGGAGAGCGGCTGTATTGGTGCCTCCAACAGACAACGGGGTCTTAAACTAGATTCCTGCGGGTGACGGTAGGGAGAGTTCTAGAGAACAGGTGGTGCCAGGCGATGGGGTGCCTCTCCATGGGTCTGTCAGCTGCTGGGGCTGGGAGACCATCTCCCCTCTCTGACTTTCCCTGGTTCGGCGGCAGAGCTGCCTCCCTGACCCACAAAAAAAAAAAAAAAAAAAAAGTGGAATGAAGTGGAGGCGGGGGCAATGTGTAAGTGGAATCTACACAGAGGCGGTTGCGATGAAATCGGTAATTCCGCTAATCTCCGACAGAGATTAATGCGACGGAAGCTGAGAGAATGGAAGGGGAAAGAGTCTTGAGGCTTATCCGTTCGCCGACGGAATTCGGTTCTCCTCTCGTCCGCGCGCGCCGGCGGGAATACAATCTCCGAAAGGAAGGGGGAAATGGGTACGACGGCTTACGGGCTTGTCGGACCTAATTCCCAGGCAACTGCCCAAAAGCACAACGGGCACCCAATCTGTCTTGGCGTAAACGCTCCGACTAGGTACGACACCGAAGGGGCTGACTGAAGCGGGGGTTCGGTCCGGCTGGCTAGCCCGGCGGTGCTGTGGGTGGGAGTTAGCACGCAAGGGCGGGGGAATGAACCACCGGTCTTGAGGTCCGAAGTCCGACGGTCGAAGGCGAGCGGGCGAGCGAGTAAGGGGGCGTCGGGATTCTGATCGAGCGGGGCGGGGCGCACAATAACAAACATCTATTATCGAGACGTCGAGTGAGGGACATTCCCCATCGAGTCTAAGGTTAAATACAACGTCTAAACCACAAACACGCGGCTACGAGACTGCAGGGGGCGGTGGAGTGGAGAGCGGTGAGGTGGGTGGCATCGCATAGTGTAGGTGGCACGAAGTGGAGGCAGGGGCAATGTGTAAGTGGAATCTACACAGAGGCGGTGATGTGGAGGCTATGCGAACACAGTGGAACGGAGGTGGAGGCGAAGAGGAATTAGTGGAGCGCGCAGGGCGGAGGCGGGTCCATACCATCGGCGCGAGTCTAGTAGCGAGCGGAGAATGACACAGTCAAGGGGAAATACAAGATACAATTCGGGAAACATCAGAAAGAGTCCATAGTACGGGACACGAGTCATAAAGAGCAGGGGAAGGAACGAGGGGATCGGAAAGGAAGCGGGAGCGGGAGCGGAAGCGGAGGGAGGGTGTCGGAGCGACCGGAGGGAGCGGAGACTGTCGGAATAAGGAGGAAAAGGGGAAAAAAGGGCGATATTATCGCAGCAGTGATGTGGGGGCTATGCGAACGCGGTGGCACGGAGGTGGAAGTGAAGAGGAATTAGGTGGAGTGTGCAGGGCGGAGGCGGGTCTATACTATTGGAGCGAGTCTAGTAGCGAGCAGAGAATGACACAGTCAAGGGGAAATACAAGATACAAATCGGGAAACATCAGAAAGAGTCCATAGTATGAGATACAAGTCATAGAGAGCGGGGAAAGGGACAAGGGGATTGGAAAGGGAGTGGGAGCAGAAGTGGAAGCAGAGGAAGGGTGTCGGAGTGACCGGAGGGAGCGGAGACTGTCAGAATAAGGAGGGAAAGGGGAAAAAAGGGCGATATTATTGCACTAAAGTCAGGCTCACGGACAATGCCTACACATAGGCCCCCGAGCCCAGTGCTTCCCCTTGCATGCACTTACACAGGACAGTTGTCTTCATGACCCTTCTCTCACCCTCTGGGAGTGGGTTCTACTCCCACTGTAAGGTGGGGATAGTGGCCCCTGCCTGAGCTTGCTTGCAGGCGCAGGGCGGGAGCCCAGGGAGAGACATTAAACAATTTCTGGGCAGTCCAGTACAGCGCTCCCACCCACCCAAGGGCAGGGGCCACCTTGCCAATGTCAGACTGGAGGCCCCCCACAGGTTTAGTGGGTATTCCACAGTCACTCCAGCCATTGGTGACCCCCACACTCCCAGCCTCTGAAGCTCAATGGGGGACCCACCTTCTCTTTAGGGGTGCCAGGAGACCATCTCACCCCTGATAGATACTGGTGGAGTGAGCTGTATTGGTGCCTCCAACAGGCAACAGGGTCTTAAACCAGATTCCTGCAGGTGATGGTAGGGAGAGTTCTAGAGAACAGGCAGTGCTGGTTGATGGGGCGCCTTTCCATAGAGCTGCCGGAGTGCAGGGCTGGGAGACCACATCCCCCCTACAGCTTCTCATGGTAAGGTAGGCGACAGCCTAAAGGCCCCACCACAGCCACCGACTTGACTGGTGGGCTAATTCCGCCCCGCGCCCATACTATGTAGTTAGAAAAAATACTGTAAACAATGTAGAGAGTTAAAATAAAATTTTCTGTGTGGTCCAAACTGTGCCCGACCCCCTCAGTCCAGCCCCATTATGGAAAATTTGATTGCCAGCCCAAAGGTTTTTTTTAGGTGAGAACAGCCCTTTGGGGAGTTTTCCTTTTTCCGGATCACAAGAATTGGCAGTCCTGTCACGTGGTCTTGCTTTGTATCACTGCTTTGTATCGATCTTGCTTTGTGTCGATCTGGCTTTGTATTTTCATTCAGATCGACAACGAAAATTTACATATGAACCACTAAACCGAGGCCATGGGACGCCCAAAGAACTCAACAATAGCATGAAGGATCAACCTTTCAAAGAGTGTGAGTCACAAGTGGAATAATAGAATTGTAGATGATCGGGCACCTACAGAAGCAGAAAACAGCCAAAAAATATCAAATGTTCTTGAAATAGATACTCACTGGATTGATGACCAAGACAAGTGGGATGATAGTGGCAAAGAGGAATCCGCTTGGGCATGCAAAAAGTACAACGGCCACCATACATTGCCACCAGACACTCTGCGGGAGGCGAGAGCACGCATTTAAACAGTGTTACAATTATCAACTTTTTTGAAATATAAAACTAGCTACAGGTACCAAAAAAAAAATTCGGACCACCAGATTTTGGCAGTGTGAGGCTGGGGTGGCTGTGGTGGGGCCTTTAGGCTGTCGCCTACCTTACTGGCAGCAGAGCTGCCTCCCTGACCCACCAAAAAAAAAAAAAAAGTGGAGTGAAGTGGAGGTTGGACCCAACCACAACTGCCAAGAGGTTCCAACTGGTAAGTACTCTTGAGTATGCTGATGGTGGTCATGGACACTGGGCCTGGGAGTTCAGACAACCTCTGGCTCTGCTCCTGGGCCATTGTGCTCACTGCTGCTGCCCCTATGGGGTTCATGTTCTGGTTGGGTATGCCCTCCTTCAGTTTCCCCACCTTCTCAGCTGTGGGACAGGACGACACCACTACACGGACAACATCACTTGCCCACAGGCAATGTCTCCTCTAGTATGTATTTTCTGCAAATTTTCTAGCTCACTGTGCCTTCACCGGCCCCCCGCCTTGTGGTTGCAGCAACCCCTCCCCCCCCCCCCTCCTTTGTCCCTAGGCAGGCTGACTCAGCTCCGTGCTTTGTCCCTGCCCCTTCCCACATCACATGTCATGCACACTTCTCTTTCCCTTCACATCTACCTAATACCCCCCTCCCCCTCATACACCTGGTGGGTCCCCCCTGAGTACCCCAAATGCATACAAGGTGATCTGCCCCTTGGGGTTGCGCCCTGCATGGGGGAGAGCTCACACCTGTGAGGGTATTCCCCACACATCGGGCATGGACATATGGCTGGCTGGAGAAGCCCACCCACTTAGAGTGCGGGGGCCCTACATCCCACCCCCTGACCTCTGTGGATTTTTTAGCACCACAGCTGTAGCCAGCCGCCCCCAAACACCTGGGCCTCAGCCTAGCCCCCAGTGATCATGCGCACCAGCTATGCCAGTTAGGATGGATTGCTGGCAAGGCATAAGGCAGCCCGGGCATAGGCAGGTCTTGGGCACCACCTCCCATATGCATGCCCACACCCACCTGGCCTGGAGTAGGGGTGACAACAGCATAGGATGTCTGTCAGGACAACACACTCACCACCATGGATGACCTCCCCAGATGCTGTCATTTATGTCTCAAGGACATACAGTGACTCCAAAAACTGGTTCACATTTGGCAATTTTTTCCTTGCAAGGTCAATTGTGGCTCAGATAACAAAGCTAAACTCGTGGGAATTTTTCGTAACAAAGCAATGTATCTTGGCCCTGTTTGTACCAAATATCAAAACATTAGCTTCATGTATTGATTTAATACAGGTTTTACAATGACCACCACTTGATGAACCAGTTTTTTTGCTGGTAGCCAGTTTTCTCTTCTTTGGCCTTTACCATTGCCTGCATCCTCCTGGGCATACTCTCAATCAGGTTTCTACAAATGTCCTCTGGTATTCTATCTAATCCCATCAGCACTTGCCCCCAAAGCTCATCCACACCAGCAGGAGGTGCCCATAGACATCAAGCTGCCATTTGTTGTGTTGCAGCCCATATTCAAAAGGGCTGAGGTCATGTGACTACACACCACTTCAGGACAATCACCTTGTTCTATTGGGATCATTTTGGGGCCTTCATGAAGGTGTCTTTGGGGTCATTTTCCTGTGGAAAGGTGAACCAAGGCCTGTCTGACCAATAAAACTCTACAATTGCCAGGAATTCAACTTGATGAATGCTGGTGTGCAGCTCAGCATCCATTCTACTATCTATTGTGAACATATGACTTGCTCCATGAGCAGGGTTGCAGCCCCAAATGATATGGAATCAACCCTTAACTTTAGAGTAAACCAGACCTGCTGCTTGGTGCCAGGATTTTTCCACTCCAAACCCCTCCATATGGCCCTACCCTGTTATACCTAGTCCTGTCTGACCATATGACCCTCCTCCAGTCATCCAGAGTCCAATGCCAATGCTCCAGAGCAGACTCTAACCTATGCATAGATGAGCCTTGGAAGGAACAGGCCTATTTACCTTGACTTTGGACACTGACCCCTCTTGCTTCAATGTGTCCTTAATAGTATGGACACAACCACCCATGTCCAGAGTTTCCTTGAGTTCAGCTGGTTCATTGAGTGGTGGTCATTGTAAATGCTGTATTAAATCAACACATGAAGCTAATGTTTTGACATTTGGTACAAACAGGGCCAAGATACATTGCTTTGTTACGAAAAATTCCCACGAGTTTAGCTTTGTTATCTGAGCTACAATTGGCCTTGCAAGGAAAAAATTGCCAAATGTGAACCAGTTTTTGGAGTCACTGTATGCTTCCCATCATGTGTTCACCATTTCGGACTTCTATTCTTTTACTTATATCCTTCGCAGTACTGAGCTGTGGGTTTTAGATTGCATGTACAAGTCCATAGAGAGATCAGTCTGAATACCGAGTTTTCTCACTTGCCTTTCCTTCAAGTATCCAAATTGGACCCATGTTCATTTCCTTTTCAATTCACCTTACAGTTGATTATTTGTCACTCGGCCTTATTACTGAGAATATTAAAAGCAAGAACAGCAGCTAGCTCGAAAGCGAACCCTTCGAGGATACCCGCTTCCAAGTTACGTCCTAATACAAACAGGCAACACAAACACACAAACACACAAACACAAGAGAAACATGGGACATGGAGACCATACATAAAACCAGAATACAAAGCGCTGACATGGCATAACACCACCGAGTTGCTTATCACGGGACGTCCTTCCGGAGACGCCAAATAGAGCTCTGTAAAGCTCATGTGGATCAAATCGAGACCGAAAGTAGACCCCTTTGGTTAGTTAAACATGGACGAGATATGTGGATGGCGGGAATCGTACTAGAGGCACATAAAACCCAGATAAGGCACTGCTCGTTAGCCTCGCGCTGGGAGGATGGTAATCTGAACCCACCCAATGCTGTTTGGGAGAAAGATACGCGAGTAACTCGATCAATAATGATGGTCGGAACTTCAATAACCGAAAGAGCAACTAAGGCCAAACTACATGCCCAGACTTTTCAGTGACAGAAAGGCTAAGATGGTGCATTTATGAACATTTGAGCCCATGAGGTTCCAAAGGCAAAGTCGTCAAAGTCAAGAGAAACGGAACGATTATGAGATGTAAAAGGGATTGTCAGGAGAGCAGATGAATGCAAACCTTTGCGACAGTCGTGGGGCACCCAGTAGAGTAAACCACCCTCTGAGCCCCTGACCCAACCATCCATGTCGGGCTCTGCAAAAAAACCAGCACGTATTGGGGTACATGAGGGACGTCGGGTAGGAGTAGATAGAAATGCGTCCCTCAAACGGGTAGTGTGGTCATAAGACTCAGAGACAGTGTGCTGCACGTCAGAAGAGTAATCAATAGACCGAACTGGGTAGGTATGCACCTCACGAGGCTTGTCGGCTTCTGTACTAACCTCAGAACCCCAAGTTCTAATGGTGCCGTCATCGGGTCCGGAGATGATGTGCCTCTGATCAGGAGAGTAAGCAACGGATCGCACCGGGCTAGTGTGGCCCTTGAGAGGATCGCCGACCTCAGCGCCAGTCTCGGTACCCCAGATTCGAATGGTGCTGTCGAAGGGAAAAAGGTAGATTGGAGATCCAGATCCGGAGATGATGCGCCGCCCATCAGGAGAGTAAACAACGGACAGCACCGAGTCAGTGTGCCCCTTGAGAGGACTGCCGACTTCAGCGCCGGTCTCGGCATCCCAGATTCGAATGGTGCGGTCGTCAGATCCGGAGATGATGCGCCGCCCATCACGAGAGTAAGCAACGGACAGCACGAGGCTAGTGTGCCCCTTGAGAGGACTGCCGACCTTAGTGCCCGTCTCGGCATCCCAGATTTGAATAGTGCGGTCGTCGGATCCGGAGATGATGCGCCGCCCATCAGGAGAGTAAGCAACGGACCGCACGAGGTTAGTGTGCCCTTTGAGAGGACTGCCGACCTCAGCACCAGTCTTGGCATCCCAGATTCGAATGGTGTGGTCGGAGGACCCGGAGACGATGCGCCGCCCATCAGGAGAGTAAGCAACGGACCGCACAGAGCCAGCATGCCCCTTGAGAGGACTGCCGACCTTAGCGCCCGTCTCGGCATCCCAGATTTGAATAGTGCAGTCGTCGGATCCGGAGATGATGCGCCGCCCATCAGGAGAGTAAGCAACGGACCACACAAGGCCAGTGTGCCCCTTGAGAGGACTGCCGACCTCAGCACCAGTCTTGGCATCCCAGATTCGAATGGTGTGGTCGGAGGACCCGGAGACGATGCGCCGCCCATCAGGAGAGTAAGCAACGGATCGCACCGGGCTAGTGTGGCCCTTGAGAGGATCGCCGACCTCAGCGCCCGTCTCGGCATCCCAGATTTGGATAGTGCAGTCGGAGGATCCGGAGATGATGCGCCGCCCATCAGGAGAGTAAGCAACGGACTGCACGGAGCTAGTGTGCCCCTTGACAGGACTGCCGACCTCAGCACCAGTCTCGGCATCCCAGATTCGAATGGTGCCTCTGGTGGACACATAGTACATGTGATATCCAGATCCGGAGATGATGCGCCTCCCATCAGGAGAGTAAGCAACGGACTGTACCGGGTCAGTGTGCCCCTTGAGAGGACTGCCGACCTCAGCGCCAGTCTCGGCATCCCAGATTCGAATGGTGTGGTCGGAGGATCCGGAGATGATGCGCCGCCCATCAGGAGAGTAAGCAACGGACAGCACCGAGTCAGTGTGCCCCTTGAGAGGACTGCCGACCTCAGCGCCAGTCTCGGCGTCCCAGATTCGAATAGTGTTGTCGGCGAGTCGACGGATGCGTAGATATCCAGATCCGGAGATGATGCGCCGCCCATCAGGAGAGTAAGCAACGGACAGCACCCAGTCAGTGTGCCCCTTGAGAGGACTGCCGACCTCAGCGCCAGTCTCGGAATCCCAGATTCGAATGGTGTGGTCGGAGGATCCGGAGATGATGCGCCGCCCATCAGGAGAGTAAGCAACGGACAGCACCGAGTCAGTGTGCCCCTTGAGAGGACTGCCGATCTCAGCGCCAGTCTCGGAATCCCAGATTCGAATGGTGTGGTCGTCGGATCCGGAGATGATGCGCCGCCCATCAGGAGAGTAAGCAACAGATCGCACCGGGCTAGTGTGGCCCTTGAGAGGATCGCCGACCTCAGCGCCAGTCTCGGCATCCCAATTTCGAATGGTGTGGTCATCAGATCCGGAGATGATACGCCGCCCATCAGGAGAGTATGCAACAGAATACACAGTGCCATTATGCCCTGCAAGAGGCTCGCCAATCGCAGCACCAGATTCTGCATCCCAGATCCGGATCTTGTTGTCGCCGGATCCAGTAACGATGTGGGCCCCATTAGGGGAATAACCTATACTCAAGATGGGTCCCAAATGTCCAGTCCACTCCAATGGCGGTGCTGGCCATGACGACAAGCCCCCCGTTCGTACCTTGATGGTACTAGTAAATTCTCTGCTGAAGGTCATTGATAAAGGTGACTGTGAGGGCAGGAATGGTCCTGTTGAAATATAGAGGTGTGGAGCGCTGATGGAGACGGGTGTGTGAAAAGTGACCAGGAAATGGCGAATATCCTGAATTCTCTCAAGAAGCGTTGAATCCACATCCTAAAGCCAGTTTCAATCAGCTTGGAATGCAAACTAGCAGCAAGCTGGGATGTGCTCACCCTGACCCAGGATAACAACCTTCGAAGGCTTTGAGCGCCAATTGGGAGCATCCCCATGATGCTCAATACTTCAATCCAAAATAATGGGTACAATCCCTCAAAGAACTTCTCCAAGCCTCCCAACACCAACAGGCGCTCATCACGGGTAGCTGAAGAGCAAAGATGGTCCGACCAGTGGAGACAGCTATACTGCAAGGGTTCGGAAACGTTCTGTTTCACTCGGGATGGGAGATCGCTAATGTCTGCATTGGCGAGCCGGGAATCTTCGAGACTGCAGATATTGAAACGGAGCCCTTTTACCATCGTCTCGAGGCAGGTGATACCCTGCTGCGCGTGCGACTCTCGCAAGTTGACTTGATACTCGCAGCGATCGCTGAGGAAGAAATCGGAAATTGACAAATGTCGGACACGAATTGCTCCATTGGCTCCTTCGTCTCGGTATAGTAAAGAGCTGAGGGCATCCACCCACTTTTCGACTAGATTGGGTTTCACTCCCGTCAGCTTTGCAATCGGCTCTTCGCACAGTGGGCGGTCTTTTGCCGTTATAATCACTACAATCATCCGCCAAAGCCCACCATTCTTGCTGTGTGGTTTCAGGATGCTCGAATAGAGTCCGTATAGGGATTCTAAGCCAGTACCGGCCGAGCCTTGTAGGGCTTCCTTCAAAGACTCTTCAGCGTCCTCACATTCCTCAAGTGCGAGAGTAAGAGTCTTGATGAAGATGAAAAGACCGTTCGCGCGAGAGATAAGCTTGTTGAAGTCTGATTCTTCTGGCCAAGCCGTTCGGATATGCCAATGCGTGGCCACCAGGGCGAACTGGTTTCGGGCGAAGGTTCGCAAATCACCATTGGCTTCCTGATCGGTAGCTAGATCATACGATGAATACGACGAGCTGGTGGGACCACGAAAGAAGCGTTCGATATCGACTTCGGGTCTACTGGTGATGATAATCTTGAGCCACGGAGCCAGTGCGGCTGCGTCAGTCAGGGTCTTTAGGACATCTTGACGGTTTTGACGGTTGCCACACTCGTCAAGTGCGTCAATGACAAAGACGAGGGTACGGTCCGGGTGGTGAGGAAGAGACTTGACGAAGTCAAGGAGGTGAGAGCCCTCCATCGACTCTGGAGTAAGGTTTGGGTCGTCGCGAAGGTGTTTTGCTGCAATGGTTCGAAAAGGGGGGAAGATTATGGAGAGTTTGTGGATGAAAGTCGGGAGGATGTTTATGGGCTTGCTCAAATTCAGGTCGTCCCTGCGGCAGAAAAAGGCTCCGATAAGGTGTTTTCGCTCATGAAGGTTTGCACAGATCGAATGGGCCAACGACGTTTTTCCGATTCCGGGTAAGCCGAAGATCCAGTACGTATTCCTCTGGGGAACATTCCCTTGACCCGTTTTATTGGCCACCCATTCCACGATTTGATTGAGGAGAGATTGGCGGGTGCCGTCCATACAGCGGAATTCGCGGTGATAGCCGGTTTCGACAGGCTTGAGACGTCTGAACAAAAAGTCTTGCTCTGCTCGCTCTTGCTCTACTCGCTCTCGCTCTACTCGCTCTCGCTCTACTCGCTCTCGCTCTACTCGCTCTCGTTCTGCTCGCTCTCGTTCTAGTCGCTCTCGCTCCATTTGCTCTCGTTCTCGTTCTACTCGTTCTTGCTCTGCTCGCTCTAAACCAAACCCTTGAGGATCAACTATCTACAGGTTGAAAAAATGAGAGCTTACTGGTCTCAGTAGCCAGGCGGAGGGCCTCGAAATTCATAGCACGGTCGAAGTCTTCGACCACCTCGGTTAACTCCCTGTCCATTTCTTCGATCATCTCCGGGTACGCGGGACCACCGATCCTTCTCGCTGCGGATCGTCAGTAATTTGTCAAACCAAGGGGATGACAACCTACCACGTGTGACATAATCGCATGATAACCTCGCGACCCTGTACATTACTTCAAACATTCGAGGGATGAGTTCCTTCAAGACTTTTGTCTCATCGGTGACGATTTCATCCGCAACCCGCTCTACCAAAGGCAAAACCCGCTGCACCCGATCGCAAAGACCCGAGGGCATCTGGTCATACTTGTTTTGTTCCTTCAAGAGCTAGACCGTCAAGAGTTAGTTCCGCCTCCGATATGCCAGTCGCGAGAACAAACCTCAAACGTGGCACTGGCAACACCGAAGACAGTCTTCGCAATTGGGTTCAACTAACAGGTGTCAATGTCTTGCTCGTTCTATGTGGAGGTGGGAGGACTGACTTCTGCGATGACCTTGCCATATTTCATCGCCCTGTCCAAGGACCTCTCTATCGATCCGCTCATAAGTGGATCGTATCCTTCTAGTAATCCTTCGAGTTGGTGGAGCGACGAGCGTAGAGCTTTCGCCTACGCAGACAGTATTAGCTGGCAAGGATGGGCAGTGGTAAAGGTACGAACAGTATCATTTGCAGAGAATTGTAATGCTAGAGTGATACTATGCTTTCCAATGATAATAGCCGCTGTCCCTCTCTATCAGACGATATGCGCGGACCAGTTGGTGATAACGACTGACTCAGTACGGTAAACTCGCGGTTGTTAGAGCTCCAGTAATCTCTGAAGAGTCCATCAAGGTCGATGACTTCGTTCGCCTCTCGGTACTTTGCCCAAATTGAATGACCGATCTTCGTTCGTACCTCAGCGCGGATCTGGGATGTTGGAGAAACATCTCTACATGCGCACATCTACCAGTGAGTGTACGTATTGGGGAAATAAGGGACATACTGGCGTTGTGCTAGTGTCCAGGTGTTGTTGTCTTTCCTCTGTAATTCTCTCCCCACATTCTCTACAAACAACCTCGGCGTATACTCCCGGTTTGGGACGTCTTGCAGTGTAATTTCTGTATGTTAGTCAAAATGAGCGGTTTGGATGCAAATCGAGGTGAAGTGCCGCACGGTCTAGATACAGACTTGGGTTCTTCATCAGCGAGAATTCACGCGGCACTATCTGGCCGTCGAGGGTGCTCACAGGTTCTCGTTCTTGGGACCTTGAGCCGTCATGTTCGTTCGATCTTGAGGCTGCGACGTGCAACGTGGGATGGGTGCGACCTTGGAGCACAAAGGAAGGGGCCTGCAGGTCTGATGGAAATATGAATAAGTTGAGAACGTTTCTTATATTCGTTGTGTGCAAATGCCGTGTCTCATAGCATTAGGTGGCGGGTCTTGGGACCGGCCACCAGATCTGGTTGTTGGTGAAGCCCCTCCACTCGTCCCTCCACTCGTCCCTCGCAGACAACCATCCATACCCGACTCGCTTCATGATGCCCCCGTCGACACGGTTACGACTGGCGACGACAACAGCTGGGACTGCCTGTCGAAAATCCACACCCTCGAGGGATACATAACTAAGGTTCCCTTCCGAAGACGCGGACACGCATTGCTTGGAGGACACACTTAGCTGCGCGCTGAGGCGCGCGTGGTGGGTGGTTCTGTGGTACCGGTCCGGTTCGACGATGCTGCTGTCGTCCTCGGCTCGGCCGAGATAATAGGTTCGGATATAGACCAATACCATCTGACGTCCCCACCCGCCAATGGGCGATTCGTCACTGCTATCAACAGAGATATAGATCGCTCTCATTTGGAGGCTGGGAGCACTGGGTCGGGGGTGTCATTCGCCACCTTCGGATTGCGGCCGCCTCATCCGACATCCGGCCCTGACACTCCTGCCACTGACACGTCATCGAATGCTTGTGTCTAATATATTGATAAAGTGCAGATATCGGACAGACAACCCTTCGAGAGGTGAGGAGCGCCGAGCATCCGTCTATGCGAGCGAAAAGTTTAAGCAGCTCGCGGTGGGCAATTGTCAGAAGACGGGCGGTAACAATGTTTCCCAGCAAGAGTCGCAACGTGTGGTCGTGTTTGCCCTGGCTTGTCCTGACAGCTGTCAACGACTTGCGCCCCCTCCGCGTCTCCGCGTCCGAACAACGAACAACTGGCTTAAAAAATGTTCTCTCTGCCACTTACGACGAGCTGGTTTCGATCAGACTCGAGGCTCGAGATGCGACGGTAGAGACCCAGCTCTCAGATGGCTCCACTTCTCTGCATCGCGTTGCCTTTTTTTCCCATAAGTTGTTCGACGGCTCTGCTGACTCGTAGTTCTGCCTACAGACTCATAATTCAGTTTACAGGTTACTCGCCAACTTAACCAGATGCCTCCATCCGCGCTCGCACCGCCATCCCCTCTCCCGATTCCGCCCTCGTGGATGACGCTCTCGCCGCACTGTCAGGACGCCTTTCAACTTCTCAACATGGCCTTTACTTCGCCACCCATCCTCCACCATTTCGACCCGTCCCTTCCTCCAGTGGTCAAGACGGACGCCTCTGATTACGCTATCGCCGGTATTCTCTCCCTACGCACTGAGGATGGTCAAGGTCGGACCAGTCCATTCGCACCTTATCTGGTCCCGAGCTCGACTACATAAGGATCTGCTTGCCATCTTTGCAGCTTTCAACACCTGGCGACATTATCTTGAGTCTCCTCATCATACGGTCGACGCGATCACGAACCATAAGAATCGACAAAGATGCCTACGTGTCGTCAAGCTCGCTGGTCGCGAGGAGCGGATTTCTACTTTGAAACAGGGGATAGGGACTATGCGCTAGCGACCTGGAAAACTTGCGCCCCATCCTCACGCAAGGACAGCTCGCTACCTCGCTCCGCGCTACTCGGCTGTGCGAGGTCGCGATGGACGCTGCCGCGCTTGTCGACACTCCCGTCCTAATCCCCAATAGCCCGGCTCTCGTAGAAGATATCAAGTCTGGGTTACCCGTCGATCCCCTCTCTAGTAGGGGCCTCGCCCTCTGTCTCAAGGGGAGTCCCTCCCCGGGGTTTTCCTTGTTTGCTGCTGATGAACAGCCGCGTATACGCCCCAGAGTATCGACCCGAGCAAGAAAACTCCCGCAATCGCGTCCTCCAGGCGAAGCATGGACCACCCAACAGCAGGTCACTTCGGTTACAACATAACACTGGAGTATCTACGTCG
>Ga0307515_10010267_pt1 | contig 17980 bp, 3 predicted proteins | sample 17_EM_MG_FD_194513 | JGI IMG/M metagenome (GOLD analysis project Ga0307515, IMG submission 194513) | Populus trichocarpa ectomycorrhiza microbial communities from riparian zone in the Pacific Northwest, United States - 17_EM | ecosystem: Host-associated > Plants > Roots > Unclassified | place... | reverse complement strand
ATACTTCTTAAATTTAAAGACTCCTTTTATAATAAGATTGTTAATCTCCTACTTGTCGGATGCTTAGAAAGGAGCTCCTAGGGTTATAATACGACCTTCCTTTTAGAGCTGTTTTATAAGCTTAAAGTTAGTCTTCTCCTTAGCTATTATAAAGGCCATTAATAACTTAACTCTATTCTTAATGGCGGTAATAAATTGTTCTTTAAAATTAATAAAATATTAGCGATTTTATAATCCCTTTGGGCGACCTCTACCGCGTTATAGTTACAGCGTATCTACTATAATTATATCGGGATTATAGTCGCCTTCTAGAGTATATTAATTGTAGTTCTCCTTTAGGGTATTTTTTAGGGCATCCTACAAAGGCTTAGAATTATTATCTTTATAGTAAGGCTTAATAATAGTTAAATAGAATTAAGTGGGTCTATAAGGTATCTAAATAGTATAAGTTTAACCATTAATTATAATAAGTTGGTGTGGGCCTAATTATTTTCCCTTTTTACGCTATATATATACTTTAGACTAGAGTAGCAGATTAAACGTAATTAATATGTTTAGGCTATTTCTTATTCCTAGTACGTTATTAACTTAGTATGTAGCGTAAAGACGTTATACCTCCTTTATTGCCTTATGAATAGCTTTAGCTTATTATATAACAGAAGGAGATAGTGGAGAATTATTAGTTATTTAAGGGTAGGCGCTAAAGACTAGTAATATAGGTACGAGTCTATCTAGGCTAGCGGAATTATTAATAGCTTTAACGGCTATTTATAAGGTAAGTTCTTTACTAGCGTCCTTTAATTCTAAAGAGATAATTTTATATATATGGCGTAATGGCGTGTAATATCGCTCTATTTTTTTAATACTATTATATACCTTAACGGAGACTTCCTTAACCTTAATTACTATTGCCTTTGTCTATTATTGGAATTCTATAGATAAGAAGTTCTTTTTTACGTTATAGATAATTTAATTAGGGGGTCTTAAATAGATATTAATCTAGTATAACTAAAGGGTATCCTATGCGTTTTTAGTTAATATATCTTTTAAGAAACGCGTGGCTTAAAAGGAGGTTAAAAAGTCGATAACTTAGAGTACTAGCTTGCCGCTAAGATATATAACATTAATAATAATATAGAAGTTAAAGTTATAGTTATCCTTAAGGGTGAACTTAAATCGGCTAGGGGACTTCTAGTTTATTTGGTAGTAATAGTAGTACTTTATAAGATGCTTAATTGCCTTAACCTTAACTTTATAGCCTGCTTATTAAAGAACCCTAAGTAATTAATAAACGGATAGGTGGCTAAAATAATGGTGTAGTTGGCGTAATTCTAACTTAATTAAGTGGCTTTAAGTAATACTCTTTTCTAGTTAATAAAGGAGTAACTAGGGGTAACCTTACTTGCGTATAATAGGTACTTAATTGTCTCCCTAAATAAGTATATTCTTAAGGTTATTAAGCCTAATACCTAACTTATTTATATCTTTAATGCAAAATAGAAACGGAGTGTTTATAGGAATAATATAGAAAGTAATGTATCCTAAGGGGGTTTAGACCCTAATTATGCTAAGAGAGATTATAGTACCTTTACTAAAGCAAATTATATATTGGCCTGCCGTTAATTAGTTAATCTAAATAGAGCTATTAAGCTACTAAAGAGCTTGAACTTAAGGTTCTCCTACTATAGATACTCTTGCGGCTCCTATATCCGACATAATACCATAGAAGACGTTCGCCAAGTATTTATTGTTAAAGGAAAATATAGAACTCCCCTTTAGCTTATTAAAGATATTTAATTTCGTAATAGAATAGAGCGTAGATTGGTTATTAAGAATAGTAATGGTTTATATGCTATCTACCTTACTATATTTAGTGAAGTATTAGTTAGGAGAGTAGTTTTTAATTTCTATATCTATAAGGAGCTATTTAGTCTTATTAACTTTACCCTTAAGATCTTTTATGCCTTAATATTAAACTAGGAAGCTTTAAAAGTAGGCTATAGTAACCTTATAATTTCCGACGTTTTTTATACTTTAATGGAACTTATTATATACCCCTTTTCGCTTATTAAGGGAGTATCTAGTTAATTAGTAATTTGGCTTCTTACAAACATAGCACTTCTTTTAGTAATTACTTTAAAATGAACCTCTATAAGGACCTCTATAATTACCTTATAGTTAATATTAATTATACCCTCTTTCGTATTCCCTACCACAGCTACTATATATTTAATTAGTCTAGTTATAATTATATTAGTTAGGAATACTTAGTTAGGTAAGGTTTTTAGTATAGAACTATTAAGATTCTTATATTTATATTATAGTACCTATAGTGGAGCGTAGCTTAGCATATACTTCTTTAAACATATCCATAGGTTTATATAGCGCTAAGTTGTACTTAGGAACGCTATAGCATACTAAGATAACCTAGTCCCTTAGGTTGTTCTTATTTTAGTAAGTTTTGGTAAGGCTATAACGTACTCTACGGGTAATCGGGCCATATAGGTATTCGGGCCACCTGTGCCAAGACCCCATCATAATTCAATCACTTTACTCTACTTCAATATGCCTCTACCTACCAACGCGCAATTAGGCCAAAACGAATGCAATATACAGCTTGCACTTCAAGCTATTATACAAGACGCGACATTAAGTGTGCGACAGGCTGTAAAGCTCTACAACGTCTCCCGAACTACCCTTACCAACTAACGCGCCGGAATTGCTTCACAACGCGATTGGAAGCCCAAATTAATAAAGCTTACAAAGACTAAAGAATTAGTAATTGTTCAACATATACTTAACCTAGATTCGCGAGGATTTCCCCCCCGGCTCGCTGCTGTAAAGGATATGGCTGATTCACTGCTCGCTGCGCGTGGTGAGAATCCAGTAGGCGTTAACTGGGCATCTAACTTCGTGAAGCGGAAGCCTGAGCTTAAAGTTAAATTTAATTGAAAGTACGACTATAAGAGGGCTAAATGCGAGGATCCAGAGGTTATTAATAGCTGGTTTAGGCTTGTAGCGAATATAAAGGCAAAGTACGGAATTCCCGACGATAATATGTACAACTTTAATGAATTAGGCTTTATAATGGGTGTTATCTTAATAGGAGTAGTTATTACAGGCTTTAAGAAACGGAATCGGCTAAAGTAGGTTCAACCAGGTAATCAGGAATAGACTATAGTAATCTAAGGCATTAACGCAACAGGATGGGCGATCCCACCCTTTATTATCTTCGCGGGTAAATACCACCTCTCTACCTAGTATAAGGAGTAGGATATACCCCCTACCTAGGCTATTAGGGTTACTGATAACGGCTAGATAACAAATGAGGTCGGCATTAAGTGGTTAAAGCACTTTGATGAGCATATAAAGGGTTATGTTGTCGGCACGCATCAATTGCTAATTCTAGATGGCTATAAGAGCCACAACTCGCTAGAATTCAAGCAGCTCTACAAGGAGAAGAATATTATTACCCTCTGCATGCCTCCACACTCGTCACACCTGCTGTAGCCGCTAGATGTGGGTTGTTTCTCGTCTATGAAGATGGCGTATAGGCGCCAAGTTAAGAACCTGATGCGTAGCCATATTAACCATATTACGAAAATTAAGTTCCTGCCGTGCTTTAAAGCAGCTTTTTTTAAGTTAACTATAAGAAGTAATATTAAGGGAAGCTTTTAAGGCGCTAGGCTTGTTTTATTTAACCCAGAGGCTATATTATTAAAGCTTGAAGTTTAATTGCGTACGCCGACGCCCCCCGCCATAGAGGATACCCTATAGGAGTTAAAAATACCAAGCAACCCTATTAAATTTGGGTTTTAATTAGCGCTAGTTTAATTAAGAATTTAAGGACAACTTAATAGCTCGCCTACAGGAATTCTTAATTCACTGGCGTCGCTTACTAAAGGCGCTGAGATAATGATGCATTTAGCTGTGCTTCTACGCAACTAGGTTACTGAGCTTTAAGCAGCTAACGAGGCTGCCACGCGACGTAAATTATATAAAAGGAAGCGCATACAGAAGGAAGGGACCTTAACGATTGAGGAGGGCGCTTGGCTAACTGCTCTAAAGGAGTTTAGTGCTCAGAATGATGGAAAGAAGGGTAAAAAGAAGGCGCGTACTGATGGGAGCGACCTACCTCAAAGGCGCTGTAGACGATGCAACGAGACAGGATATAACTCGCGTACGTGTAAATCTAAAGTAGAAAATGAAGTAGAATAAAGTAGTATACTATATTATCCTGTATTATCTTAGATTGTATAGTATTTTGCAGTAACATGCTGAAGTTTAATGGGGTCTTGGCATAGGTGGCCCGATTACCTGTATGGCCCGATTACCCGTAGAGTACGTTATTAGATTTTCTAGAGTTTATTAAAGAGTAGTTAAAGGCACTCTAAATAAGTCTTTATTAGGTTAGAAGTAATAACTCTCTAGAACGTAGTCTCCCGCCATTTAGATATATAAAGTTAGCGATTCTTATTAGTTTTAAAGTAGGCTCTAGTGAGCTAAAGTATTATATTAAAGTTATAGTTTTTACCTATAATATAGTCGTAATAGAATATTACCGCCCGTCCCTTTAATATAATAGAGAAAGCGTAATAGTACTGGTGGTGTTAAATTCTAACCTTATTACAACAGTTATAAAAGACTTATAGTTTTGCTCCGAGTATATCATATAGTTCTCTTCTAAACTTTTTCTCTTCGTCTAAATATACCTTTATTAGATTTGTAACTTCTTATAGTAAAGGCTTACCGGTTAGCTAGAGTAGAGGAGGTAGAGGCGGAGTAACTCTAAATAGGAAAGCACCTTTAGGTAGGAGAGTAGCTTTAGGTAAGGGGTTAGCGTTTTAGGGGTTTTAATATAAATTAAAGTTGCCTTCCAAAGAATATAGGTTGTTTTTAGGTTTCTATAGTTAATATATAATTTTAGCTTCCGTCTATATTGGTTCTTCTATACTAGTAATAACGGCCTAAATATTACTAGCAATTAGGTTACCGTTTTTAGTAATATATACCCTATTCCTACAAAGGAAGTCTTAAAAATCCTAAATAATATTAACGTTGCTAAGTGCTTAGGTATTAGCAGTCCATCTTATAAAATCCTCCCTAAAATACTTCTATAGTTGTAAATTGGTATAATATCTATTTTGGTAGAATATAATATAGTATAGGAGAAAGCTATTAACTTGTTTTGCGGTATAAGTTGTTATATTAAAGGCGAATTCGTCCTAATCTTTATTAATAAGTTTTGCGTGCTTAGCTACCCTTAGTGGTAAGGAGTCTTTCCAGTTATTTAAAGTAGGTGTAGCCATGTTTTTAGAGGGAGGGAAGTATTATTAGTGTAGGGATTGTCGTTTAGTACGCGTTTGTGACGTGTATTTGCGGTTATAGAGCTTAGGACTAGTTCTAGCCTTAAATTATAAAGACTTATAAAGCGTGTTATTCTGCGTAATAGACGTAAGAATCTATAATCTTGGAAAGGCTTAGGACTAGTTTTGGCCTTTAGATCCTTAGATTTATAGAAGAGTTCTATTTAAGGTTTAGGACCAGTTCTAACCTTAAAAGACAGCTTCCTCTAGTATAAGTAGCACTGGTATAGTGGCTTGTTTCTTCTTAATGGAATACCTAGCTGCTCTATAGTATAATAGTGAAGTTAACTACTAATTAGTGTTGGTTATATAAGGTAATATTACGTAGCTACGGTTCGTAGATAGTATGATAATTATTCTATATATCTTCTATAAGGGAGGGCGAGGAGCCTAAGGCTCCTCGCCACGCTAGTGCCGCGGCGACACGTAACGGCAACTTGCCGCACGTAATGGCAACTTGCTATACATGACGGCAATATGCCTTATATGGTGACTACTTGCCTTTATTCCTAATAAAGAGTGAATTAGTATATAGTCGCAGCTATAAACCTTTCTAAAGAAGTAGACTTAAGATCTATATATTGTATAATATAATAATATAGAGCAATTTTAGAATAGGATATAGCTTATAGTTTATAAACTTTATAGAAACTTATATTTAATAAATAGATCCAAAACCCTTTAAAAATGAGGACGGTAGCATCTATAAGAAGGAAAAAATTAGGTTTATCTAGGCTAAAATTAAGCTAGTAATTTATAATAAAATAAAGTATATGGGGGCCCTATTGCGGATTACTATATATATAGATTTTAAACAAGTGGTTCTAAATGCTAAAAATATAGTAAGGAACTAGGCCCCTTTTAGCAAGAGGCTAGGGGGTTATTAAAAGCGTAGGCACTTTAATAGTAATATAGGGCAGACCTAACCTTTAAAGAAGCCGTTCTTAAAGAGAACTTTAAAAGGGTTAAAGTTAGGGGCCTTAAGTAATCGGAAAGACTTCTAGGGCTAACCTAATACCCGTTTAGTACCTTTATAGAAATACTTTAAAAAGTTAAGAAAAAACTCTAAAGGTAGATTCTATTAGAAAAATAAGTAGGGTAATAACCGTACTAATAATCTAAAAAAAGAAAAGCCCTAGTTGTGGATTTTTCCTAGCTGTAACTAGGGTAAGATATAAAAGAAAAGACGATTTATATTGCTATTAAGCTAGAAATAGTACTTCTTATAGGTAAGGTATAATAGTTTTAAGTACTATATAATAGCGGCGCCGAAATTAATCTTATATAATATAATTTGGTAAAAGAGTATAAGCTTATTCTATTACTAAGGTAGCGGAAACCTATTATAGGCTTTTTAGATAAGTATTATATTAAACTATATAGTGCCTATAAGCTTATAGTATTAATAGCCGATATATATAACCGTACTAAGGTGGTTAGTCTATAACCCTTCTAAGTAGCTAACTTTATAAGTTATAACCTTATTCTTAAATACCCTTAGCTTATAAAAGTAGATTTTAAAATACGCTTTAAAACAGGAGCCTTTAAATAATAGAATAATAAAGAATTAGAGGGGCGTATATTACTAATAAGCTTAAAAGATATTCTAGAAGATATAGCTCTAGGTAAAATAATACACGCTTTATACCTAAAGGAGTATTAGATCTAACCCCTATTTAATAGTAAGATAGGTATAAAGCCTAGTATAGGTAATAACCCCTTTATAATAGAGACCCTATAAAAAAAACTACTAAATAGGTCGCGGAGATATTATAGAGAGGTGGCGATCTTAAGGATTTTATAAGATACTTTAGCCGTTATAGGTTGCTCTAGCTTAAGTAATACGCGGAGAGTATACTATAGTACTTTAAACGCTATATTAAAGATTTTTCTACCCTCTACTGGCTACTATATAAAACGATTTAATATATAGTAGTAACTATATATAAACAACTACTATAGCGCATAATGCTGCCCGTAAATATTCTAAGGAAGCTTTAGGATCTACCTAATAATAATATAGAGGATAAACGCAACCCTAATTTATTAAATATTCTATTAGGCTTAAGAAACTTACTAAGGGTATTTTTAGGTAAATAAGCTAAAGTCCTACTATAAAACTTGGAATATAATTATATAAAAGAAGGCAAATAACTACTAACCCTTTTTATCCATAACCTCTCTTATAAAGAGCTTAAGATTCTATAGGAGTACCTTAATAGGTTATTAGAAAAGGGGTAGATCTAGTTTAGTAAGTCGCTAGTAGGCGCGCTAATCTTCTTTATCCTAAAACTAGATAAAACTATAAGGCTATATATAGACTATCGCGGTTTTAATAAGATTATATTTAAAACCTATTACCCACTACTACTGGTTAGTAAAATGCTAGATTAACTATTTAGGGTAAAGATTTTTACGAAGCTAAATCTATAAGATGCCTATTATAGGCTTTTAATTAAGAAAGGGGATAAGTAGAAAACCGCTTTTAAGACCTAATACGGCCACTTTAAGTATATAGTAATGCCTTTTAGGCTAGCTAATACGCCTATAATATTCTAATTGTATATTTATAGAGTCTTAGGAGGACTAGTTAACTATATATACATTATCTATTTAAATAATAGTCTAATCTACTTAGAAGATAAGGATTAGTATAAGTAATACGTCCGCAAAGTACTAGAACGTTTAGATAATTTAGGCCTTTATACTAAGGCGTTAAAGTATATCTTTAATACTAAGTAGGCTAAGTTCCTAGGTTATATTATAATACCTATAGGTATAGTTATAGACCTAGTATAGGTGTAGATAATATAAAAGTGGCTAGAGCTAGAGAGCTATTAGAATATTTAAGTGTTTTTAAGCTTTGCTAATTTCTATAAGCGCTTTATTTATAACTATTCGGACATTACCTAATACCTATTTAACTATATTGTGGAAGCTTCCTAAGACCTAGCCTAAAGAGTAAAAAGCTTTAAGGTAGGAAGAAAGAAAACTAAGAAGGGACTAACTAAATAGTATATACTATAGTTATGGCCTAAAAATGGTTAGAAGGCCTTTTAGGAACTATATATAAAGTTTATAAAAGCTTTATTACTACGGCATTTTAACCTAGATTAGTTACTAATAATAGTTACTAATATATTAAATTTTACCCTTATTAGTATTTTACTATAACCTAATAGGTATTTAGATACTACCTAGCTCTACTAAAGACTAATAATATTTTATAGTAGAAAATCCCAGGGACCTAAAGTTAGGTATTATACCCACGATAAGGAACTGCTAGCTATAGTTAACTACTTTAAATAGTGGTGATATTACCTTGAGCATGTAAGCCATACTACTTATATACTCTTAGATTATTATAATTTACTCTACTTTATAACTATAAAGGAGCTTATACCTTAATAAGCTAGATAGGCAGTAGAGCTTATATAATTTAATTTTAAGATTAAATATAAGCTAGGGGAGAATAACCCTACTAATAGACCGTTATAATAGCTAGACTATGCTAAAGGCTTTAAAACAGGAGAAGGAAAATAGATAATATATATCTTACTCCCTATATTATAGAATAAGCTCTAGGTATAAAATGCTTAAGTACCTATAGCTCTATATACTAAGTCTTAGGCGGTATAAACCTATTAGTCTCTACTAATATTCTAGCTAGTACCTAGTCCGTTACTATTAAGGGTCTAAATATACCTAAATAGGATGTCCCTAATATATTCTTAGAACCTAGTAATATATTATCCCTAATTACTAAGCTATCCCCTTAAACTAATAGTAAAGCTATAAAGCAATTAGAACTTAGAGCCCTATAATAACTAAAGGACTTTAACCTTATAGCGACCTTCCTAATATATACGTATTAAAGAGTTATAAGATCTATAGTACTATCTAGTTTTATACTTAAAGTAGTATAGAATAAAATAGCTTTTACCTAGGAACTATCTAAAAGGTTAATAGATATTATCTATAAGGTGTAATAGAGGGACGCTTCCAATACTATCTTTAATATAAAAGTAGACCAAAAATATAATAGAAAGAAAGCTGCTAAGCGCTACTATTAAGAACTAGACTTAGTGGGCCTATTATATAGATATAGTAAGGTTTAGGTGCTATAAGAAGTAAATCTATAATAAAAAGATTCTTATAAAGAATTATAACAATCCTTTAGGCGGCTACTATAGTTAAGCTAAAATAGTAGAATTACTTTAGCGTAAATACTATTGGCTAAAGCTTAAGTAGGAAGTAAAGAAGTATATTATCTATTATAAGAAGTGTTAAGTATATAAGATCTATAGGTATAAGCTATAGGGTCTACTTAAATTAATTTCTCATACTAGTAAGCTATAGCAATATTACGTTATAGACTTTATTACGAATCTCCTACTATTTAAAGATAGTTAAGGACGAATATATAATTCGGTCCTTATACTTATTAATAGGTTTTTAAAATACGTCTAATACCTTTTTGTTAATAAGATAATTAATATATTAGCGCCTGCTAACCTAATTAAGGAAAAATGCTTCCTTAAAGTAGACTAGCTATACTTTATTATTACTAATAGGGGCAGCGTCTTTATAAGCTAGTACTAGTTAGACCTATACTTCCATTTAAAAATAGACTGCTATTATAGTATAGATTTTTATTTATAAATAGATGGGTAAATAGAACGCTAGAACTAGGAATTAGAGTCTTAGTTATAAATATATTTAAACTACTAGTAAGATAATTAGTATAAGCTATAAACGCGGGGTACGTCTATAATTTAAAGTAATATATATTATATAAGTATATACTAATCTAGATTGCCTATAGCGTCTAATTATTTAAGTTTAATAGTATATCTAGTAATTACTAGCTGTTGGTAGGGGGGGTACTTAGGCAGTCTCTTTAAGCTTAGCGACGTGTCACGTGACAGCGCGCGGGCCATCGTGTAGATATCTTCTCGAGGCCTTTGAGCCCCTAAGATTCTTCTATATAGAGTATTATATATATTATTCTATTAGCCTACTTAGTGCCCTAACACTAGCTAAGGCCCTATAATTAATTATAGGATCTTACTAAGAAGTTTAAGGACATTTACTAAAGAATATAAGGGTACCCCTAGGAATAGGAGGAGTAATAAAAGTATATAAAGTAGAGCCTATAAGATGCCTAAAAGCAGTAAAGACTTTAGTATAACCGTAAATACTAGAATAAGTATTTTAGAGTAGGTAATAAGGTTCTATTATATTTAATAAGTATTAAAACCTGTTAACTATTAAAGAAGCTTAATATAAGATACCTAGGTCCCTTTTAAGTTAAGAAATAAATTAGTAAGCTAGCCTACTATATTTAGCTACCTTTATTTATAGCCTATATATATTTAGTGTTTTATATAAGCCTACTAGAGCTATAGTATAGATTACTACTAGAAAAGAACTTCTATCTAGGCCCAATTAAATACCTTAAAGTAGTAGGCGAGTAGTATAAGGTTAAAGCTATACTACGCTATAAGTTTATTAAGAATAAGCTTTAATATAAAGTTAAATAGCTAGGCTAGCCCACTAAGGACTCTATATAGAAACTAGAGGATTACCTTAGTTACTATAAAGATGTAACGTTTCCCGCCCTAACGTCGCCATTCGGCCGAAAAGACACGGAGTGCTTGCGATATTGTTCGCAAGCGCGGCGGGATCTAATATATATACTCTTATAAAAGATATCCTAAAAGAATATTAGGACTAAGGTCTACACAATCTACAAATTGCAGAAAGCGCTCTAATACTATAGTGTTATCGTGTCACGGAACCCCACCGCAGGGGCCTCTATAGGAGAGCCCCGTGCTCTCGCGTACACCTCGCGTACAGCTTATATCAGCTACGCGTAGGTATATCACCTCCTTACGCCCTCGACCCTTACGATCGATCGCGTAACGTCTTGTAGACTCCTCGAATACATACGCTTTGTAGCTACTGCCCCCGTCCTATAACATTACATTGCGCCTTTTTTACCACCGACGCTCAGCCTATAACTAATTCTACGTCTTTATAATACTACAGGCGCTGCCAAAAGCAGTATATCTACAAATTACCTCACTTTATACTTCTAAGGAACCCATAATAGTAAGATGATATCCCTTACTAGCTACTATATTAAACCTAAAGAATAATCTAATATTTATACCTAACCTATAACGCCAATTAATCCTAGGAGAATTTAATTTATTAGCTCTAGCCTTAACCCCTAAGGAAACGGACACTGATAATGTCTTATCTTTTATTAATTATATAATTACAGATAAGCAAACGGAAGGGCTACTACCTATTAAAATCGAAATATAAGACGCCGAGATGTTTGTAAAAATAGTAGCACGAGACCCTAATAAATACTACCGCCTTCTATAGAACTATTACCTAAAGCTTATATAAGCTAAGATACGTACTGCCTAAGATCGCGATATTATTTAAGACCTATAAGCTTATAAGGCGCTCGCTAATAATATACGCTAAGAAACTGAAGACGACCTCCGTGTGTCTAAACGCGACGTCCAATAGTTAAAGAAGGCTAAGATTACACTAATTGCTACAGTTACTAAAAGAGAAGGCATAATTAAATACCTATAATCTTAGCTTAATAAGTATATTTATAATAACGCTAGACACCTCTCTACTATATATAACGCCACCTAAGTCTTTACGCCCCTAGCAACTTTACCTACTTAATACTTAACAGAAGGCTAGCGCTAAGCAGCTTTACCTAATAGGAACCCCTACTAAAGCAGCAATAATAAAAGCTATAATAATTGGACCTAAACTGCTACCGTAGGGTTTAATATACGCTACCTTAATCCCCTAGTCTTCTAGGGAGACCGTAAGGAATACAGCTATTAGAAGATGCAAATCCGCGAGAAACTAACTTAAAGCGCCTACTTTTTTCCTATGGAAGATATTAAGATCGGCTATATTATCGGGCGAATAAAGGGTACACCGTTTAATAGACTCTTCGCCTAATAAGAGACTAGTAGCCCCTAGAAGTAGTAGTCCTACTAAGAAGTCCTTAACGATCTTAACCTAATATACCGTAACTATAACCTACTGGCCACCAACCGAGCTAAACTACGTGCCCTAAAGATAAGCACTACTAAATTATTTAATAAATTCTATATTAAATTCTAGGAATACACTAGAGCCCTCGCTTAAGACAATACTAAAGACTAAAAGGACCTTCTTAAAAAAGTTACTTATTACCTTAGTCACTTAGCCGCCAGCTATAACTATAACAATGTTTATAATATGGTAGTAGCTCTACAGAAGATTAAATAATAACTAAATTAGATTGCTACTACTAACTTTTACCTAAAGACCTCTCTATAGAAGCCCCCTGGGCCTACTAAACCTATATATACTAAGCTACCAACGCCTACTACCTTAAGTACTACCGGAACTAATATCAATTTCTCTATACTAACCTTCTTATAAAAACTCCTAGATAGAGAGCGTGAGCTACTTTAGAAACTAGGACGCTGCTATAGATGCCGTTAAGAAGGCTATTATTGCAATAACCTAAACTGCCTAATAGCTAGGTTTGGTAGCTGCCGCCTAATACCTAACCTAATACCCTAAACACTAAATATATTGCTATGCGCCACTACTATATAAGATAAAGACGTAGTAATAGTGGTAGAGTTAGATATAGAAACAGAAAACGCTAAGTCCTAGCCCTAAGTTATGGGTTAGGACGCCCTAATAATAGAGGGATTTATATATTGGCTTACTTAATAAATAACTCTATAAAGATAAATAGACGAAAATAGATAGTTTTACCTATAATAGGAACTACTGCCAAAAAATAATATAAAAGCCGTTCTATAATTAATTACGGAGCTATTAATAAATTTATAGATACCTAATTTATGCGCACTTATAACCTACCTACCTTACCCCTTACCAAAGCCCGCGCCCTATAACTTACTAACGGTAATTATACTATATAGAAGATTACCTATATAGCACAACTCTACCTAAATATAAATAGGCACTAGGAAGAACTCTAGGCCTATATAATACTACTTACTAACTACCCTATTATCCTTAAAATACACTAGCTTAAATAATATAACCCCGCTATTAACTAGAAGAAGAGAAAAGCAACTTTTAACTCTAAATACTGCAGAGAGACTTACCTAGGGTATAGCCTAGCCGCCTCTATTTACTCCCTAGGATATTAACCTAAGGAACCCCTTATTACCCCACCTACGACCAACTACCACTATATAAATGCCCTAGCCTTCTACCGCATAGCATATAAAAAAGGCTAGACCGTTACTATAGCTTCCTAATTATAACTATATAAGCTTAATAAAGAATAAGACTACGTCCTCTATAGTAATAGGATAAACATAGTTAACCTTTTAGAAGACAACGCCCCTACGGAACTCTATGGACTTTTACCTTTAAACTTTAAGAAGTTTATAAAGCTTAAAAAAGGACTTACCAACAAAAAACTCCGCAAGCTCCTCCCTAAGAGGTACTATAACTTTACTAATATGTGCTTATAAAAGAGCGTAGATATACTCCCCCCATATTAACCTAATAACTATACCATTAATATTAAATAAAGAAAAATACTACCTTATAAAAGACCCTATCTAATATTAAAAGATAAGTTTCTAGTTATAAAAAAGTATATCAATAAGCACCTTAATAAAGGATTTATTCATCCTAGCATATTACCAGCAGCCACCCCTATCCTTCTCGCTAAGAAGCTAGAAGGAGGTATTTAATTTTATATTAACTATAGAGGACTTAATACTATTACGATTAAAAACTAATACCTAGTACCGCTTATATATAAGACCCTTAAGCGGCTTAGTTAAGCTAAAATCTATACTAAGCTTAACATTATTACCGCCTTTAACTATTTTTAAATACGGAAAGGTAATAAATAGAAAACTGCATTCGCATTACGCTTTGGCCAATTTAAATATACTATTATACCCTTTAGTATATATAACGGCCCAGATACCTTCTAAAGCTATATTAATAACGCCTTATGGGACTACCTTAACGACTTCTGCTCTGCGTACCTAGACGATATACTTATTTATAGCAATAACCCCTTTAAGTATACCGAATACGTTTAAAAGGTCCTACAGCGCCTTAGGGACGTAGGACTTTATATTAATTTAAAGAAATATAAATTCTTAGTTATAAAAGTAAAATACCTTAGACTAATTATTACTACTAAAGGTATCCATATAGACCCTAAAAAGGTACGTATAATTACTAAATAGTAAGCCCTTAACTGCATTAAGGACGTATAAGCCTTCCTTAGTTTCGCCAACTTCTATTAGAAATTTATATACAACTTCTTAGGCGTAGTAGCACCACTTATAGTAATAATATAAACAAAGGGCCTTTTTGTAAAAGGAAGAAAAACGCACCTACGCTTTACCTAGACGCCTAAATGCGAGAAGGCGTTTTAAGATCTTAAAAATGCCTTTACTAAAGCACCTATCCTAGCTTACTTTATACTAGGATAATAACTCTACCTTAAAACCAACTCCTTAGACTACATTAACGCAGGTATCCTTTCCTAAATAGGTAATAACGGTCTCCTTTACCTAGTCGCATTCTACTCGTTTAAGCTTATACTATAAGAGTGTAACTATAAGATCTATAATAAAGAACTCCTTACAATTATATAAGCGTTTAAAGAATTCTAACTAGAACTTTCCTTAGTAGAGCCTAACTAGCCAACTAAAGTCCTTACGGACTATTGCAATCTTAAGTACTTTATAACCATAAAGTAGCTAAACTAACGCTAAGTATATTGGAACGAGTTCCTCTCTAGTTTTAACTTTAAAATTGTATATAGACTAAGAGTATAAGGTACTAAACCTAATAGCCTAATACGCCGCTTATAAGACCTTTCTTAGTCTAAAGATAACCCCTATAATTAGTTCTAACAACAAACAATCCTAAAAGTACAAAATTTAGCCCTAGGCATACTACCTATAATAGAGCCAACTATACCCTAGCTTCATACCACAGAACTAGAGTTACCTCCTAAAATTAATAAGCTTATTACTACGGTATATAACGCCTCTGTTAACCTATTACTATATTAACTTATTGCCGCAAAAACCGCTAGCGCCCGTACGCTGCCTACTAACCTCTAAAGCTTAGGCTAGATTAATATAGCAGCCTTAGAAGTAAAAGAGAACAGGCTCTATTATAGAGGCCGCCTATTTATCCCTAACTTAGAAAATCTATAACGGCAACTAATCTAAATGGCCTACGACCTTTGATTAAGCGGCTACCTAGGTAGAGGAAGAACCTATAAGCTTCTTAGCCGATACTACTTCTATCTAAAAATAATAGACTTAGTTAAACGCTTTATAGGCGCCTGCCACGGTTATAAGTGCGCTAAGGCCTTTAATATAAAGTACTAAGGATTACTACACCCTCTATTAGTACCTATATAATAATAGGCAGATATCGCCATAGATTTCGTTATTAACCTACTACCCTGTAAATAACACGGCTATACCTATAAGAATATCCTTATAATCATATACCGACTTATAAAAAAGCGCCACTACGTCCTAACTAAAGGCGTAGCCGTTAGCAACGTTACTAACGCCTTTTTCTGCGAAGTTTACTAACTACATAGGCTACCTAACTCGATTACGTCTAATTAAGGTATATAATTTAACTCTAATATATAGAGACGAATCTGCTAACGCCTTGGCATCTCCGTTAAGATATCTATATCCTTTTATTATAAAACTACTGGGCAACTAAAAAACGCTAATGCTAGCATAAAAGTGTACCTATAACAGGTAGTCGCCTATAGTTAAGATAACTGGGTAAATTACCTCCTACTAGGTAAATTTGCAGTAAATAATTACGTCTTAACTACTATAGGACTTACCCCGTTCTTCGCGAATAAGGGTTATTACCCCTAATCTAGTATAGAGCTACTAGAACCTATTAATAAGAAACTGCTATATAGAAAACGCCTTAAGATACTACTTGCCGATTAGCATGCAGACCGTATAAAAAATCTACTTAACTACTATATGGGAGAAATAGCCTAGGCTTAAGCAAAGTAAGCCTACTTCGCCAACTATTATAGAACGCCACTACCGGAGATACGTATTAGCGACTAGGTATAGCTAAATACACGTAATATCTTTATATAGAGGCCTATAAAGTCACTCGATTATAAGAACCTTGGCCCCTATTTAATTAAACGAGTTATTAATAGGGGAGCCGTATATAAGCTAGAACTTCCGCTTACCCTAGCTACCTATGGAATATAGCCTATATTTCACCTATAGCTACTATACCTCTATTAGCTTAACCCCTTACTAGGGCAGATATAGCCTAAACCCCTATTAGTACTAATCTAAGATAAGAACAAAGATAAGAACTACAAGGAGTGGACCGTTAAATAAATTATTAACTCTAAATACTTTGGCAAAGGCAGAGGATAACGGCTCTACTATAGAGCTATATATATAGGATTTAATATAAATTAGCCAGAATGGTAACTATAGGAAGACTTTAAAAATGCAAAGGATCTAATTAGCGACTTTTACTACGCGAACCCATAGAAACTGGGCCTAAGTAGAGACTTTATACCTAATCCTTTATAAGAGCCCTTATAGAGTTAAACTATTATATATTACTACGTAAGGGCAAATTACCGTTAGATTGCCGTTAGATTGCGGTAAAGTGCAATTATATAACCGGAATATCGTTAAAATGTCCAGAAACTTTAACCGGCGGTTAAAGTTATCTAATTAGTCGGATTTTTAGATGCCAAGCCCTATCATATAACGTTATTTTAAGCCTTTAGCGATACCCCCCTTTTCTTCTTTTCTATACCTTAAGTGTCTCTTCTATATATATATAGTAACCACAGCGTCGCCGGAGCTCCGCCTCTATAAGAGGGGGGGTAGTATTATAGAACCCTATCGCAGGGGCCTCTATAGGAGAGCCCCGTGCTCTTACGTACACCTCGCGTATAGCTTATGTCAGCTACGCGTAGGTATATCACCTCCTTACGCCCTTGACCCTTACGATCGATCGCGTAACGTCTTATAGACTCCTTAAATACATACGCTTTATAGCCACTGCCCCCGTCCCGTAACATATCGCGACCTATATAAAAAGCTTATAGTAGGCTATAAGAGGGTTACAACCCTTATAAGAACAGCAGTATAACTACTAAGGAGAGACATATATGGGTTGGTTAAGATAGTATAAAAGGTACTAAAACTAATTAAGCTATAGGATAAGGGTTATATAGGTAGTTATGTTATAAGTTTAGAACGTAGGAACGTAACGTACTAACGTACTAATATATCAATATACTTAGTATATTTTTTAAGCACAGTATTGTATATTTAAAGGACCTTAGTCTTTACTATAGATAGTTCTCTTCTTTATAGTAAATCTTAGAATATAATTAGAGCTAATCTATTAGGCAACCTACGCTACTAGTTGTTTACGTTGTTAACTATTCTATACCTATATACCTAGCCTATTAATAAGTCCACCGTAGTATTTCCTATAAGGCTTTATTATATATTTACTACTGCGGTTATCGTAAA
>Ga0307515_10010266_pt1 | contig 17981 bp, 4 predicted proteins | sample 17_EM_MG_FD_194513 | JGI IMG/M metagenome (GOLD analysis project Ga0307515, IMG submission 194513) | Populus trichocarpa ectomycorrhiza microbial communities from riparian zone in the Pacific Northwest, United States - 17_EM | ecosystem: Host-associated > Plants > Roots > Unclassified | place... | reverse complement strand
AAAAAAAAGTTGTCTAATTAGTCAGATCCGTACCAAAACTTTTAGCGGCTACTCTTTCTGGCCTAATGCTTCCACTTAGCCCACAATCGCCCTTTATACTTAGTCTGGACGTACTTATATCCCCTTTATCTCCTTATCTTATATTTTGTAATCCTACGTTTATAAGCCTAGTGCTACCCTATTTCTAACTAAGCCTAAAGGTAGGCTTTCTTTTAAAGAGGGGGGTGATGTAACGGCGCTATTGCACGTTACCTGCCAAATTCTGCCAAATTCTGCCAACCTGCAATTGGCCCGCCTAAAGCTAGCGCCTTGGCGGCTTACCCTATATATTTGTTTATATTGGTCCTAGCAACCCCTTTTCCTTCTCTTTAGCTTAGTATCTTTATAATACAGCATTCTATAAGCTTTGGTTTAGAGGCATTTATATAAGCCGTAACACAAAACGGCACTTGATGTTATTAGCAGAGTTATATATAAAAGGTTAAATTAACTTAACTATCTGGCGCTCCTAGAGATAGCCTTTAATTTTTATTAGCATTATTCCAGATTTAAATTAGATCTTTATAAATTTACTATAGGGTATTTCTTAATCCGTAAGAAAGTATATAGGCATATATTTCATTACATATTCAATCTTACTTTTAAGACATTTTTTATTATTAGGATTCTGCAGGTACTATAAATACGCGTTATTTGGCGTCTAAGAAGTGGTTTTTTACAAGAACTATGGAAATACTAACTAAAATATTGTATAGGTTTTCTGCTGGCTTTGTTTTTAGCTATACTTCTCCTATTACTTCTAGCCTTTCTTTTTATCTCTTTTTAGTGGCGGAGGATTGTTAAAGTTCTTACCCATTATCACTAACCGTAATTACCCTATAGATGTGGATTAATGGGCATAAAGTTTCTAGTAATGTTTATATTTCTTATATTTAAATAAGATTATAACTTCCACCTTAGTTAGAGGGAAATATTAGGTCGTTATAGATATAAAAAGAGTAGATTAATAGAAACCGAGTTGACCTAAAGAATACGGTAATATTCTTCGGCAATTTCAAGGGTGGTACGCATGCACTACGCAGCAAAGCTGCTAGGATTCCGTTAATAAATGGGTAAACGCCTAGCCGAAGATAAGGATGGCTTAAGCGATAGTAACATTAATCGCAGCTACGGTAGTAAATATTCTAGAGAAGATGATAAGTCCGTAAACACTAAGGGGTGTAGCCGATTATACAGCTTGAATATAAAGGATATCCTCTCCAACTCTTACAATCTAAAAGGTTCTACGAAATTGCAGACGTAATAGCTTTGAGAGGAGAATAGCCTTAAGGTATTAACTCCAGCCCTTACTTTCTAATCTGACTTGCATACGTTATACCTACTATTAATAATATTAGCAAACGGAGGGTAGAATGTGGTGGGATACGTAAAGAGGTCTTAAGTATTTATAGGTAAATAAGCCCTTGTTTACTTAACTACGTCCATTATACTATTAAAAACTTTTCTAATTCCTACAATTGCGTCGTTTACCTACCTCCTTGTATTTATTACTTATATAGTGTTATATACCCAGACACTCTAGAAGCCGGAAAACTTAAAGAAGGGTATCCTTGTATTTAAAGTGAGTGTCTTATCCGTCCGCTTGTTCTTAATACTTAAATTACCCCTAGTTTAATAAAATCTCGTTTACTTAACGCCGAGTGTCAATCCCAGACGGCGATGGCCTCGCTTTATTACCTTAATAATTAAAATCCCTTATAAATAATATAAACGTCGTAATTTCTCTAGTCACTAGCGTTATCCAGAGTGCTGTGGGGGCCGTTAGTACCGCAATCTCAACTACCTTAGGTGACGCCATCCCTTCGAATTATAGTTTAGGCATAGGTAGGTACTGTACTAGGTTTAATAATAGGCTAACTTATAAGGACCTTCTACTAAAGCTGTCTAATCTGTTTCTAGTTTTATTATTATAGTCTATAGAGGCAAAGGAGTAGAAGATCTGGTTATTAGACTAAACCCTAAATATTTTAAAGGGTTTATTCTTTAACGACTTTTTTATTATTAGTTTGGTGCTTTCCTTTATTATAGGTATTATATTCATTACTATTGTTTAGGACAGACTATATAGCCTAATAAAATACTTTTAAAACCTAGGGTCGCCTTTAAAGAGCTCCTTAAGAGTATTATTAGGCATTATAATTTCCATCGTCTTCCTTATACCTACTGTAATCCTATATAATATTTTGGTAAAGACGCAAAGCCTACCGTTTAGCATTATTTAAGAGAGAGGGGATGTTCCAGGGCTTTGCATAGGCGCATTTTTCTACACAGTTGCGATAACTCTGCTAGTCGCTGTTATCCCAGTTATTGCTCTGATTTAAAACGTAGAGATTGTTGCAGTTGATATTTCTTTTCTATAATTGGTATCATTCGTTTAAGCTAATTTCGTAGAGTTAAGTATATGTGTAGGATTAAATTGCCCTTCTGCTAGGAGTAACCGCAATAGAGAATTGCGGCATACATTTAATCAGTGAAGTTAATTTATAGGAATTATCCTTTATAACCAGTGTGGCTAATAGCTAGCGTTACTAACAGCTAGCTAATTAGATATGTAGTTAGTTAGCGGAAGTTTATCTTAGTAAGCGACTTAGACAGCAAGGCAGAACTTAAGGCGTACTTACTAATTCACTAGTCTCCGTATAACCGACTACCAGTACTATGTTAAAAACACTACTATATTACCTACTGTGAAACGTAATAGTTACAGCCGGCCTTAATTAGCCTAAAATATCAATTACGGCTATATTGAGGATAAGATTAAGGGGTACTAGTGACCTACCTTTGTTTGTGTATATATAGATACTCTAGAGCTACATTTACAATTAAGTCGTTTATTTAATTCTTCATACTGCAAAGCTTATACTCCGTCTAAGAAATAGTCTTCCTAGTATATTAGTGCTGCGTATTAGTAGAGCTTTGGAGCTCTATATTAGGCTTTAAGTAGAGCTTTATATTAAATTAAGGTTATAGAGCTAAAACTTTGTATATTGCTTATCTTCTATATAGGTGGTTAAAGAGGTTTTAAGGAACTTCAACCGCATGGTTAAAGTTGTCTAATTGGTTAGATTCCTATAAGAGCGGGCTTGTTTTCCTAGACCTTATATTTAGGCTTGTTTTTAAAGGCCTTATAAACGGCTTTGTATAGGCGCTTGTGCAGGCGCTCGTATAGGCGTTCGTGCAGGCGTTTGTGCGCGTTCGCGTCCTATTAATAAGTCGACCCTCCTTTGCTTTCGCACTAAAGGTTATTAGACGGTAAACGAGACAGTAATCCTAAATATAGGGGTTATATAACGCTAGTAGGGGTTTCTATATATATATATTCTATTATAGCTATACACTATTTAGGGTAAGGGCCATTACGGAGCGCTAACTAAATTCTTCCTGCTGCCACTATGCTTGCTTTAGTTTAGAAGCCAACTATAAGAACTATATATCCATTGCTTAATATTAAAGTGGGTTCCAGTTAGCGTATATTGCTTTTTATTAGGTAGAACCTCTAACACTCTTCTATATAATTGTCGCTTCCTATTAGATAGATAGGTATTTTATAAAAACTCTATTAATTAAATCTAGCTCTAGAAGCTCTCTATATACATAAGGAAAGGGTAGTAGTCTAAGTTAGTAACTAAGTCGGTAACTATGTCGATGACCAAGTCGATGACCGGGTCAAAGGGTAGGTGTTAACCTAAATCAGGTTATCTTACCCCAACTTAGCTACTTACTTATTAACTCGGTCACCAACTCAGTCATCGACTTAGTTATCGACTCGGTTACCTACCCTAAGTTTTATTAACTCCCTTTACCCCCCTTATCTTTCCTTTTCTACACCTTTTCTATATATATATATAGAGGTCTTAGAACCACGTTTTAATAGACAGAGTCCTTATTCAATTTTTATAATCGGTATACAATATTTAGTTAACAGTAGGTAAGACAAAAGAAACGGGTAGTGAGTTATAAGGTAGTACCTGACAGTGACCTTAACGGTTAATACTTAATTGTAGCTCTAACTGCGCTAATGTCTGGCTTCTAGCGTTTAATTAGGCCGTCAATATTCCTGCCTCCTTTTCGTCTGCTTAAGTAGCCTCCTAGTACATAGTCTGCTGCGCCCACCTCCTACAGGAGAAGAGGAAGTGCTATGTAGATTCTATAAGCCCGTAGTCGTATAACGCCGTCTCTACTGCATTAATATTGTAGAGATATTCCTTTAGAAATGACTTACCGGTCTATAGCTGCGCAAGGATAGTAGCTTTAGAGCTAATTAGCTGTTAGTATAATCCTACAGCCTTTTCTAAGGTAGAGTGTTGCGTCAATCTTCCTTATAAACTTACTAGTATTAGATCTTCCTAATAGAAGCGGTCCTATTATTATCTCGGCTCTTTTTAAGGCTTGCGTTACAATATAGCGTGACGTTATTTAGCTAAAGCTTCTTTAGGATCTCTGTAACTACTTCCTAGCAGGCTCTAGTCCTCTAGCTCTGTACTGTAGTGATCTTGTTAAAGTAGGGTCTATTTAGAGCTCTTTATTAGATTAAGGCTTAATATAGATTTTCTATACCTAATTCGAACTAAGGCTGAGGAGGAAAGGAGTATTAAGGAGTTAGTGCACGAGTTTTCTAAAGGCCTAATAGCTATAGGCCTGGCTTACTAAATGTTATATACGCCTTAATGAGGTCTTTATCGATCTATCCTAGCGTACTAGCAGTGATAAGATGGCAGGCGTATCGTTATTAGCTTTGTCAATTATTATATTTATAGGGTAGAGGTCGTTATAGGCTAGCTTAAGTAAGTAAAGATAATAGGCTGCGGAGGTTAAGAGCCTCTATTATATGCTTACCTCCAATTATATTTCTAAATCCCCATTTTCTATACCCCTATTTTTAGCACTTTTTACTACATCTTCTAGCAGCTAAGATATTTTCGCTCTATATATTGTTTGAGCATCCTAGGTACTATAATACATTAACGGAGCTATAGTAAATAATAGTATAAAAGATCCCCTTACTTTACATGTAACTGTATAGGCGCATATCTTTAAATCTCCGGAATGGCTTAAATAAGCTATTACAAAATTTAATATACATCTTCTCCTTATCGGATCTTGTTTGGATTCCTACTACAGCCCTATTATTAGTCGATCACATAAACCTTATATAATACTCATTGCTAAAGATATGAAAGGAGATATTTGATTTAAGAGAAACCTTTTTTTTTAATATCTGCAACCTTATAAGTACGAAGAGGGTAATAAGGAGGTAGTTTTCAAGTTAGGAATTGTGTTAGATATTTAAGATGTTTTACTTTGTCGAGTAGAATATACCCTAAGGAATATAAAAGGGCTCTTTATATATGGGCAAGAGAAGCTATAGCTATTTTACTCTTTCTAGGAAGCTATAGATTTTAAGATAAGAACTCTTTAATCTTCGGCTTTTATCGGTATAAAAGGGCCAACCACGGAACGAGAAAATCTTCTTCCTATATATAGCATTAATTTTACGCTTCCTGATGGCGTTAAAGACTACTACATTTTTAAGGAGGGCGGTTATCGCGCTGCACTAGTTAGTAAGGATAAATATAGGAGACCTATTAGATGGTGTATTTAAAATTACTAAGGCCGTCAAAGGATCGCTATATATTTCTCCCTAAAACCGATAAAAACCAGAATGGCCATAGCATGTATACTTGAAAAGTTCCTTACTTATTGTAGCTGATATTTTAAAGACCCTATAATTATTGCTGACAAAAGGAGTAGATAGGAAGAGAAATTTGGAAGTTCCTGTGGATTAAGAATATAGAAGTACTAATATTCCAATAGCCGTAGCTAAGGATTCTGCATCTCCTAAAGGCTATTATATCAATTGGAGTATCCCAAGTAAAAATAACTAGCCGGATTAATTTCCTTCATTTACATTTACGTGAGATTATCGTATTGTAGGGAAATTATAAAGATGCTAATAGATATAATTATTATACTAAGTAACACCCGCCAATTAAGTTTCTGTCTTAATGGAGTCAGTCAATAATATTATTGCTGTGATATTTACAGCTAGTACGATGCGCTATATTGCCTTGTCTATAAATATCTTTATAATTAGCGAAGCAGAGCTAGTAGAATTGGTAGTGACATTTCCCGCCTTTCCCTATAGTAAGTATATCGACTTTAAATTGAATTAAGGGGGTAACGACTTATAGGTTATATAATTACACCCACTGTTCTTCTTAATCTTACTCTTGCAACTAGGGCATTCCTTAGCCGTAGATGCAATCTTTACCTCTAACGCCGTATTAAACGTATCTTGTGCAACTATGCGAGTTTTATACTGTTTATAAGTTTTACCTTCGTGCTAAGCGCGCTAGCAAGTCGTGCAGGTCTTAAAGCCGCATTTAATATAAGTAAATATGTAGCCTTTATCTGGGCCTAGATTATAGATATGGCCGCTATTATAACTAGGTGCAATGTACTAGCGGAAGTTTAGAATCGCGTTTAATGCGGATCTAGAGGAGAGAAAATCGTACCTAAATAAGGCAATTTCGTTAGGAGCTGTAGTTCTTTTCTATAAAGGCTTTTATATTACCTAATAAATTCCTTTAGGCTTGCAAAACGTTTAACGTTAGCGTACTGTAGCATCTCTCTACAGCTATCTTCCGGACATAGGATATTATCCTAATTATTGCGGTTAAGATATGCACTTATTTAGTTCCGCAAGCAAGTCTTACAAGTAGCGGATTCGTGGCTGCAGTTCTGTGTTATTCCAATTGTTGGCCAATCTAGGTAGCCAACATTATCACCACAAATAACACATTCGTGCATCTCGAGCGAATAAGTAATTGCCGATTTCGGCCTTATTGCTTTAGATGTAAGTAGTATGTTATTATTAACGAGTTCTCTACCGTTAAAACCAAGACGAATCCCTCTGGCGTTTACTTTCCAAGTTTTTACAGCAAGCTCCCGAAGTTGTCTACTTATTGCGGAGCTATTTGAAGTAATAGTGACCTTTTTATACTCTAAAAAGATAAGAAAGTATTTTACTGTTATAGTTTCGTTATCCACCACCACTTTAGCAGAAGACTTATCAATGACGATAGGTTAAGCAGCGGACGATCTATCTCCTTAGGTGCGTTTCCTTAGCCAATAGGTATTATATTTAGCTAGCAAATAAGTTTACTTAGGAGTATACCGCGTCATCTACCACGTAAATATAGATAGGTTGAGAAATGGAGTAGAAGTTAGCTACGTTAATAAGTGACAAGTGGCTAGCTTAAATACAATATACCCAGCGGTGGGCTAGAGTGTCTATTCTATATACTAGTACCTAAACCATTTAGTAAGGCCGCCCGTGCTAGCAGGACGCATAAATACATTTTTATTAGTTACTACTTAAAAGCCTTACAAGAGGGATAGGTATTGCATTGTTGTAGAAACTAATTGGTGGGAAGACCTATCGCTTAAGCTAAATAAGTCCTAGGCATAGCCTGCAGTAATCTTTTTAGACTAAACTAGACTGGATCTGGGCTCAAATCCACTCCATTAGCCTATTAAAAGCTAGAGCTCTAAAGCAAATATATACTATAAATACGTCGTTAGTATTGTCGCCTTAATTAATAATCGCCTTAATAGCGGCGAACTGCACCTCTAATAACCCCTCCTTACGCTTACGCTATATTGGTAACGTTCGCATTTTAGATTTTTAGGCGCCTTTATTAAGGCATAACACTAAATATACTACTTACCGTTTAGCTTAAACTCCTCTACTTTCCTTAGCGCGTTAGTTTCGTTTGGGCTAATTTCTTTAGGAGTAAGGATATTATCTAAGGCAGGTGTACAGATAGAAAGAATCGTTCTATATTAATCAGCGAGGAACAATACTAAAAGGGTAAGTAGTAATACTAAGGGAGGGGGAGGTAAAAAGGGTAATAGCGAGGACGTAAGGGCTAAGGTGTAACTAGATGTTCTAGATTTAGTGGATAATACTAGCTATTAAGAGCGCTAAGCCATTGCGCAAGCCCCTAATTGGCTAATCCTACGCACTAACAATATAATGTCCTTTCCTCCCTCCTAATTAGGTATAGGGTTTGGAGCTTTAAGAGCTCCACTACCTTAAATCTACTTTAGGGCAAGCCTTAGTCTATCCTAGAGCTTTATATTAGCTCTAGTTTAAAAAGATCACTAGGTATAAAAGACCGCAGCTTCTTAAATGCGTTATACGGAACTATACTTAGGTAATAAATCGAGCGCAGCTAAGGGGCTTAATAAACCTATAAATTGCCACTTTACCATCTAGGATTAAAGAAAGAAGTGGATAACACTGCGGATATACCGCTGGGTTATAACGCGAAATTTCCCACTTAAACAGACCTTCGGCGGAATTAAGATACTTAAGAAAATGCAAAGTAATGAATTCTATCTTTATTCTCCATATGGCTATAAGAGCTAAGCGGTTATAGGAGCTATATAATAGTAGAAGCTCGGAATCATAGGAGTAGCTTAATTATAGGAGGTAATTGTAATTTAACCGTAGATACGTAACTAGCACTTATTTTAGGTTAGCGTAAGTACAATAAGACTTTTCTTGTAGTGTACTGCTCGCGCTTACCTAGGCAAGACTTAAAGCGACTTTTCGCGGCCGCTATTTTTTACTATAGCTATTAGCAAGCCGTTCTTCGCCAGCGTCATACTGCTACTTTAGTATCGCCTAGTGCATTACGTTTCTAGAAGCCAAGCTATTATTAATCGGTTCCTTATAACCCTTTACTAGTGTTCCCTCCTTTATATACGTATATAATTCCGCATTCCTTCCTCCAGCTCTATTTACCTGGTTAGCTCTATTATAGAGGATATTTTCCGCCCTTTTTCTTACTATTAGCCAGGACAGCTGCTTATTACTTCGCCTTCCCCCTTATGTCTACTTCTTAATTGTTCTAAACGTAGCTTACCAGCCACTGGGCTTGTTATTCCTCTATATAACCTACTACTAGACTTGACCGGCGTTACAAATTAGCCTCATCCTAGTTTAGCTGCATCACTCATTTAATTTTTACTTATTTGCTCCCTACTATTGTAGGGTAAATATAACCAACTACTAATACTATGTTAGATATTACCTTATAACGCACCACCGTGCCCTTTTAATATTATATATCTTACTACTTATTCCTATTACCTATTTCTTAACATTATATATCTTACCACTCATTTCTATTACGTTGTCTACAGCGGCCATTATTATTATTAACGTTATCCTCTTGCTACCTACCTTGTGTATATATAGAGACTTTAGAGCTACATTTAAAATCAAGTCGTTTACTTAATTCTCCTACATTGCACTATTATAGTAAATGATTAACTGGCATTACTAGGGTACGGCCTCGTTTGTTTTTATCCTATTGCACTCTCTATCTGCTATCTACTAGGCTTTCTACAAGACTTTCCTTTACTTCCACATTGCAGCTATATCTCTCGCGGTTGTTGCAGTATAGATTTATCTAAAAGAACTTTGCGGTCACGTGACTAGAGGACCGCATAAAAGAACCCTACTTTGACCGGCGCTGCTCTTCTTCTTATTTCCCTCTAGCTTTAGATCCTCGTTTATAGACAATTTAATTATATAGGCTTGCGCGTCCATCCTTACCGTACTCGCGCCTCGATTGACTAGTCGCTAATAATAGCTATACGTGGTTCGCACTATTTAGTCGCTTAGATAAACTGCCTTATCGCTTTTAGCACGTCCGGTAAGGGCCTTTTAATCAATTTCACCACCGAGAAATTCTTATAGCATTAATTCTAACATCGTGCGAGCGCTATATTTAGCATTTATATCTTATATCTATATATCCGATCTTACTTTTAAGCTCGCGGCGTTGGCCTCCGGTCATTACTACCGTCTTAGTTATATACCACATGGTTCCTACCAATTTGAGTTATCTATATTGTTAACTATCTTAAAAGTTCCCCGGATCCCCATTCTTGCCTATTATATTCCTTACCTTGCACTTTTCAATTACTTTTCTCTTTTTTTTTAAGTTATAGGCGAAATGATTCTACCTATATAATATCTATAATTTACATCATATAATCTATTTAAAAATTCAAATTACAGGCGGGTCGCATTAGAGGGATATAGGATAAAATAATAGAGTAATAACTAATACTTAGACATTTAAAGGCAGACAGGCTAGCTCTTAGCACTTGGTAAATATATTTACACTATATATCCCGGAATATTAAGCTTTGTCTAAGCGTTCTACGTAATAACCGTTTGGTTTTTTATCGTATAGAGAGTCTCCGGCCCCTAGGTATAGGCGAAACAAGTAGTATAAAAATCCTTACTCTATAAGGTCCCGTTAAACCAAATTTGGAAACTTATTATAGCTGTCTAGCTATTATAAGTTAGCACTGTTTGGTTAACCTCTAGGGAGGTAAGGTTATTATAAATAAGGCAAAACCCTCTAGCGTATTTATTAACGCTAAAGGGGAACTATTAGTTGCATATATTGTCTAAGGCAGTATTATAGTCGCTAAGCTACGGAAGGCCGGGTATAGTATAGCTGTTAATAGGACCTATATCTACAGTAATAATTAGGGTAGCAGTGGCGGAAGGAAGGAGGGAGATAATAGGGAGGATAATGATGGATATATGTATATTAATGTTATAATTTATTCCAATTTCTTAATAGAACTTATTTGGCTATTATATAATAGTTATCCTTAGTAGAGAACTTAGAAATTGTCACAGAGCACACTATAACTGGAGGGGATAGGAGCGCTTAAATACGGAGCTAGAGTTAGGGATCTTTAGTCAAGCTAATAAAGTAGTAGTTTTTGCCGTAACAAATTTACGGTATCCAGTGTAACGGCGCTAGGGCACGTCACCTGCCAAATTAAGTATAGTAAGAAGGACGTATGCAAGCCTATATAATTGGATTGTTTATAAACGAGGATTTAAAGCTAGAGAAAGGAAAGGAGAAGAATAGTAGTGCCGCTTAAGGTTTTATGCGGCCCTTAAGTTACGTAACTGCAACTGTCTAAAACTGTCTGTAACTGTCTGCAACTATATAAAACTGTTTACGATTATTTACCACAATCTACCGTTTTCTACTAGCGCCGTAATATAATTAATCTAATTACTTTCTAAACCATAAGTATATGGAGTTTGCTTTAGTATATAGAGCGGTTATGACGGCGCTGTGTTATGGGATCTAATGAGCCTTCGCGATACTTATTGCCTCCCTTATACTAGATTTGCCACTGCTCTAGCTTCCTCTATACTTTATATTAGGCTTTCTTAGCAGGCTTTTAAACTATAAGGGCGTCCTTTTTAGTAGTGGCTCTATTATATTTATATCCGCCAAATTGTGACGGCTGTAACGGTGCTAGGGCACCGTCCCCTGTAGCTGGCTTGGCGCAATATCCAGAGTTTGCCCGTACCGTATATATTACCCCCTAAAGCCTCCTTTCCTCTTCTTCTTCTCCTCAGCTTAGTATTCTTTATTAAATAGCAATCTATAAGCTTCGGTTTAGAGGCATTTATATAAGCCGTTACACTTAGAGCTCTAATTCTCTAACCTAATTCGGTAGGTATAACAAAAGGATAGAGCTAATTAGCGACGTTAACGACAAGATCCAATTTTAGAATTAGGTGTACGAGCTATATAATCTGAAAACTCTAGTGTATATAAGTGTCGATCCTCCTACCCCCGTCATCGTCGCTTTAATTCTTATCTTTTCCTTATTGCCGCTATATACCTCCGCCCGAGCTTATAAACGCCTTAAAACTACTTACCCTAAATCTAATAACTTGCTACTAATTGCGTACGTCTTACTAAGGACTAACACTTTAACATTATACAATACTGGCTAGATCGCTATAAGAGCTAGCCTAATCTTACTCAATTTGCGCTTAATATCTTACTATAGCCGTGTATAAGCAGCTCTTTAGCAGCTATAAAATTCTTCTTAAGGGCTAACGTTCCCGATTATAAACGGAGATTATTAAGGCAAATAAGGTTTATTAGCACTCGTATAGGCCACTACTAAAAGGCATATTTAATAATAAGGAAGTAGATAAGATGGTAGGAGAGGGTTGCGAAAGGATATTGCTTAAGGTTAATATTACCCTAGCTATAAAGCTACCTCCGCGGCTAACAATAGGTAGCTTTTAGTGAGTTATTCTATGTCTACGCTTCCTTTTATAACATATATTAATGCTAAGCTTTTCTAAATATAGTATATAAATGTAGTGGAGCTCCGTAGAGCTTCTGGAGCCAAATAATTTACTAGTTAAATAGAGTAAATTTAAGCTTAAATCCACTCTAGTCTAGTCTAACTCCATTACTAGCTAGTCGTCTATCCTAGATACAGGCGGGGATTCCTAAGAGGGGATACGGATTATATATTGTAATTTAACCTAAATTAGATTTATATATAAATAACATTAATTAGAATTTTAGTTATATATATGTTAGCGACTTGGTTAATCAAGGCACGAGCACTATAACGGCGCTATTGCACGTTACCTGCCAAATTCTGCCAAATTCTACCAACCTGCGATTGGCCCGCCTAAAGCTAGCGCCTTGGCGGCTCACCCTATATATTTGTTTACATCGGTCCTAGCGACCCCTTTTCCTTCTCTTTAGCTTAGTATCTTTGTAATATAGCATTCTACAAGCTTCGGTTTAGAGGCATTTGTACAAGCCGTAACAATTAACACTTTTTGTATTAATATTAAATATCCGCAATGTATATTCCCCCCTTTTCTCTTACAGTTTCTTTATATCACTTATGCCCTGTATAATAGTTTGTTTTACCACTTCTGTGTTTACTACCTTTCCTACTACTTCCTTTCCCGCTCGGCTGATATTAATCACTAGCTAGCGGTTGGGCTCCTTATTTGGCCTCCTGGCTCTCGTTGCTTGCGAGAGAGTTGTTTCTAATCCTGCCGCGCTTCCGCTAGCCGCCACCGACGCCCATAATTGCGTTAATGGGGAAGACGCTAAAAGGGTGTTAATGTAACGGTGCTAGAGCGCGTCACCTGCCAAATTCTGCTATATTCTACTACCTGTTATATTGTCGCATACTATCTAGTACTGTTTCTTACTGTTAGCTCGCCTACTATTAGCTCGCTTACCACTAGCGCCTTGGCAACCCCTTATATTTTATCAGTCTCCGATAGTCTTCTTCTTCTTTTTCTCCTTAGCTTAGTATTCTTGTATAGTAGTAATCTACAAGCATTGGTTCAGAAGCAATTGTACGAGCCCGTCACAGTTAAGCTATATTTGGATAGAGTGAATTACCTCTTAAAGTTCAGCATTTTGGGTCTTAAAGCTTCGCTATTCTAATTTGATTTCTGTGAGGCTAGCTCTGACGCTCTAGTCGTTGTCAATCTACGAGCTTTATTTATTTCTACATCCTTTATCTCTAGCGCATCTTAAGCGTCCGCCTTTTAAGCTCTAGGATACCCTCTGTTGGGCAAGGGGCTGTAATAAATTACTTATAATAAGTAACCGTCGCAAGCACGAAAAGCGAACTCATAGTCTATATTCATTGTGTAGTTCTCATTACGTTTACGATAACAAGTTACTCTATATCTAGAACTAATAAGCGGATAATTATAACTAGCTATTTTGTGGTAGAATCATTTTGTCGAGCACGATTAGCTATAGTTATTTTGCCTCCTACTACCTTATAACTCACCACCCTATTTCTTGCCATTATTACTATATTGTGTGGCGTTGATTTCCATTACCTATTGTCGATTTGTAGAACTCGTGTGAATATTAATCTATAAAAAATGAGGCTATATATACCACTGTTTGCAAGTAGACAACACCGTATAAAGGTGGACAACACTAAGGTACGCGAAATAATCTACATAACAAACGCTAAATATCTTAACTAACCTTTAACCCCACTTTCTATATATATCTTTTTTCCTAATATACTTTTGTATGTCTTTATAGCAAGTTAACCCTAGTAGTCTTTCTTATGTTTGTATAGCGGCATTTAAAGCCGCGCAGACGATATTCGGGTCTAATGGTGCATTTCTCCTATTAGCTATTTCGGTTTGCCTGCTTATATAATATAGGTAGAAAAATCTGCCGTCTTTATCGGCCTGACATTATCCCAATCCGAAGTGTTTTTATTAACATTTACCTTTCTCTTTTAGTCTGGAAATGAGTGGCCTATTTACCTTGAAGTGTTAGGATTATTACGGCCGCAATCCTTATTGTATTAAATCGGCTTTATAGGTAAACCTATGCAGACTAATGCTGTTTAAATAGATATAAATTGTAAGCTAAGTAGACTTAGAGGCGTGAAAGCAGCTAATCGTTATTAATTAGTTTTATTGGGGCGGATAGTAAACTAAAAGCTTAGGAAATGCATTCAAACCTACAAGACTGTAAAACCTAAGCATACGTAGATGGAAAGTCTCTGTGATGGATTGAGATATTTTAGAAATAAAGAAGTTAAACGATTTAATAATGACGGCTAAAAGGAACGCCTCTTAAAATGGAGTTCAATCCTATTAGTTAAAGGAACTGCTTATTAGGTTGCATTACTAAGGTACTATCCTCTCTTGGCTTCTTTAGTCTCTCAACCTCACCCACACTATCGTCCCCACCCTCACTACCCCCTCGGCGTAAATTATATAAAAGTATGCCTTTTGCAAAGTTATTAATGACTCGCAAGATTAGAATAAGGATGAAATCCCTGTAATAGTGGCGTATACTATCATGTTCCCCCTTTAAGCAATAACCAGGCTTATAATAGGAAGGTAGCCATTTTTAGGGAATATAAAAAGGGAGCCATAAGCAGCTCTAGTATTACCCTACTTAAAGCAGTTTTACCTTAAATACTTTAAACCCTACCGCAGGACTATTAATTATAGCTACTTCTCTGCCAGGAAATTAAGAACGCACTGTCCTTCGGCCCTTTAAACTGATTGAGCTCCTAAATGGCAAAGCTAGCCAAACTTTTATATAAGTATGACCCGATAAGGGACCCTAAAGATTTTTCAGATAAAGAGTCTTGGTGTCCTTCGGATGGAGAGTCTTATTATTCTTTAGATAAAGAAAACCCCGTCAAGTTCAAAAACGAGATTTTACTAGGTGTGCTAAAGAAAGTGCCTTAAATTGAACGGAAACTCTAGAGGAGGGGTGATGCCCGTTTAGCTCTTAAGAATATTAACGCCGGATTATTAAGTAAAGACGATGCCTGCTTATTGCTTAAACACCTACTAGCCATCTAAGATATACTAGGCGAAAATAGCATATGCTTGTTTATCGATAAAGTCCTTAAGGTACTTATACCGGTTTCCGTAAAACTAGCAGTTATAAAGGATTAAAGGCTTTTAGCCCTAGTCAGCACTTAGATTATAGGAAGCCTTTTATAAAACTAGCTAAATTAAGAACTTTTAAGGTTAATAATAGCTGATTAGGTCAAGCCTAACGAAACGGCACTTGATATTATTAGTAGAGTTATATACAAAAGGTTAAATTAACTCGACCATCTAGAGCTCCTAGAGATAGCCTTTAATTTTCGTTAGTATTATTCTAAGTGCAAATCAGATCTTTATAAATTTACTATAGGGTATTTCTTAATCCATAAGGAGGTATATAGGTATATATTTTATTACACATTCGATCTTAATTTTGAGATATTTTTTACTATTAGGATTCTGCAGGTACTGTAGACACGAGTTGTTTAGCGTCTAAGAAGTGGTTTTATATAAGAACTGTAGAAATATAAACCAAAATATTATATATATTTCCTACTGGTTTTATTTTTAGCTATACTTCTCCCGTCACTCCTAGCCTTTCTTTTTATCTTTTTTTGGTGGTAGAGGATTGTTAAAGCTCTTACCCGTTATTACTGACTGTAATTACTCCTATAAATGTAGATCTAGGGGTATTATAGTATTTATAGCCTAATAAATAGGGTTCCTAGTAAATGTATAAGAATCTTCACTTTGTCTATACAAATCTGCCTAGACGCTAGCAATCCGTATATATAAGCCCCTTGTAGTCTATATAGAAACAGTTACTTTTAAAATGTTTTATTATTCGATAAGTATTAACCCGTTTATCCGGTGTGTCCTATAGGTACTATAATTGCTTAATTACCTTATAGAGCAAGCCTATTAGGTAGAGAGGGGGATTTAATAACTTCCTTAAGACTGTAATACCGCGAGTTCTACGGTTAGGGTTATGGCCCCTAAAAATAAAGGTATAAGGAGAGGAATTTAAAGCAGACTAGTAGGTGCCTAATTTTAGCAGCCTTTAAGGCTGAGGAAGAAATGCTTATAACTATAAAAGGACTCTATTTCTTTTGCTAGGCACACTATCGCTATATTTTAAATAATATTCTTAAAGCTAGAAGGCTGCGCCTAATATATATACTATGAAAGTTTTAGAACCTTGTAATAAGTATAAAATAATATTAGAAACTAAACGTTATCTATTCCCTATTTAATAAACTCTATTAGCAAATATTAATATAAACCTAGTTTAGAAAATGTCCGCCCTAAAAAGAAAGGCGTTAGCGCCTAGAGGAAGGAAATTGAATACATAGTAATAGCACCTATAACCCACCAACCGGCAAATTCCAATGCCCGTTACTTTAAAGCTGGTAAATCTAGACCGCTAGACGCAGTGGTACCATTAGGCAGTATACTGTTAATGGCAATTATCTACGTTCTATTTACAATTGAGATCGTAATAAGAGTCTTATTTAGCGCCGCATAGCTGCCGTTTTTAATCAGATCGTGTAGATACGTATTATCGCTATTGTCGTTATAGCTATAAATACTATATCGCTAGCACAAGCAATCAATAGAGAGGGTCTGGTTTATACCGTTTAGGAAAGTCATATTTGTGACCGTCTCGTTTACGAACGTATATGGATGTGTATAGGGGTACTAGTAAACGCCGTATAGCTACAAACCAGGGAAGATAGCAAGCGCAGCAATAGGGAGTATAAGTAAAGGTGCGAGGCCGAGAGGAGAGCGCTAGCTAGCGGTGTAAGGAACTGTTGCACCTCCACTATAATAGCGGCCTCCGCTATAGGCGGGACGGACACCTAAGCCAGATACCGTCTTTCCCCCAGCATTTAAATTGGGTTTTAAGTTTAACGCGCCGCCTTCGGACAATTTTCCTCCTCCACCTATTAAAGCGTTAGTAGAATCTTTTAAATATGCGATTAACCTAACTCTTAGCCCTACCTCCTCCACCACTTTTACTACTGCCCCCTTTCCGCTTTTCTCGCGCATTAGTAGGTAATAGAATACTATTACCTAGGATGTTTGCGGATAAGTAGGAGTTATAGGGACTTAACGCCTTCGGGTTATATATAGACACGGTATTAACAGCGGATAAAGTAGCGAATACGCATATAAAGAGTGAGAATAACCTTATAGCAAGGAGCGTTGCTTAAGAGATTTAGGAGACAAATTTAGGGTGTAAGATTTCTTATAACTAAATGGGTTTCAGGATAAGTAACGGGAAAATCTAAGCAGGCGTAAATAAAGACAGTAACGACGTATAAATGCGTCGTATTGGGAAAATAAGGTGGATTTAGGCAAATAAAATAAAGTTTATAAGGCTGATAAAGAGTTAAAGGTAAAGGGGGATTTATGTATAATGGACCGGCATCTTTCGGTCTTTAGGTTGTATAATCCCCTATAACCCACAATCTGTTAACCAAGGTTTATAGATTATCGTTATTAGCCTTTCCCTACCTTCCTCTTCCTTTATAGATTAATCTATAGAAGAGTCCTTATTCTTATTTCCTAACCTAAGATTTTAGGCTAATACGATTTATTAGGTTGCACAGCCCCTTTTAGGCCGATTGCGAGGGAGTAGGTAGGCAAAAAGCGGGCAAAATTTCCGGGAGGGTAGTAAAAGTGGAAGCCGGTTTCGCGAGCGATC
>Ga0307515_10010265_pt1 | contig 17981 bp, 7 predicted proteins | sample 17_EM_MG_FD_194513 | JGI IMG/M metagenome (GOLD analysis project Ga0307515, IMG submission 194513) | Populus trichocarpa ectomycorrhiza microbial communities from riparian zone in the Pacific Northwest, United States - 17_EM | ecosystem: Host-associated > Plants > Roots > Unclassified | place... | reverse complement strand
GGCTTCTATAAAAAGTAAAACTAAGATCTATGGCTAGTGGTATAGGCATAGCGATGAGGCGAAGGCCCATAGAAAGTCGATGAGGGTAATAAGGGCGATAAGGGCGATGAGGAAGATACTCTCAAATATATCTTACAACTTAATACTATGCCAAGCCTTACAATATATCAAATATCATCTGGTTGAACTGGTTGAACCGGTTCGCGAACCGGTTCGGAGCTTTAAATGGGCTATCGGTTGGTTATAGAGGTCAAATTTGTAACCAACCAGACCAGTTACATCACTGCAATAAAGCCCCCAGCCGTACAAGATTTTTTGATATCCAATATATTAGACGCGAAATTGAGGGCGAAAAACCAAATTTCGTCACGCATTAACATATATATATACATATATGTACACAGGTTATTGAATCTAACGTATAAAGAAGGGCCGTTTTTTCCTTGGAGGGATAAAACGGACTTTTTTAGTCGTCTCTTATGATGTTGACCGTCCAATAAGCCAAAGGACGACGTAACGAAAGTCTCTCCGGTGCCTTAGCGCTGGGATAGTGCTAAATAGGTAGGCTTGAGACTAAGACACTTCGTGGTGCATAATAATACGGGAGGAAAGGCTAGAAATCGGATGGATATTAGCTAACGGGTATACTGTCCGCCTATGGAAGATGGATCTTCAAAAAGCACTTACCTTTAAATTTATTGTCGGCACCATTCAAGTCAGTATCGGGAATAGTTTTCGAGTCCATATTCAAGACCGCTAGCGCGTCCAAGAACGGTATCTAGTGGCGGATCGTTGTTTGCCGTCACGGCGAAACGAGTTTCGTAGACCTTCCGTGAGTTTTGAAAACACCAGACTAGATCCACGTAGCCCTGTATGTCCCAATCTTTTCCGTCAAAGTGATTGGAGTATGACTGACCCTCTTTATCGAGCGGTTGGATTGCCATGTTCAGAGTTTCCGTTACAAGTTTCGGCGAGATAAGGTTTGTTTCCAGCGAGTTGTCAAAAATCATTTTCGAAAAGTACCATTTCTTTGGGGACGGTGGCGTACCCGCTTGGATTTCTATCGTTGTAGATCGGCGTGAGGGTACGGTACGCTGCTAAGATGTTAAAAATTGGTGTCCTACAAAGACATCAACTAGTTACCTTTCGCCTCCATGGAAGCCTCAGCTTTGGTAAGCAGAACATCTTGTTGACCTGGCTATGAAGGATTTTGACGAATATTTAGAGATCAGGGTAAATATTGTGAGAAAAACGCCTTACTATGAAAAGTGCCGTATTGATGAGAGAGGTACAAGGCTGACCAGACCGGTGAGTCTGCCTCGCGGGGCTGCAAACTTTATGGCCCGAAGCCTCAAAATTAGCTAATGTCGTGATCGGTTGTAAAGAGCCTAACGCAGGACAAGGAAAACACTACCGACAGCCTAACTCGATGACGTATTTCAAGGTTCTTCTGGCTTTCGCCAAGGAGGAGCTTGTGCAGGGTGGAGAGCCCCACCTTGCTGCGCTGGCCGATTTGAAGCACGCTTCATTCTTTAGGAAAATGCAATAAATTCGGGAAGCATCTAAAAGAATGTCGCTAGGATACAAAGACTACTCGGAGACACAAATAGATCCGTGTCCTTTCCCATCCTTTGGAATAGAAGTCTAATCCGCTTCGAGGCGTCACTGATAATAACGCTGCAAGGTCTGCGGTGGATGCCAATGCGTGCGACTGATCGCCCTGCGCAGGACTGGGCAATTGGGCGCCTCAGCCATTTCTAAGACAATAAGCAACCTATCGTGCGCGAGAAAGCTAGTTGGCATATGCTAAGGCTCGCAAGAAGAACCCGCAGCACTGCCCAAGCCTGGATCACTATCGCCTATGCTCGAACCCTGCTTGAAGAAGTCCAGCACATCGCCCTCTGCCACGACAACCGCCTCCTTGCCAACTGCACATGTCTTCTGCAGGACGCTTCAATGCAAGAGTAATCGAATCACGGCTGTCAGTATCAACACCTATGGCATATGAGTGCCGAAGAGGTGTCTGGTTTCTTCTCGTAATTTGCTGTTGTAAAATTGAGAAGAGCTTCACCAGGCTGTCAGCGTTATGCTTGTCTTATGTTGCTACTCTCTCTCGGGACGTTCACTAGGAATTTGCACCTAGGGCTCTCACATTTTTCAGCCTTTGCTTAATTGTCGATTCTATTCTTTCTTCAAATCAATATTCTCCTAAGATCGAAAACGCCAGATGCAATGGAGACCTCCCCGACCCATCCCCTGGACAATCTCGTTGTTGGGTACCCTAAATTAGCAGGTCAGATGGGATTGCTCCCAGAAACAGCAATTTTCCGCCGCTTCGGGGCCCTCAATGCTCAGAATCTACTGTACCTCCAGGCCGAATTGACATATCTTGAGAAGCAGCTACGGGAATGTGAGCGGGCTGACAATAAGTCCCCTAAAGGGTTGAAGTCACGATATGCTTTGGATTGGCTTTGGTTGAGCCGGTCTGCCGCTGATGGAGACGAGGAACAATGGGAGCTAGTGAAGAAGATAAGAGCGACATTGAAGGAGTATAGTGAGCTATAACTCGGTTCTGAAAACATATGGCGTGAATACGACTGAATATGGCATAGATACGGCGCTTACTCAGCAGTCAACAATTCTCGGCTTCTCTGAACCAAGCAAGTGGGACTTGAACGATATCCAACACTACCTTGCCACGAAGGAGATGGGGCCCCTGACATTAATTGGAGATGACGCCATGACATGGGGATCTACAGGATATCCAAATTCTCACTGTCCGGATCTAGTAACAATACGTCCAAGGAATGTAGAGGATACCTTCTCTAAATGGATTACCGAAAAGATAGTGCCTGTATTTTTTAGATTTGGGTTCGGTCGACTAAATAGAGTGCCTACTGTTCACGGCGATATCGGATATAACGATGGTAGTCTTCTCCGGATAACATTTTGGATTACAACTGTCGTTGCGTCTCTCCTTCCTATCGCCTCAATATCGATCCTTTATTGTGTCCACTCTATACTGGCTAGACTAGCTATTATCGCGGCATTCAATGTAGTGGTATCTGTCTGTTTGGCGGGTTTCACGGCGGCTAAAAGAATGGATGTTTTTGCTGTAGCCGCTGCGTATGTTTCCCCGTCCCAAAGAAGATACCAAGCAACAAATTCTGACTTGTGTAGTTTTTCCGCCGTACAGGTCGTCTTTGTAGGAACGAATATAACTCCGACCTATCGAAATAGCGGGAGTAGCTAGATTGGTTTCTTTACTGTCATATTTGATTGCATAATCGCATCGTTTTCTTAGCTCAGGATCTTCCATTTTTTAGCGGGAAAATGTTTCTATCAGAAAATATTCTCCCGCAAATTCGCATCTCTCATTCATACAATATTATTTAGAACATTAGTTAACTCTCGGGAGTAAATTTGTATATATCTTTCGTCTCTAAAAAAATGTTGGGATCGCTCCTCGAGTGAGAAAATTGCCACTAGATCTGTGCTTGCACGCAGGGACAAGGATCCATTATGCGAAATGCACTTGGCTGAGATGGGGACGATTTTATTGCTATGCCACTTGAGAAGTGCACACGTGAACTGGTTATTAAAGCAATCCTTAAACACCCCACCCAAGCCCGCATGTGATAATCCCACAGTGACATGAAACGAGACGGCGCACGGCCTATGCTATTAGTAAGCACATATGAATGAAAGGAAAATGCACATTTAAACTGTTCCTCCATTTTACTTTAGACTTTAGACTTGGGGGGTCAGAGATGACCAAAGATGCATCCGTCCCATGAAAAAGGGTTAAGAAGTATATCCGGTTCCAAGAGTACTTCTTTGGGGCCATGAGATCTAAGCCGCCAATGCTAAAACGCCGTGATACATGGTCCAAAATTCTTTAGCTCAACCCAGTGAAGAGTCACTATGTTACATGCGTAGAGTGAACTATCCTGTTGCATAGCCTTCAATCCGGAGGTGTGATATAGCCTGTCTTTTGAAAAGAACATTTAGAACCACCAGTCGACTTGAATTCTTGAATGAGTTCTGCCTTCAATTTGTCGTTCTCAGCTATAGCCATCTTCTGCTTTTCGGAAGCTTCTTGTAATTCACGATCTAGTTAGGTTTGTCAGCAATGCACATCCCAGGAGCAAATGATCGTCTCACCTTTGACTGAAGGTGGCGCTCGCCTGCGCCAGCCTAAGCAGGCTAAAGGTCGACAACGCAAGAGATCCGATTCCATTATTGTTCCTAGACCAATCACCACGTCAAAAGGTAGCCCTCCCCTCTCGGGGATATAAAACGAATCCTCATAAAACTTTGTGTCAAAATATAGTTTCTGGTTCGGCATTGTCCTGTCTAAGCCCGAGGCTGTCGCTGCCCATCTTCCGGTAATGGAACAGATGGTTTCAAGGTCGCGTCCATCAGCCATTGTAAAGGTCAGCCCGCCGACGGACGATCCTAAGGACACGTGGAATTGATTCTCAAAAAACTCTCGGGCGACAAGGTTTTCCTGGCATCCGGTGTCGAAAAGTGCGCGAGCGTTTCTTTTGACTTCGTTACCATCGATCTTGAAGACAATTTCGATTGTCCGAGTGAAGTTCTCATCATTCAGCGGTTCCTTGTAAACTATTAGTACATAGTCTTCATTTTCATTATAGTTGAGTCCCTACGTTGGTCTTCGTAAACGCGGCCTTAAACTTTCTCACAAAGCAGACCCAAAACCCTCTTTTGACCTTTGTTTCTCCTTTATCACCACCCTTTGCTGTAGGCATGGGACTGTGAGTGGGAGTCCTACCGGGGCCAAGCGTCAGACCCTTCGGCTTAAAATTCGACGTGTTTTGCGAGTCGCTCAACTCTTCTACATCACCTCGAGGATTTCGTGCTGTGATCCAGGATTGAGGCTCGCCAGCAGGTAGAGAGTCTGTAGTGGACACTTTTAAGAGTTAGTAAGGTTGTATGGATACCAAGCGCCATCATCGCCGCCTTAGTCCCAGCCATAAACTGACCAACGCCTTTGGCTTAGTGTCGCTGGCAGGAGATATAAGAATATTCGACGACAATACTTACATTGCGTAGGCCTCTTCCTATTCCTATCCGATAGCAAGGGACTACCACCCACATTAGCCTGCATCTTGCAAGACGGTATGAGCTGGTTTGAAGAACAATCGGCTGGTGGCATTGGCGTAGAATGAGTAGAAAGATGCCTTTGCTGGGCTGTTTTGGCGGTAGATGGATAACTTCCTTGCTCAGCAGTCCGTATGCGCCCTGAACTGCCTTTACTATTCTTGTAGCGCATGTTTGGAGGGTTTGAGGGGAGTATGCGAAATGGTAGGAGCCCAAGGTTTGAGCCACACCGTTAACGTTGTAGGATCAGCCTATTGGTTGGCTCTGTTCGCGATGGCAACCCAGTATATTAGACACAGTGGGATCTTTAGTGATAGTGTTGCGTATGGGAGCTAGAATCTTGAGGGTTAGTTTGGTCTTGGTTGGGTCCTATCAAGGACATGACCAATAATGCCAGTAATGAGGGTCTCCGACTTCGAAATCGAGTAGTGTGCAGTTGGATGAATGTAGATTCAAGGCTATCATCATGTGTCGGATGGCACAGTTAGCGATCTTACAGCTCTGACGTATCCTGTCTTGTCGTGGTGGTTCGGAAGAGTTCTGTGTGACGGGTCTTGCCAGGGGTAGGCGTATTGCCACCCATTTTTTGGCGCGTAATTAGGCTGTGGGACTCGAATACGCCCAACGAAACAAAAAAAAATCAGGAACAAAGTCTCGAAGGGAGGAGCAGCGAGCGCAAAGAACGTGTGCAACGTTGGATGACCGTCTTTACATGCAGAACATACAGGTGGCGGGGCTTTTCGGGCACGGGCTGTGTCGTGGCGTTGGCCCACGCATTTGACCGATTGGAGCCAGCTGGCCAAACAAAACACGCACAGCTCAGTCGCGAGTACAGCTCAGTCGCGGTGCGAACGGTCTCCTGTCCAGCACATCAAGAAGCGCTTCCCGCTAGTTCTCACTTCTCAGCTTGCAGTATATGCTGTAAGCCCGAGCCATCGGTTCAAATCCAAGATCGTATAATCAGTGGAGTACAAATTGTTGGTATAGTCAAATCTCTTTACTACGATACCGTTTGTTCAGCTGAGCGTATCGTAATACCAATGGTATTGTTATATCAAGAGTCACGTGTTAGGTGAATAAGTAGGAAAAAGATTGACTTAGCATGCTTAGACTAAGAACCCGATGAATATCCGCTGCGCGGATTATCGAATATCCGCAAGCTAACCTATTCGATCGATCCATCTGTTTCTTGGTCTGAGCCACTTTGGTAAGCTTTTGAAAGCCAAGCCGCTCTATTTGTATGAGGTAAATTATTAACTTTGACGAAATTAATGTAAGTAACCACCACGTCTATTATCCTGTCAATACCTGCATTAAAATCGCCTTAATCAGCTCTCTAATTAATGGATTTTCTAGAACTAATTGCCAGCTATGGTGCATCTAAAAGGTGTCGAAGAAACCCCTATTCCGTCTAGCAGGAGCTAGTCTTCTTAAGCTTTTGATTAAATGGTAGATATCTAGGACATCTGCACTGTGTGCTAGTGCATCTAGTGCAACTAGAATTTAAATTTAGGATGTTGGGCGCGCGTATTTGACGTATAAGCGGTCTTTGTTAATATCCATAAGTGTTACGTAGTAGCTTTGCACCACTTCTCTAGCAACAGCAGCATTGTAGCCGCGATAAATTAACTAGCTATAAATAGTATTACAATAGGCAGCTATACAGCCTCCACCTTACTATATGTGTTTATTGCCAGTATAGGCGGAAGGAGAAGAAGTAGGTCTAACAGCAACCTCGGCAGTAGCCTCTACAGTAACCTCTGAAGCAGCCTCTATAGCAGCCTCCGCAACAGCCTTCGTAATAGCCTCCGCAGCAATCTCTACAGCAATCTCCGCAGCAATCTCCGCAGCAATCTCCGTAGCGGTCTCCGCAGTCTCCGTAGTAGCCTCCGCGCTGCTGCGCCAACCCTTCCAACTTGGCTGGTTTAAGACTTGTGAGATCTGCTATATAACCAATAAAAAAGCTTTACACTAAAGGTCTAAGCGGACGCAGTTATATAGCCAATAACGGCTAGGACGGTCGCTCGTAGCCTAGACGGTAGCGGCCAAAGCAGCTAGAGCGGGGGATGGTATGGCAGTAGTAGCAGTAATGGCAGTAGTGGCAGCAGTAGGGCAGTAGTAGGGCAGTAGCAGGTTAGTAGTAGGTCAGTAGCAGGTCAGTAGTAGGTCAGTAGCAGGGCAGTAGCAGGGCAGTAGCAGGGCAGTAGCAGGGCAGTAAAGGCAGAATTCTTGTGTTGTACACTTTGGAAAACCGTGTTACGGCTATTTTGAAATTAATGTCAGGAATGGGAAAGCGGGGAGACTTCTTATGTAGACCATTCGATTCGCTAGAGCTTAATGTATAATCGATGGATTTTTCAAGCTGCCTAAACTTATTGTAATAATAAGAAGTGAATATCTGTAATATTAGCAATGTGGATTTAGCGACGTGCTTTATAAACGTCTGCCAAAGTGTCTTAGACCACAACGGGACAGATGGCCTAAACTGGTTTAGCGCCATCGGGCCGGATTTATCCGGCCTCCCATTGTGGTCTGAGCATGCTGAGATAAGGAAAAAGAGGAGCCTAATACCTAAAAAGGCTTAGGATATCTACCTCGCGGGCCAAATAGGGCCCTCTCCCATACAAATTCTCTACTGTTTATACCGATATCGGTAGTAACTAGGTGCTTAACGATATTGCCAAAAGTCAGATTATCGTAATATTACACCAAAAAGGCTTGATCAAGGGGTGTAGATCGTAATGCAGAGGATATCGGAGCTTAAGGGAAACGTAGAAAGTAAAGAGTAAGAAAATATATTTATAGATATTAGAAAGCTCTTTAAGATTACCTATAAGATTAATAAGATTAAGGCGGTATAGTATATAATTAAGAAGGAATAGGGAGAAGAGCTTTTAGAAGGTCCCTATAAACTCTTCTATATATACTATATACTAAAAAGTATCTATATTTTTATTAATTAGGTAAAAAGAGATTAGGTCTCTAAAACAGATGTGCTAGAAATAGTTAATAATATAATACTAAGCCGTCTAGAACTCTTAAAGGCTGGGATTTTAAGGACCCTATATTTAACGTCCTTAGACTTCCTTACCGTGTATAAGTTTAGATTAGTAGTTAATAAGGAGTTAGTTAAGAAATAGAAGCTTATTTATTATTTAAGCCAGGGCTATAAGCTTTTAGTACTAGCCTTAACTATTAAGACTAAAGAGGAATTTATACTAGAGCTAGTTACCCTAGTACCTCTACTATTACCTTTTAAAGAGATTAAGGGATTGAATATAAAGATACTAAAGAGCTTATTTCTATTTAAAGGTAGGGTTTAAAAGTATAAGAAGAAGACTCTAAATCTAATAGATCTACGTCTTTAGAGAATAGTCTTATTACTAGCTTCTTATAGAAATATAGTATAAGGATATAAAGAGGCTTTAGAGTAGACTTAAAGGAATAAAATATATTCCATCTAAACCTAGGGATATAGCTCTTATAGAGAACAAGACGTTGCGTAAAGAAGAGAAAAGAATAATAAGAGAAAAGAATAATAAGAGAAAAGAATAATAAGAGAATCTTATAATTAAATAGTTAGGAGTTTTAGTGGTCGATATATACGTATATATACACGCGGTCTTTAACAGACTTTAGTAAGATTTAATTAATCTAGCAGAACTTGGTAGAAGTTAATTAAGCTAGCAGAATTTAGTAGAATTTAGTTAAAGTGTTAAAATTAACCTATTAAGTGTTTTACTAAGACGTTTTTACTATAACTGGGCTAGTCCTATTATAGTACCCCCCCTTTAGCTAAAGGTCTAAAATAATTTAATTTTAGTTAAGACTTATTATTTATTACGTTTGTGTACTTATAGCGGGTAGTAGTATAGAGTTTTACTAGTTCTATCGTTAAATGGACTAATTAGGATTTTCTATCCGCAGAATAGAAAATTACTATTAGCTTAGTTAAGGCAGTAAGTAGAACTAATATCTTTATAGAGGGTCTTAGCAAAGCAATTCTTAACTAATTAGATAACTTTAACTAGTATTTAAAGTCCCTTAACATCTTATATATCGCGTAATTATATTATAGACGTTATAATATATTTTAAGTTTTTCTTAATTTTAAGCTTCCTGCTATTATGTTTTATATATTTATATTAGGTTATAATTATTTACCTTTATATTACGTTTATTTAGCTAAAGTAGGCTATAAAGGATAGTCCTTATAGAATTCTTTTACTAAGAAAGGCGTATTAGCCTTAATCTATTTATAAGTTTCCTAGGTTTATATTTTATATCTTTCCTACTTAATAGGAGGTTTAAATTGTTTTAGTTATATTCTCTATTATATATTATTAATTAACTTAATAGAGTAAAAACTGTTACTATTGTTAATAATTTATAGAAGGTAGTAATAGCACTTTATAAGTTATAGGTTTACCTTTTAGAGGTTATAGTAGGCTTATATAAAACGTTAGGTGTATTTTTATCTTAGTTTGCAGTTTAAGTTTATAGGCGTATAGGCTTAGTTTCTTCTTAATTTAGTATGGGCTTATAATCTTCTAATTAAGTTTCTTTAAGGATTATTAAGTCTTTAGGTTTTGTATTTAGGTAAACTATATTACCTTCCTTAAAGTCTCACGCGGAAGCTTGTTCTTTATTTTTATACTATTTCTATACTATTTAAGCGTACATTAACTCGTTTTATAATAGTTCTATTAGCTGCTTTATTTAATTAGTAAAGTTGTATACGTTAATTAACTAAATATTCTTAACTATAGGTCCTGTTATATTAATTATAGGTTATAGTTTAAATTTAAGTTAAGAGTTTTATCCATAGGTTGTATAGAACAGCGTTATACCTATTAATTAATTATATAATTTATAGTAAACTTAGCTAAGGGCAGCTACTTTTCCTAGTTATTTTATAGGTAGGATTAGTATATTAATAGGTATTATTCTATAATTATATTTACAATTTTAGTTTAACCCTCTATCTCTAGATAAAATACGGTTAAAAGTTGTATTTATATAGGGCTTACTAAAAGTCTAAAATAAACTAGCTTTTATAGTCGGATATTATTAAATTAGGAAGTCCATATAGCTTAAAGATATTGTTTGTATCACTCTGCGTGATATAAAGCGTCTCCTGGGTAGTGAGTCTTTCACGGGGCACGTAGCACTATAGACGTATAGTACTAGTATGCTTTATGTAGATGTGACTGACTTATATTAAGTAGGCCACGTAGGCCTCTATATACTCTATGGAAAGGTCCAAGCAACGGAAGCGAAACAGGTCACATGACCAGGTCATATAACCTATTTACATTCAAACACTGGGAGCACTTCGAAGTTCAGCCTGTTATAGTCCGTATAGTGTCTATATAAGACCATAACGTATAAGTTATAACGCAGACTCGTTACGGCTTATATGTCGACTCGTTACGGCCTATATATATTAACTATACTAACGTATAACCCCTTGCATCCTTTTTCTCCCTTTCTACTCTCCTCCCCGTATCTCCCTAAAAAGCCTATTTATACATCAATTATCGTCCGCTTATTCAGTAACTCCATAATTCTAACTCTAGTACCCTCTTATATATGTTCCCTAGCAACGCAATAAAGGGCTACCCCTGGGATTAAACTAAGGGCGCTAAGGGTATAGGAACGTGTAGCTGTAAAGGCCCCGGCACGGGTCCGAAGTCTATTAAGTGGAGCAATAGGTCGATCGTTCGTAGGTGCGTAGATTAACTATATGTTATAATGTTCGAAGGGAGGGATTTAGGGTTCCCTGCAACTACTCTGCCAAGAGCGTTGCAGGTTTGCGAATGGGTAGAGGGTATAAGGGGTGGCGGGTGGCGGGTATATAGGGGCTTCAAGGTCTACAAAGCCGTAGGGTATTAAGAGTGTTTTAAGGCTTGCTCGTATTGCTTATTTAGGGACTACGTTACTTAAGGGCCCGTAGTCTGTCAAGGAAAGAATCGTCTAGCATGCGTAGGTTAATTAATTTGGTGGACCGAGTTAAGGCTTAAAACTACTTTGCAACCGCTCTCCTTTAGGCGCCAGGAGTGTCTTTCGAAGCGGGTAAAGGAAGGTAGGTAGGTAGGTATAAGGGGTTCAAGGACGTTTCGTGGTTACTCCGATATTTCGTATACGAGCCTCGTTGGCTATTCAATGCTTTGCATATAAAATCTCATAACCTTCGCACACGAAGCTCTTCGAACAAGCCCCTTATTAGAGTACGCTTTTTAATCTATGGCGCTCATTAATTAATATTTGTATCACTCTGCGTGATATAAAGCGTCTCCCGGGTGGTGAGTCTTTTACGGGGCACGTAGCACTATAGACGTATAGTACTAGTATGCTTTGTGTGGATGTGACTGACTTATATTGAGTAGGCCACGTAGGCCTCTATATACTCTATGGAAAGGTCCAAGCGACGGAAGCGAAACAGGTCACATGACCAGGTCATGTGACCTATTTACATTCAAACAGATATACTTAATAAAATATTTAGCTACTAAAGTAGTATTAATTAAGTCTATAGGGATTAAATATCGTATTTTTATAAGGTGGTTAACTACTACTATAATATTTGTAAACTTATTGCTACTAGGCAAGTCTACGATAAAGTTAATTAAGATATTACGCTATCTTTATATTAGGATTAGTAATAGTTAAAGTACTCTTTATTTCTTTATATAAGAAGTCTTTCTATAAACGTATATTCTATATACTTGGACATATTTTTATATATAGTTGTATATTATAGGCCAGTAATACACTTATTAAACCATCTTATACGTTTTTATATAGCTAGGATGTCCTATTATAGGAAAGTTATATATAAATTTAAGTATCTTAAATCGTAAGGGTTTAGAATTTAGAACTACTACTTCCTATTAATAGCATAACTAATTATTACGGATTTTATATTTAGCGAGTATAATATTATAAGGGGACTGTGTAGATAGGGGGCTATAAGGACACGATTGGAATAGGATAGATTAGTAAGAGAGATAAATCCTTAAGAAGGTAAGGCCTTTAGTACGTAACCAGCGACCATCTAAGGGGTATTTAGGGGTTGTCCTAAGGGTAACCCGAGGTAATCGCAATAATATCCCTTATATTGCCCCCCCTTCTTACAGTCGGCCCCTAATCGCCATTACCTTACAGTAGGGAAATTATAAAGGCTTGTCCCGGAAGGGGTTTAGAGAGATATTAAAGAGATATTAATATGCCGCTATATATTATCTATCTATTTAACCCCTACTTTAAACTCCTAAAAAAACTTTAATAAGGAAAAGATATAACTAGAGAAAAGATATAAGGATTATTAGGAGACCTATTAGAAGCTTATTAGAAGTATACTAGTAACTACCTAGGCTAATATAGGGATTTTTATATAACTCTACTTCTAAGCCTTTATGCTGGTCTGTAATTAATTATAAGTATTATAGGTAATTTAGTATTCTAGTATAGTTCCGTAGAACCTTTTAGTATAGGATTTAATATATAGAGCCTTAGCTTACCGTTATCTTTAACTGTTAAGATATAATCTATAATTCTTTCTTATAATTCTTTCTTATAATCCCTTACGTTACTAATATATTACTCCTATATTTACCCTTAGGCTATTAAATACGGTTAAGGTATTAATTAGTTAGTTAAAGAGACTTATCTCTTAAGATTTAGTGTATATACTTTTAAATCTAGTAGTCCTGTGCTATATATTTAATATAGCTCTACTATCTAATAAATAGGGATACTTTGCGATAGCAACTGTAGCTATTATACGATTATTAAAAACGTCTATAACGTTAATCTTTAATACTATAGTATTATTTAGGTATAATTTAACCTATATATGTCTTTAATTAACGTCTTAATTGCCTTCCCTAGCCGTATACTCAGTTTTTATAAGAAAGTAATAGTTAGATAATATATACTTATATTTCCTTTTTTTAAATAACGCTATTATAACGGAGTTATATTGGTAAGGTTACGGCTATTTACTAAAAGGGTATTAGATAGTAAAGTATAAAGATACCTTTACTTATTAAGCTACTTCATTTTCTTAATACTTTACTTTCCTATTATTAATATTTATCCAATTTAGACGTATCTTTAATATATTATTAAGATTTTCTTCTTTTTTATTATTAATTTAATATATTTCTTTAACCTCCTCCTAACTACTCTTTTAAGCAAATTCTATAGCGTATTCTAGCCCTACCTTTATATATAGAACCCCAACCTCCGCTAACCCGTAATAAGTACTAGTCCTACCTAAATAATTTTACCTATACGTCTTTAAAAGACTAGAAATCTAATAATAAAATTCTAGAGGCTTATAATAAGATATACTGCGTTAGATTTAATACCTTTAGTTATTATAATTAATATATATATATATATATTAAGAGCGGTAGTTATATTAAGGTAAGCTTTTTTATCCTTAATAGATTTATATTACTAACTTTAAGCTTTAATAGCCTTAGCCTAAGTGGCGATATTTCTTTAATATCCTTAACTACTATATTGCCCGGGCTCTCTCTTATTTAAGCGCTAATGCTAAATATTTAGATCGAATTTAAGATTATACTATAGCTATCTATACTGCCTATAATTTTTAGTAAGCTAGCTAGTAACGCTTAATATAAAAGTAAGGTTAGTATACTAAGGATAGGGTAAGGGATAGGGGTAATAAGAAAAAGGCTGCCGTCTATTATAGGAAGGAGTTTACGTATACGCGTTAAGTTTTAAAAGAGTATAATATAATACGTTATTAAGTAGGTTACCCTTTAGGTACCTAGCGAATAGGTAACTAATAGTTGCTATAGCAAGGTCTTAGTGGCTCTGGACTATACTAGCCAGCTAATATATTTATTTATTTTAGGCTTAAGCGTGTCTTTATTAACTATAAGCTTGCGTTATAAGAGCTTTATTAGTATTGGTTTAGATCTAATATTAGTGTTAAGTATTTAAGAATCTCTGCCCTAGCTATACCTTATTATCCTACCCCTATTTTTATACCTACTTATACCCCTACTAAGGGTTTTAGATCCTATTCTTGTTAGCTATTACTTAGTAGCCTAATAGATACTAATCCTACTCCTAATAATAAGGCATAGTGGCTTTTTAGATTGGATATTTGTAGTTTAGACTTTTAGGATTTGTTCTTATATATAGTAGCAATTAAAGACCTTAATTAAGTGCTTAGAAAGGCCTTATAAAGCCTTTAAAAAGGGCTTAGAAGCTCTAGAAATAATATTCCTAATATAGATTAATAAATAGGAATGCAATTCTAGCAAAATGCCCTATTAACTCTATGCTATATACGTAAAAAGGCTAAGGACCTGTTCTACCTTAAGCCGTAGCCCTAATCCTTATAGTTTCTAGAGCCTATCCGTTTTATATCTAATTTAACCTATTTACTTTTTAGGGCCTCTTATGGCCTACCACAAGCTTTCTTTATAGGTTATAATAACACTATTATATTAGAGCGCTTTCTATAATTTATAGATTATAGACCTTAGTCCTAATATTCTTTTAGAATATCTTTATAATAATTAAGGTAATCCTTTAGTTCCTATATAGAGTCCTTAGTAGGCTAGCCTAGCCATTTAACTTTATATTAAAGCTTATTCTTAATGGACTTATAGCATAGTATAGCTTTAACCGTATACCGCTCGCCTACTTATAATAAAGCCTTATAGCAGGAACTACGGTAAACTTATTAATAGGCTAGGTATATAGGTAAACAAGAAGTTAACAATATAATAATAACTAGTAGAGTAGTTGCCTAATAGATTAACTTTAATTATATTCTAAGATTTACTATAAAGAAGAGAAGCTATCTATAGAGACCATGTGTCCTTAAATATATAACTCCTCCCTATAGTAAAGGGTTTAGTACGTTAATACGTTAGTATGTCAGTACGTCGCGTTCCTACGTTCCTACGTTCCCACGTTCTAAACTTGCAACGTAACTAGCTACGTAACTCGGCTACCCCTCGTCCTATGGCTTAATTAGTTCCAGTGCCTCCCGTACTGTCTTAATCAACCCGTTTATATTCATTCTTAGTAGTCGCACTACTGCCGATATAAGGTCCGTAACACTACTACCTTAGGGTATTTAATTAGGCCTAAATGGAAGTCCTTTTTCGGTAGTAGTCTATACTATAGCTGTAGTAAGTTTATATAAAATATTAAATATATATAGGCTATAGATGGGAAGGTTAATAATTAGAAAGTAAGGTATTAAGGAAAAGGATTAAGCTTAATAAATAGGGTATCTTTATACTTTACCTTCTAATACCCTTTTAGTAAATAGCCGCAACCTTGCCGATATAACTCCGTTATAATAGTGTAATTTAGAAGGAAGGAAATACGCATATAAGCTATCTAGCTATTACTTCCTTATAAAAACTAATTATGCGGCTAAGGGAAGGCAATTAAGACGTTAATTAAAGATATATATAGGTTAAATTATACCTAAATAATACTATAGTATTAAAGATTAAAGTTATAGACATTTTTAATAATCGTATAATAGCTATAGGTGCTATTGTAAAGTGTCCCTCCTGTAACGGAACCTTGTAGTAGGAACTACAATAGGCTCGTCAATAGGCTAGGTGTGTAGGTGATGTGAGTTAAAGTTAACAACGTAATAATAACTAGTGGAGTAGTTGCCCAATAGATTAACTCTAATTATATTCTAAGAATCACTACAAGAAAGGAACTATCTAGGTAGAGACTAAGGGTCCTTAAATACACAACCGTACTCCTATAAAATCCTTCTTATATATAATATACGTGTGCTTTATCTGCTCTATTACGGATCCTATAGATCCTATAGATTATACAGATCTCCCCACATAACCTTAGTTACTATTCTTCGTTACATAGCTCTATCGGCTCCATCCTAGACCGTGCTTATATTAACTAACTAGCTTCTTTTATCTCTTCTCCTAGTAGTTATAATATTGTACTTAAAGCGTCCATAACACCATTTCCCTCCTCTTTATCTTCGTCCTTAAAGATTTAAAATATCTCTAAGTTATTTACTAGAGGTATAATATCCGTCTAATTAGTTTGGTTAATATCCTTACTTATTATACCTAAAGTAATTTCTTCTTCTTCTATAGCCCGTCGGTCTCGTACCGTTACTATTATATTATCTCTTAGTAAGATTATACTATCTCCGTATTCGCGTTGTTTAAAAGAGGGGTTAGTTTATATTACGCTAGCGAGTCCATCTTCGCGATAACCGTCCTCTTATTTAGAGTGCACTAAAGCGAATATTTATTTGTCCTATAACGTTCGCTCTATTTATAATGCTAAATATATATAACCTATTACTCTTAATAGTTGTCTAGTTCCCTAATTAATTTATCTTAAGGTCTTGTGTTTAATCTACTACTATATAGCTAGATAATAAACTGTCTATTACTCTAGCGAAATTATATTATTCTTATAATGCTAAATAAGAGGCTGCTAAAGCTTAGCAAAGAGCCCTCAATTCTTATCTTGCTACGTTTACTTAGTTAATTCATCTTAAGAAGGTTTATAAGAAGGTCCGTTTTAAGGAGTAAAAACTTATGGAATAAGGTTTATAGGAACTTAGCAATAAAAAAACGGATTCTCTTTTAATAGAGAAGGAAATAGATCTAAGTAGCTCGGCAACTGCTCTTCTTAGGTCCCCCTTAAGTAACTTATTCTTTAGCAATCCTTCTTTATTAATGCTGCCTAACCTAATCTCTTCTAATACTCCTATACCTTTCTCCTAGCGTTCTTTAAATTCTCCAGTAGTTCCTAGGTAGTCTTATTATAGCCTATCTACTTAACCTTATACTATGTTTTATCGTTAATATCCTTATAACTAACGATCCTTAAAACTTGCTATTTGTCTTCTTCCTATCCTCTATACGTGTCTACTTCGTAAACTAGTGGCTTAATATTCCCGTATGCTGGCTTTAGCATTGCGATATGCTATATAGGGTAGATCTTTATCTTAGCTAGTAAGTTTAACTTAAATATAACCGGTAAAATCCTTTACGTAATTTTAAAAGGTCCTAGTCTAACGTGGTCTAACTTCTTACTTAGTCGTTAACTCTTAAAATTTTTATATAGTAGCCACACTTTATCTCCCTCCTTAAGATCTGGTCCCTTAGATCTCTTAGTATTATAGTACTTTTTTATTCTTTCTTATACTTCCTTAGCTAATTCTATAAGGTCTATATAAAGATTTATTAACGTCTTTATCCTTTCTCTAGCTATACTACTTATCTTCTTTACTTGCCGTGGTAATAACGATATCCTTAGCTTATATCCGTAATTTACCTTAAATAATAATATGCCTATTCCTTCCTATGGCGTTGCATTATATGTAAACTATATAACTAGTAATAGCGATACCTAATTATTCTATACGTGATTAATATAGTGTCTTAAATACTGTTCTAGTGTCTAATTTAGTCTTTCCATTTAACTGTCTGTCTGCGGATAATATACGGTAAAAGTTGCTGCTTAAACTCCTTGCTCCGCTAAGAATACCTTCTAGAATGCTGCTACGAATCTTAGATCTCTATTTAATATAATCTTACTTAGTGCTCCATGTTTTATAAACACTTCTTTAACATAGATTTTAGTGATATCTTCCGCTAAGATTTCTTCTGTATATGCTATAAAGTATCCCTACTTTATAAGCTTATCTATTATTACTAAGATTACGTTATAATCTTGTCCGGTAATAGAATCTCTTAACTTTAGTAACTTAATAATAAAGTCCTATAATATAACCTTCTATGGTCTCTCTAGTATTTTAATAGGTTGTAGCCCTCTATATGGCTTATACCTCGTGA
>Ga0307515_10010264_pt1 | contig 17982 bp, 10 predicted proteins | sample 17_EM_MG_FD_194513 | JGI IMG/M metagenome (GOLD analysis project Ga0307515, IMG submission 194513) | Populus trichocarpa ectomycorrhiza microbial communities from riparian zone in the Pacific Northwest, United States - 17_EM | ecosystem: Host-associated > Plants > Roots > Unclassified | place... | reverse complement strand
AAAAGTGCCCAACATTCAAAAATAAAAATAATTGAAAGTTTTCATATTAAAAACAAGTTATTTTAAAAATCTCAAATTCATTAAAATCTCTAGAAATCTAAAAATAAAAAACTTGAAAAAAACAAAAAGCAAAATTAAATGTATATTTTGAAAAAAATTGTTAGAAATTTGAAAATAAAAAAATAATATAAAACTTGAAAAATTAAAAAAGTATTTTGACAAAATACCCAAAAATTAGATATCTAGATTTCAAAAGATAATAAAAAATTTAAAATTATGGAAAAAGGCCTAGAAATTTGTAATTTTTTTTTCATGTTTAAATAACTTTCTTCTTCTTCTTTTTTTTTCTTCCTTCAGAATTTAAATTATTTTTATTTTCATTGTTAAACAAGTTAATTTTATCTAAGATGTCAATATGGGTGGTGAAGATTGAATAAAAAATTAATGAAAGGACCACATTGAAAAATAGTTTTTTTAATTAGAGGACAAAATTTGTGATTAATCCAAGAAGAAAGATAGTTCATCAAATAATTTTGTTTTACTGTCTTTAATATTTATTGAATTTATGACTTTATAAAACCACCTTTTTTCAATTAGTGGAAAAAAGGAAATACTTGATCCTATGCATTTAATTTAATTTCTTTAACATATGAATTATTTATAATTTGAGTTTTTGTTTTTATTTTTTTAGTATTGCAGTTATTTTTATTTAACACGTGGCATCCGATCTAACGGAATCGGGATATATAAACAAATTGCAAAACGTGCCATTGAAGGCATAATAGAAGAACTAATAATATAAGCTTTCTACTGTGGTGGGCCTTTTCTTTCTGAAGCTTTGAAATATAGCTTTGAAATATAACTAATAATATAGCTTATGAATGAAATTAAAATCAGGAAGAAGAAGAAGAAATAAAATTAAGGGATGAGTGGAAAGGAATTTCGATTCTTCTTGTCCTGCGACATCAATCTCCCCGTCACTTTTCGTGTCGAGAGACTCCTCGGACCTTTGCCTTCTTCTCCTACGAAGTCACCCAATTCAGGTCAGTCAGTCACGCGCGCGCGCCCCCTCCCTCCCTTTCTCTATTCAATTTACCTATCTATACTGAAATCTGATAATTGAAATGAATTCATTCCATAATCACAGAAGAGATAAATGCAGAGCTGTACGTTGAGTGTGCCTTGTACATTGATGGCGCTCCATTCGGCCTTCCCATCAGAACTAGGTTTTTTCCCCCTTTTTCTTGAGAGCTTTTTTATTTTATTTTTAATCTTAGGTTTTATTTTATTTTTATTTTTTTTTGGGTGTTTTGGGTGCTAGATTGGAATCTGGTGGAGCATCATATTGCTGGAATGAGCTGATCACCATGAGCACTAAATATCGCGACTTAACTGCCCACTCACAGCTCGCTTTCACGGTAATTTTCTTTTTAGGAGAGTTGCTTCCAAAATCTTTTTTTTTTTTAATTAATGTCCTCGAACAGTAACTGTTTCAGTAGGAGAGCATTGTACGCTATATTTTATTATATAGTTCAGTTATTTCAATTAAATTATTTGAAAATATCAATGTTTTGAGATTTCCATCCCAGTATCAATCAACCTTCCCTTTTCTGCATGGTTATTGCTGCAAGTAATCCTTCACATAAAGTATATTATGATCCATTTTCTTTGCAATACTCTAGTTTTTCTTGCACCGGATTATGTCATGCCTTGTTTCACTATTACTGTAATGTGTGTTAAAACTGCAGTCTTGCTGAAATTGAGCACGCTTTTGTTGATATGTTGACAAACTTCCTTTGACTCCTGTTGTTCTGCTCGCTTTTGTTGATTCAAAATTGGGAGCTTATATAGAGAAAAGTCGTTTTGGGGTTAATGGTTAGGTGTTTGCCGCTTCTCTCTACTGTTTTAGGACCTCTTCTTTTGTTAATGCTCAACCTGCTTTCACATGTAGGTTTGGGATGTTTCGTGTGGGAAAGATGAGGGATTGATTGGAGGAGCAACCATTCTTCTTTTTAACAACAAGATGCAACTCAAAACAGGGAAGCAAAAGCTTAGGCTTTGGCCAGGGAAGGAAGCTGATGGATCATTTCCGACAACTACTCCTGGAAAGGTTACTGATACCACTTGATTTGCAACTTGCATCTGATACATATCCAGCCACATTTTCTAATCAGTATTCTGTGGTTGTAGGTCCCCAAGCATGAGCGTGGGGAGGTGGAGCGTTTAGAGAAGCTTGTTAATAAATATGAGAGAGGACAAATTCAATGTGTTGATTGGCTCGACCGTCTCACTTTCAAAGCTATGGAGAAAATCAAGGAACTTGAAAACTGTAAAAATGGAAATTCTTCCTTATACTTGGTTGTTGATTTTTGCAGTCTTGAACATCGAGTTGTTTTTCAGGTATGATCCACATGCAATCATCTACTTTTTTTTGAAATTGAACTTGCTCTGGTACAATTACAGTAATAATGTTTATAAATTGTTTATTTCCTCTATTGATTTTCTATTTTTGTTTCTAACATCGAATATCAATATTTGGTTATTCACTAGTTAAAATTGGTTATGACAATCTTACTTATTCATTCTCTTGCCTGATTTGGAAGATTTAAACCTAGGACCTATCTATAACGCACCTAATTCCTGTAAGATAAGATAAGAAAATGAAAATGTATATATAATTTCATTGATCAAGGCCTGTCATTTATATATAGCTTTATAGTGCTCTATACTTGGTAAACACAAATCATCAGCGACTTTAATATACAAAGCATGCCTTTAGGAAACAGTAGAGTGGACACCTTTTGTCATTGTGGCATTGATCCAACTCAGAAGGTATCAATTCTTCTTAGTCCAGAGAACAAAATCTAGGTTGATCTTGGGTGTGGCATCAGAGGTGGAGTCAGGGTGTTTGGGTGGGCAAGGATTTTAGTTATTGACAATACCCAAAAGATCATGGGTATGCAAGACAGGCAAGAACTATGACACTCACAGTAAATAGTTGTTGTAATCCAACTTGATTGATATGAACTGGGTAATATTGGGGATGAGAAAGGACATGCTTTGGGAAGTAGTTGAATCAGGCATTTTGGATAGTGGTGTTAGCTGTGTTGGCTCTGAAACCATGTAAGACAAAAGAATGAAAATGCAAAGGCTTGAATTAATTTTCTCGATCAAGGTCTGTCATTTATGTATCTTTACAATGTTCTATATTTGGTAAATTCAAATAATCAGCAGCATTAATATACAAAGCATGTATTCTGGAAACGGAAGATAGGATGACATTATATGATCCTTGATATATGTTGTGGTTGTCAATCCCTTGATTCTTGCTGATTGAGTGATGTATGAGATCAACTAGAGATGTGACTAGCAGATATATCATGATCGATCTGGGATATGAGGCATGAGGTCAACCATGATCGACCAGGAGATAGATCATGATCGATCAAGGATATTATCCTTAACAATTCCTTCATCATTGACTCTATGACAATTTTGCAGAAGGTGCCTGTAATGGATGGGGCAATGGCTTGGTCATGGATGCCATAATGAGCATGGGAATTTGATAGCTTTTATACTCATACTATACTAAATATAGAAGTCCAATAAATACTGATTAAGTATGCTGGCCTTGGACTCGTTGTAGACACCTGACTTTTCTAGGACAACTTCTTGAACCACATCAAATTACATTTCTGCTCATTCGAGCATGGGGCAAATGATGTGGTTAATATTGTAGCCCAAATTCTATACATATTTTAAAACTTTTTGTCTGACATGTAGGAGTCAGGAGCAAATTTCTTATTACCATCTCCTATAGCGTCAACGAATGAGCTTGTTACTGTGTGGGATCCAGAAATTGGAAAGATAAATCCCTCTGAGCACAAGCAACTAAAGCTGGCAAGAAGTCTGACACGAGGTATAATTGACAGGGATCTGAAGCCAAGCTCTAATGAACGGAAGTAAGCTCTAAACCCTTTACATGAGAGATTCAATTTCTTACAAAAATAAACTTCCCTTAGAAATTGTAAGTTCTTATGTGTACTCAGCTCAATTTTTTCTGTTGAGATATATTGAGAGATTCGCATGTGAATTGACATGGCTAGTCTGTCAGAATTTGCAGCTTCAGTCTTGAATGTTGAATCTTGTTAAAACAAGCTGAACTTGTACAAAGTGTGAGCTTTGGTATAATAGAGCAGCTGGGTCTGATATTCATTAACACTGGGCAATCAATAACTGTCAAATGTTAATTTATCTCATCTCTGTCATGGATTGATTATGTCATTTCAGCACTATTTTTTTAACTTATTTATTGAGTGGTTTTATCTTGCATGTGTTGAGTTATATCATTTGCCTACTTGTTTTTAAGGTCAATTCAAAGGATTCTGAAGTACCCGCCAACAAGGATTTTGAATGGAGATGAAAGACAGCTTCTGTGGAAATTCCGTTTCTCATTGATGTCAGAGAAGAGGGCTCTTACAAAGTTCCTACGATGCGTTGAATGGAGTGATGTTCAGGTCAACATTTGATTATTTTCCCTTTGAAATTTTACTCTCTGTAATTTACTGCATGGGTGAAATGACTGAAACATTGATTTACCTCTCTTCTTTCTCACGTTCCGTTATCTCAAATTACTTTTTGGATCTTCACCTTGTGAGAATCATGGTGTTTTTATCATTTGGGGAAGGGAGGTGTAGACTTTATTTGCTAGCTATTGGTTGCATCACATGGTTGTGTTAATAAATAGTTTGCTTGACTATTTCACCATTTTCTGATTTTAATTATTCAAATTCAGCATCTGTTTTTATTGCTTTTCTTCAAATGCTTTTACTACCTTTTTTTTTTATTTGCTTTATTATCACTAACCAAAATATAGATAATTTCTAAATGTTTTTATGCTGATGCATTTTCAGGAAGCAAAGCAGGCATTAGAATTGATGAATAGGTGGGAAATGATTGATGTATGTGATGCATTGGAGCTTCTATCTCCTGTATTTGAGAGGGAAGAGGTGGGTTTGCAAGAATGATCTGGTGTCTTGCTCTTACCATTCTTTGACTAATCAGAAGTCCTGCCTTTTTTTATTTTTTTTATGCCTTTTGTTTGGAAGAGCTGTCTTATGAATTAATATTATTCCAAAGTCCAAACTATCCAAGTTTTCTTTTCGGAGATCTTAGGTGGGACGATGCTTGGGATAATGACCTATAAAGCATTCATAAGAATCGAATGAGTATTTTTGAAAGATTAAGAACATATTATAGAGGCCTGAATGCTGATGCATAATATCCTCAACAAGAAAAATGCCTGTAAAATGGAGAATTTTACACATCTTTTCCAGAGTGAATGATGCCTGATTGTAATTCCTCTTAACAGGTTCGTGCATATGCTGTCAGTGTTCTTGAAAGAGCTGATGATGAAGAACTTCAGTGTTACTTACTTCAACTGGTTCAGGCTCTTAGATTTGAGCGCTCTGATAAATCTCGCCTTTCTCAATTCCTCGTAAAACGCTGTATGCTTTGTACTCTTAAGTGTTATAGAATGTCTGTATATGTGTGCATACAGGTTATTGGGCGTGTATGTTCATATCCATGCACGCATGTATACTATCCATCCATCCTTCCATCCATCCATCCATGTTTATGCAGTTAGCTTCTTTATTGCATCTGAGACTATTGTTGTGTTTGACAGCATTAAACAACATCGAGTTGGGTAGCTTTCTTCGTTGGTATGTTGCTGTGGAACTTTATGATCCTGCATATGCAAAACGGTTTTATTCTACGTATGAGATACTGGAGGAGAATATGGTGAAGGTGTGCATTATGAAATTTCTGTAGCCCATCATATCTGTGTTCTATTTTCCTAAAAATTAGTTCTTTTGATCCCATGAGTGGCAGTGCAAGTTCCTCACATCCATTTAAATTATATTAACTGCAGCTTCTGGCAATATTTCGCGATTTTAATCTGTTTCTAGTTTCAATGTCTAACAATACTATTATATAACTTTTGCCCTAAAGATTAAAAAAAGAGCAGCATATGATTGTGGCTGTAAGCACTTCATTGGCCTGCCTTTTGTTTTGTGCTCGAGTGAAATGTGGTTTCTGTGTCAGCAAGAGCCTCTGTTCCATTTGTTTGGTATGATGCTCTAAAAAGATAAAGAGCAATGTAAGAAAGGGTTTGGTAAGTTTATCATGCCATCTCATATACAAGCTGACAGTGTTAAGTCCTCTCCTAACAGAGGATCATACATGACAACTAAATGCAAAAGGATAAACCCTTGTTGTGGAAGAGCATAGTGCTTGATCAAAATTATATGGTGCTCTGTTGCATTTTGACCCAGAGATGAACAAGTCAACAATTCAACATCCTAATTTCAGTTGTTCTCCATGTAACATTGTGGAATATATATTCATGTTCCTCCACTTGTGAAAGAGGGATAGAAGTAGCAAAATATCTTTATCTTCATTTCAGTTCTCTCTGTGTAACCTCTACGTGTAAAAGACAATTAGAAGTAGCAAAATATCATTTCAGACTCTGTGTATGGTTGGTATTCTAAATATAAGCGGAGAAGACATAGGTGGATCCAAGTTTACTCTGGAACTTCCAAAATGTAATTTTCACTGCATGGAACATGTATCTTTTATGATGAAAAAAAAGAAGCAACTTGAGGTATCAAATGGTGCTAGACTATTATAATTGGCTGTGTTTAGCTTTTAAACAAAATTCCTTTCCTCAGTAAAATATGGAATGCAAAGTTGTTTATGCAGTTGAGTAATTACATCCTCTTCATAACAGTTGGCAGCTGGTCCAAGTGGAGAAGAAGATGGATTTAAGTTGTGGCAGAGTTTGGTGCGCCAGACAGAATTGACAGCCCAGTTATGTTCTATAACAAAAGATTTAAGAAATGTGCGGGGCAATACTCAGAAGAAAACTGAAAAGCTTAGACAACTTCTCTCAGGTCTTCTTAGTGAACTTACCTATTTTGAAGAGGTAGTTCAACAACCAGAGGTTCCTTTTCCATTGAGCATTTCATTTTATAAGCTCTTAAAATGGCATGCTTTACATTTCACTGTTCTATTCTATTTAAATTATTATTGAAGACTGCTAAGACTTTGTAAATTGTTTTAAATACTGTGTTGGATTTCAGCCAATAAGATCACCGCTTGCTCCAGGTGTCCTTATCACTGGGATAGTGCCATCAGAGTCTACGATATTCAAAAGTGCACTGCATCCTTTGCGCCTGACTTTTCGAACACACAATGGTGGAACTTGCAAGGTCATATTTAAGAAGGGGGATGATCTTCGGCAAGACCAATTGGTAAATGGTTGACTGTTCCTAAGAAATTATAATTGGGCATGCAAAAAAACTCTTCTAATGTGCCTCCCCCCTCTCTGTCACACGCGTGCGACGCACGCACCTACACAAAGACATGCATTTGTGCTGCATACTATGTTGGAGTTTGGTGGGTAGGATGTTTGGTATAAACCTTGACATCTGTGATGTTTTGATATATGTTCCTGTAGGTTGTCCAAATGGTATCTCTAATGGACCGATTGCTTAAGTTGGAAAATCTTGATCTGCACTTAACTCCATATAAGGTGCTTGCTACTGGACAGGATGAAGGCATGCTAGAATTCATACCATCACGTTCATTGGCTCAGGTATTTCATCCTCCAAAAGTTGATCCTTTGAAGGGATGAGTCCAATCACCTACGTGTATCAACTATGTAACGAAGTTATTGCATTGGAATTCAATGGAGATGTGTCCATTGTCTCAATATTTATACTTCATTTTCTTTCTTTTGAAATGCTCAAAGGTTCATATAAGAAAATTTCTACTAAAATTTGCAAGTTTCAAGAAAAGATTTTACATGAGACAAGTAGACAATGTCTTTCTAAGGATAGTTGAAAAAGTAAAATCAATGCAATCTGAAAATTTTGCATGAAGTAAATTTGTTGCAACCTTTGTACCTAGCCTTTCAAATGACTTCCTTCATGATCAGCAAGGCACTTTGCTCTGTTAATTTCTATGATGATGGAATTTTTTTTGTGGACAATGGTGAAGATCTTCTCTATGATTCTTAGAACTTGGAGGGAAATAAAGGGATAAAAAATGGCTTACTATACCTGAACATGGTTTACAAACTGATTCACTGGTTATTGTGCCCTTTCCATACTATCTGAGAATTAAAAGGGACCTCAATTATTTATTCTTTATTGCAGATTAGTTGTTAGAATTATGTTCATGAAGATTTATTCAAGAAATTCATATCATATGTAACACATATTATGTTATGATTGGTTGCTAACAATCATGTTTCCAAATCCAGATTCTCCAAGAGCATCGTAGCATTATCAACTATTTGCAGAAGTTTCATCCTGATGAACATGGACCATTTGGGATCACAGCCTCCTGTCTTGAGACATTCATAAAAAGTTGTGCTGGCTACTCTGTAATCACATATATATTGGGTGTTGGAGACAGGTAATGTCTAATCATGCACACATTAAAATGCGTGTGCATGTACCTTGCAAATTATGTTAGCAATTCATCTTTCACACTAGAGCCCCAGAAATGATAGTGGCTGGGAAGGTTTACAGCCTAGTTCTTGAAATGTGCAAATGCTGCTGGCTTGTTGTTAAGCTGTCCTAGGTGTTTTGAGTAGGAACATGATCTCATTCCCAGGCTATTGAAAAGTTCACGTAAATTAAAAATTTCTTCAGATGGTTTTATGTTCCTTATACTTGGAAGTAGCTTACATGCTACAGTTCATGATCCAGGAGAACTGGAGTTTAAATTATAACCTAGAGTAATTGAACAGTGATTCATCTGATTGCCAGAGAAACAGCATTTTCCCATTGGCCCATCCCCACTAGGCCCCCAAAGATTCATTTACCTTTGCTTGTGTAAAAGTGGAGTTTGTCCTTTTCCCGTTGTGGCTTTGATTTTCAATATGTGGAATCTGAAATTTTATGCAAATTGTCTCATTATGCTTTCATATATATGTGTGTGTGTGTGTGTACACCCCCACATTTTTATCTGCTTTGTTGAGTGTCGGCTGTCAATCTCTAAAAGACCTTTCATCTTTGCACAGGCATCTTAATTTCTGTACTTCCTAGTGCTGCTGTAGATATTTAAAGTAGAATGTATTTCTTAAGATATCTATTTTTCTTGGTCCCAGGCACCTAGACAACCTTCTCCTCACGGAAGATGGGCGTCTTTTCCATGTTGATTTTGGTTTTATTCTTGGCCGAGATCCAAAGCATTTTCCACCACCAATGAAACTCTGCAAAGAAATGGTTGAGGCCATGGGGGGTGCAGAAAGGTGTTCTTTGTTTTATTCAATCTTTCTCTTACATTTTTTCCCTTTTCTTGTGCTACCGTTTTATGTCCTTGCTGGATAAGTAGATTTAGGATTCACTAGGGTACAAATAGGTACCTTATCAAACTCTGCAAAAAAATAATTAAGGCCATAGGTGGTATAGAAAGTTTTTCTTTTCTCTTTACTGGTTTTCTGTTTCTATTTTCCTGCGTAGCTTCCTTAAAAAGACCTGTAGATTTGGAAACAATTTAAGATGCTCTTAAAATGCACGCAAGCAAATGTGTGAATAAGCTTTTTATTTATTTATTTATTATTATTGTCTTGCAGCCCATACTATACCAGGTTTAAATCCTACTGCTGTGAAGCATACAACATCATTAGGAAGTCCAGTAACCTAATTTTGAATCTTTTCCATCTGATGGCGGGTTCCAACATTCCTGACATAGCTTCTGATCCTGAAAAAGGCATTCTCAAGGTAACACTTTATTTTTCTTGCGACTATTTTCTTACATCTATTTTCTTTTCCTTTTCCTTTCTGTCTGTTTTATGATTTAGTCTATGGTGATGTTTACAGCTTCAGGAGAAGTTTCGGTTGGACATGGATGATGAGGCCTGCATACACTTTTTCCAGGATCTTATAAATGAGAGTGTTAGTGCATTGTTCCCTCAAATGGTTGAGACCATTCATCGGTGGGCTCAGTACTGGCGTTAATTATGTAGAAATCGGTTGGTGGTTGTTTCGTGCCTCTGTAAATAGCCAGGTAGATGTCTGGGTTGTGCCTTACCTTTCGTTTTTGTTTACCCGTTTCATTTTGCGGGTTTAGATTGTTTTTTAATAATCTAAGTTTCTAGGAAAATTTGAGTTAGGTTGCAGTTTGAATCATGAACTGGCCTCCAACTCTCTCTCTCTCTCCCCCCTCGCTATCTCCCCCTCCCTCACTGCAATTTGCATTGTATAAAATTATTTGCAAAACACTAAAATAGCTAATACTGTTTCATCAATTGTACACCTACACATAACTACACTTTGGATTCCCACAGCGCAATGTTTTTTGGTTTTTTTTTTGTCATGTATTTTTATTTTTAATTTGATTCATGTTGATTTTATTTGAGATTGACCCTAGTATGTTTGGTTGAAATTGAGGTTGAACAAAAAGTAGTTTGATGTGTTTGGTTAAAAGAATGCTTTTCAAATTGAGGTTATAAAATATATATATTAATATTGATGGTTTTTAATTTAAATATTGTAGATTTAACTACTGCTATTACATCATGAAATAAATAATATTGATATCAAATATTTTTTATTGTTCCATTAAACTATGTGCAATTTCATCACCTACGAAATTTATCCAACAAGAACTATAATTTTCATGGTTTCTTAAGCGCGCAACAACATCAGGTAGAATATCATCAAGAACAAAATTGGGATTGCGATCAAATTCTGCAAATGCTACGTCATCAAGCGATTTTCTTCTAATTTTTCGAATAAAACACAATTAAAAATAAAAATAAGAATTGATTTTTTTTAACTGGGTCGGATCCGGCAAGAACAAAATTGGGATTGCGATCAAATTCTGCAAATGCTACATCATCAAGTGATTTTCTTCTAATTTTTTTGAATAAAACACAATTAAAAAAAATAAAAATTAATTTTTTTTACTGGATCGAATCCTGTTTAATGCATTTAGCTTTAAACCGGATTCGGTTTGGCCGAAAACACTCTACTGTTCACTTGAACAGTGGAGTTGCACTCTCCATTGTTCACTTAAGTGAACAGTGAAGAGTGCAACTTTTCATTAAAAAAAACGCAGCAAGAAGCATGAAAAAATTGCTTGTGCAGAACCTGCGGTGAAACATCAAATTTTTATGGGTCCTATGAGCCAAACCACAACTGCTAAAGATAACCAAACATTATGTTATTGAGTTTGATAAAAAACGCAACAGTTAACACAGAGCCAAACATTCTAATTTGTTTTGATGGGCTGATGTAGGGTTCTCACAAAGTAAAAAAAAAAAAAAAAAGCTCGTCATTGGGTTGTCGCCTGATATTCCAAAAAATTGTTTGGATATTTTGTTTTCCAAACAATTGAGACTATTGGCCTACAATTGAAGTTTTAAAAAAATTCTAGTTCTTTTTGTCAGTGAAGGGAAGGAAAAATAATCAGGTGTGAGAATTAAGGAGAGGAGAGAGAAAAAGACAAAAAGAAAGATAATGAATTCCAATTGAACTTTTTACTCTTTTCCCCCTTCACATCTTATGATTATTACAAGGTTGTTGAAAACTTAAAAAGGTTAAGTTCTCCCCAAAATTAAAGGATAGATTTAATGGTATGAGATTTTAGGTTTGTACACTTGGAGTATTTGTAAAACAAGTCTCCTATTAGGATTAAGAGATTCTTTGATGTTTAAGTTAACACTGGAAAAAAAAAAGTTTAAAGGGTTGTGTTATGTGTGTTTTCAAAGAGCAAAGCTTAAAGATAGAAAATACAATTTTCTAACAAAAAATATGATAATTATAAGAGAGAAGAAGATCATGCCTTGCCCTAAGCTCAAAGCTGTTTATATAGCCTTGACCTTCGTCTTCAAATGGTCTAAAATTGTAGGTGATAAGCACATTGATCATCTTATCCTAACATGGAGACATCACATGAATAAATCTCCTATTACGCTTAGACATCACATGAATAAAAATGGTACCTTTTTTTTTTTAAAAAAAAGTGTTAACGCCTTTTATCCTTAAGATTTGTTAATAAAATATTTTTGATCCTTTTAGTTTGATAATTATACATTTTAATCTAAAATTTTATTTTGTTCACATTTCAATCTTTAAATTTGAGGGAGAGGATAAGGTCACCAAAAAACAACAAATGAGAGAGAAAGAAATTGGTCGGTCAGATTTTATTGATAAAAATAGCCAAAATTAATGTCAAAGCGTTTATTTTAATGAAAAATGTGATCAAGGTGTTTTTGGGCTTCCATGTTACTAAAAAAGGTATATTAGGGTTGAAAAAAGTTTTTTTTTCCCAGTTGATCTCGTGTATTTTTACTAATTTTGAGTTTTTTTTAGTTTGAGGATTTATTTTTTGAGATTATAAGAGTGCTTTTTAAAAACAATTAGGTGAAAATAGATTAAAAATTAGGTTTTTAGATAAAAAAAAAATTATCCAACCTAATTTTCCAGCAATCTCTATGATAGTTGAAAATTGAGCATGTAGAAGACGTGTACGTCTACACCAATAGACGATGCGTCGTTTGCCTTTATTTTTTCAAAAAAGATTAGGATAGATGACCTTGACAAGGATTAAAAACAAGGGTCATACTTGTGCTCACAGTTCTTTTACCAAGCCAGGCTTGCTAGGCCACCAAGACCCAAACGTTTGAACCCTTTTCTTTAACTTTTATCTTTCTAATATCTTTTTATTTGATTTAAATTTAGATTAATTAAAATATAATGGTTAAATATATGTACAGCATGCCCATACATGCAAATATTCAATTTTAATTAATTAAAATAAAATAATTAAAAGTATTTTTGGGATATTATTTATAATAAAAAAACTATTTAATTTTTGTTCGGTTTTTTAATAAGTTAAAACATCTTTTCTGATACTATCAAGTTTTCTTTTGGTGCAACTCTACATAATATTCTTTTTCTTTGAATTTTATTATGTCATTTCCTTAATGTTATTTATTTCTATTATCATTTAATTAAATAAAGAATTGGTTTTAAAAAAATAGAGTTATTAAATCCAACTAGGTCTATGGATTGTGATGTAAGATTAAATATCTTTATCTATATCTATCTATTAACTTTTCAGTCTAATTTTTAGTTAGTATTCACAACTCTTTTTTGTACCTATCAGTGTATATGATTCTTCATTTATTTAATTAAATATATGCATCGACTTTTATGTCAAAAAACACATTAAAAATGCCTACACATTTATTATTTTACATTTAAAAATTTATGATCCACCAGCAGCAAGCATAGGTTCACTAACTAGATATAAACTAATTTCAAACCTCAAAGCATATCTCTCTTCTTTTACAACCATAACAAGCTATTATAAAACATTTAAAAGAAAACAACAAGGACATTAGAAAGGAAAAATGGAAGAATAATGATGGGTAATGATAGGTCTGGGGTCTCCACCCTTAATTATATGATATATGTCACAAAACTCAAGGTAAGACTCACATGAGAAATTAACTAAAAGCCATAACAGACGATGAAGCTCATTTGAGCACCTAGGGTCCAAATGGATCTTGCATTGTTTTGGGTCCAAGTGTATCATGTGGCCCACTATTCCACTAAACTTGAGACCATTAATTTAGGCCCTAAAGAGGGTTGATATCCCAACATGCCCACAACATTCATTATCAAAATGGTTTCGAGGCGTCCATAGAGCACAATAAGACAATACTACTGAACAAAAAACATGTTGGGATCCTGTGTAAGCCCAACCCAAGATCAGACGGATACACCTTGAAGATAACTAGTACTCTTCAAGTGCATTACCCTTGGTCAATCTAGTTTATCCATTATCAACTACAGGTATAGGACGTACAAACATTAAATGAAGGCGCACCTCTTATCTATATGTCTACAGAGATTGGTCATGTTTCATCTATTTATTAAACTCATCTTGGTATGATAGGTTGACTCGAGAAACCCATGACTTGGGTTGGATTTTAACTTGAACTAAAAAAAGATATTGACTAGCCAAACCCTATTAACATGGTAGGTTTACCCATTACCCAACCAAACCTAGTCCAAACCTAGCAAGGTTAACATCAAGGAATTTTTATTATAAAGAACAAAACGTTATCATTTTGATAAAATGATTGGCTTGACAATCCAATAACCCAAACCTTTTTCTAGGTCAAACCTTAGATCAAGTCTAACAACTATGTTGTATTGTCATCAACAATACATCTCCCACAAAACCCATAATGAACGCAGATTTTGCAGATGCTTGTTGTTACTCTAGACCTTTATCTCCAAGGAGTCCAAAATTATAGGTGGCAAACACATTGATCATCCTACCCTAGCATGGAGACATCAAATGGGTTCAAGGCTATATAAACAACCTTAAGCTTAAGGTATGACATGATCTTCTTCTCTCTTATAATCATTATATTCTTTGTCAGCTAAAATTATTTTCCTTCAGTGTCCTACTTTTTTGGGTCCTAAACTTGTGCATGGGCTACAAGTGTTTCCAATGTAGCTTGGATTCATTGAAAAATTAGAGTTCGTATTATACAAAGATTCTAAGTTCAACAAGGACTTGATGTGGCGGCATCTAAAGGGATGCTTCTCTTGGGTTTTTTTTCTTTATTTTATAGGTATTCCTAGAACATCAAGGAGACTAAGAGGAGGCAATATAATAAAATTCTAACAATCAAAATAAAGTTTCCTAGTTGAATTCCTATACTAAGAGAGTGTTTGTCTACGTTGTTGCGTCTGTGTTTTCTTAAAACGCAGATGCAACAACGTTTGGTAACAAAAAAAATATAAATTACTATTCATGAGTCCCACCAAATTATGCGTTTGAAACTCTGGAAAACGAAAGCAGGTGTTACCTGCTTCTTGCGGCTGCATCATGCTACACTGTTCAGTGAACAGTGCAGCATGGTGTAGCCTTCGCACTGTTCACTAAAGTGAACAGTGCGAATTTTGTTTTCTTCAAAAAAGCAGCGAACAGTGCGAGTGAAATATAATTCACTCGCACTGTACATGAACAGTTTATTTATTTTTTATTTTCAAAAAGCCAGTTAATATTTTTTTTTGAAAAACAAGTGCAGTTAATTAATTTCACTCGCACTGTTCACGTGAATGTGAACAATAATTTTTTTTAAAAAAATTAGTTTAAGGTGAATTAAATTTATTCGTACTGTAATTTCAATTTTATTCCTGGTAATATTTTACCTAATTTTATTGCACGCTCAAAGAATCATGGAAACTGTAGTTCTTGTCGGATGAATTTTGTATGTAATGGAATTGTAGATAGTTTAATGGAACAATAATTTTTTATATATATAAAGTATGATTTATTTCATGATATAATAGCAATAGTTAAATCTACAATATTTAAATTAAAAACCATAAATATTAATATATATATTTTTAAATTATTTTATAACCTCAATTTCAAAAGCATTCTTAACCAAACACATTAAACTACTTTTTGTTCAACCTCAATTTCAACCACAGTTTTAACCAAACATATATTTTTTCAAACCAACCTCAACTAAAAGTACTTTTTATAAAACAACTTTTTTCAAACCACAACCACAACAGCTACCGCAATACCAAACACACTCTAAATGTTTCGGTCAAAACACCACCCAGAAGAGCTTAGAGATTTCGACTACATGGAAAAATTATAACATGAAAACTTTGTTTTTATCATCCTATTTCACTTATTTGATGTTGAACAATTATTTTTAATTTGGGTCTGTTCTGACCCATTAGATATTGTATAGGGTTTATTTCACCATTAGAATTTTGTTAATTGATTCCTAGTTTGGGCCATTAACTTGTAACTCAAAAGATGTCCATTAAAGTTATTTAAAGGAGACTATATAATGTTTTTGGAGTTGCAAATTTTAGCATCTTGGTGATAATAAATGTGAGTTTCTTTCTTTTTATTATTTGTGGTAAAATATCATTTCTTTGCAGGGACAAAAATCATACATCCAACTTATCGAAGATTAACTGGTTTCATTGTGTCATTCGTATACTTCAGATTGTTAAGTACATATTTATCTTTGGGTCCAAGTTTATTTCAATACATTTGGTTCTTAGGTACAAGGTTATATATGGGTCGGAGTTCTATCATGCCTAATTTTTGACTTTCAGGATTGTATTTGAACTTTATTGGGGATTGCTTGATTATGTGATCCAGAGGTCCGCATTAGTTTTTTCCTGTTAATTTCATCATTTCTTCTTAATTTTTTTCTCATAATATTTTTTATTAATCGACTAGGTTGCTTTTAAACCGGCCAAATTAACTGTCATATCAGAGCAACTCCTATATAATTTAATTTTAAACCTATTAGCTAAGCATGAAGTTGGGTCAGTAAATTTTTTATGTCACTTTTATCATTTTTTTCTCAATTTTATCCTTAATTTTTTTTGTCGGTTGTTTAGGATGCTTTTAGACTGACCAAATTGATTGGATCTTATTGAGACAATTTTCATATAGTTGAATTTTAAATTTAGACTAGGCAAGAAGTCAAATCAGGAGGTTTCAAGATTAATCTGTTGGGCCCGGTTTAATAGAATACCAAATAGTTCTCTACAACCTGAATATTTTTTGTTAAATTTTTAAAAAAATTAATCTTACTCGCAACGTAGTGCTCACCTATAAACTATTATATATGTGTGTGTGTGTACATTTCCATTAATACCTATACAAAAGAAAAAGAAATGCAAAAAAATGGTGGAACTAGTGAATACTAAGAAATGACTAATTGAAAATAAGGAAAATAAAAGATGGTTAACTTTCCAAACTTTTTTCAAAATTACTTTCTAAATTTTCTCATGTTATTTAACTTTTAAAAAGTTGGTCAATTGAAAGTGATTTATAATTAAAGAAAAAAACTTAAGCCTTTCCAAAAAAAAGTTTTATCTTTCTCTCAACTCCAGGAAGCACTTTTTGGATCTTTAACAAAAAAATAAAGTGAAATGACTAAATTATCTTTAAAATCAAAATTTATTAAACTAGGGTTTTATGGGCTTTTTTGTATTTTTATATATTTTTTATAATAATAAAGTTGATTGGGGGACAATTTGATATTTTGATAAATATAAAATATAATATAAAAATAAAAAGAAGTTGACATGTGCATTGGATGCGCCATTATATTTAAGCGGCATGTGAGTCCGCTTATAGTGTTTAAAGACGACCTTCCTTGATGTAATTAGAATCTTCTTGGTAGCCCCTCCCTCCTTCCCTAGATAACGTGTGTGGCGTACTGATTTTTTAATTTGACGATGACAACCTTTTCTTTTTATTTTTTCTTTTCTTTTCTCTCTCTTCCTAGATTTTCATGTTTGACCTTTTAAGTTTTCTAAATAGCTTTTTAATTTTTATTTTTTTTAAATTTGGCCCCTGTTTTTTTAATTATTATTTATTTTATTTGAAATAATTTATAAAATAAAATTTTTTTCTCAATCTCATCATCCTTCAACTTCTTCATCTGTCATATTTGGTCATCGCTTTTTAGACAACTTTAAAAATATTAAATTATTAAAAAGTGATTTTTCAATTTATTTTTCATGACATATTCAAACAATAAAAAATATTTTCAATTCATTTTTAATAATATTTCCAAATAATCGACTTTTCATAAAATTTAATTAAAAAAAAACTAATTTCCTGGAAAACGGCCACAAGTTTTGATTCTAGTTTCAAAATTAAAAAAGAAGAAGAAAACATTAGTCTCATAATGGGCTGGGCTGACATGATTGTTGTCTCCTCCAACAACAATATAATGTTTATTACTAGGAGGCCTTGAAAGAACTGACCCAATCATCATCTATGGAGTTGAGTCTCCTTAAAAATAAAATAAAAAATAAAACCTCCAAAAACCTCTCAATTTGAAATCAGCATCAGCGATATGGAAAGTCATTTTTAGTTCAAAAATAGATCAGA
>Ga0307515_10010263_pt1 | contig 17983 bp, 20 predicted proteins | sample 17_EM_MG_FD_194513 | JGI IMG/M metagenome (GOLD analysis project Ga0307515, IMG submission 194513) | Populus trichocarpa ectomycorrhiza microbial communities from riparian zone in the Pacific Northwest, United States - 17_EM | ecosystem: Host-associated > Plants > Roots > Unclassified | place... | reverse complement strand
CCCAAGGGGTACGGAGATGATGTTGAAGGGTCATTTTACAGGTGAGACCCTCACTCGACGCGGTTTGCCTACTGCAAAGATCCACCCATCCTCCATCGATCACCTCGTCACGAGAGGAATCACAAAATGGTAGCGATGGAGGGTTCGTGCATTTTCTCAGCGCCGAGTGGTAATCTCAACTTCCAGTGGTTCCAGGGGACCTGTGAAGATACCGACACCCACTTCTTCACCTCGTTCACCCGGATCTCTGTCCTGCAGATTAGGGAGCCCTGGGTTGGACAGAGAACTGTGTACCGTTTTAGCAACGAGCGTACATCTGGAGGGGCGACGAATGTGATTGGTGGGGGTAATTCAATCGGGTTAGCGAAACACTACACATGTTCTCGCAATTCTACTTGTTCCATGTACTTCGAAAATGCGCACCATGATATATAACACCGGCTACCATACGAGCGAGAGAGTTTGATCCTTGGGGGTCGCTGCGCGATGATGACATTGATTGAATGAGTTCGTAGATGTGATTCGTACGGTAAATTTGGTACGTAGAACCGGTTGCAGCAGCGCTAGTGAGACGCCGAGTGAGAACCCAAAGGGTCTTCGCCGACTGGAGAGACGCGAGACGACACGTGCCGGCGTCCCATCTCCTTCCACTCGCCCGCCAATCTCCGCCAATCTGGGATTTTCACTTTTTCGTCTGTCGCCTCAGGCATTCAGCTCATTGGACTCCAGTTGACGCTTAATTTTTGACAGTTAGAACCTGGATCTGGTGTTGTCTGAACCACTTCCAAGCAACTAAATGCCCCGCTCTCAGCCAAGCTTTCGTATCACTTGTACGGTGCTTCTTTCTCTCTCCCCTTTACGTGGTCGTCTTTCCATGCCTTCCTTCCTTAAGTGATTACTCAAAGGCATTTAGGCTGGATACATGGGTCTCGAAATGGCCTCCTCTCCGCCTCTCCATGAGAAAACAGACGACAAGACTTTGAATTCTTATATGCCGGGTCTTGCCGATCCAATGCCTGTGACGAATCTACTGATGTTTAGAATTGCGGACTTTGGAGACTTCTCCACACCTTCTTCCCCACTGCGGTGAATTCTCGGTACTTTGTCCAGCCTGGGGATCGTCAATCCACCGCAGCAGCCAAACAAGACAGCTGCCCACACTCCGACGGTCCGTTTTTCATAGAATGCGGCATATCGGGGTCCAGCACTGTGGCACCCCGTACCTCAATACCATCAACAAACAGACGTAAGTGTTCCGTAGAAGACGGTCAAGGGCGAACTGTACTGTGATCATCACTCCAGCATATATTGATCTCTCCAGCGCTCGCACGCAGTTCCCTATAAATCCCCTCAGCCTCCCCAGATGGACTGGTAGTCATGTTTCTCCTCACGCCTCTCTTGACCATCGCCCTCAGCTCGACACTGATATCTGCCCACAACTGCCGTTGCACATCCGGATCAGGATGTTGGCCATCCGACTCCGAGTTCCAGACCCTTGTATCCAAAGTCTCTCAGCCATTGATCCGTCCCGTCCCACCTGCCACCCCGTGCTATGACTCGGCCACAGGAAACTGTACCGATGTCCTCACTAACTGGCACAACGATATCTGGCGTTCTAATCAACCTGGTGCTGCAGAATTCACCAACCACGAGACCCACACCTTTCAAAATGGGACAATCCAAGGCTGCTACCTCAACACCACGCTCGGGATTCCGTGTCGACAAGGGAATGTGCCAGTAATTGGTGTCGATGCCAGAACGCCGAAGGACATCCAGGAAGCTGTCAGATTCGCTGGGAACTACAACCTGCGTTTTGTAATCAAGAACACGGGGTGCGTGAACCTCTTTTCTCTACACAATTCGGTTTCACCCCGGGTTAGCGAATGCTGATTGAGATTTTCCTCAGACACGACTATCTCGGAAGGAGCTCTGCTAGGGACTCATTCTCAATATGGACTCATCACATGAAGGACATCACTTTCCACGACTCATTCTCCCCCACCGGCGCAACCGATTCAGTCACCTATGACAGTGGTTTGTTCGCGATCCTTTCGATTGAAAGTCCGATTTTCCCGCTGACGAGAGAATTGTGTAATGCCAGCGTTTACCTTCGGGGCCGGTGTTCAATGGATTGAGGCATACGAGGTGGCAAGGCAATACAATCGGGCCATCGTTGGTGCTGCTGGTCGAAGCGTCGGTGCTGCAGGTGGCTGGTTCGCAGGCGGTGGTCACGGTATATTATCTCCAAACTACGGTCTTGGTACGCCAAACTCACCTGTAAGCATCAAGTTGCACTCGCTGATCGTTTTGCAGGCGTGGACAACGTATTGGAGATAATGATTGTCACTGCAGATGGGAATCACGTCGTCGCCAATCAGTTCCAAAACGAAGATCTGTTCTGGGCTCTTCGAGGGGGAGGGGGAGGCACCTGGGGTGTCGTCACTTCGGCCACTTACAAGACGCACCCCTCCACACCTCTATCTTCCGCCCTTCTCTTGGCCAACTCCACCAACACCAACTCAACCCAAAATTTACTTGCAGAGATCATCCGCCTGACTCCCTCGCTCGTCGAGCAAGGTTACGGAGGATATTGCCTCATATCTGCAGGCCAGATTCAACTCCTCTTCCTATCTCCCAGCATCACCGCTGAAGAGACGCGGGCCAAATTCCTTCCGTTCTTCGAATTCACAGCCTTGCAGCCAGGCCTCTCGGTTCAAAATTCTACTGCGGTTTACCAAGATTTCTGGACCTGGTATGAGTCTGTTGCTGTCCCCTTCATCAATCCCGTCGGGATCCCAACCGAGATGTCATCCTGGTTGCTTCCCAAGGATATCATTCAAACCGATAAACCCGAAGATCTGGCCGCGGAGCTGCTCAATATTACATCTGGGTTTGGGTACTTGTCAGTCTCTTTCCATAATCTTGGGAACACGCGAATTTGGACCCTGAGTTTTTCTCCTGTAGCCTCGTCGCTGGTGGACAGGTTTCACGTGTGGGCCCCGATTCCACGGGACTTAATCCTGCTTGGCGAGATAGCTTGGCCTTGACGGCTCTCTTCGCGACCTGGCAGGATGGCGCTGATTTGTCAGAGATCGAAACCGCTCGTCAGCTCCTCATCCGGGATATGAAAGTCCACGAGGGGATAGCCCCAGAATCCGGCGCATACTTGAACGAGGTATGAGTCCCGCGCCTATTCACGCTCCCCCACTCAGTTCTAAAAAACATCCCGTCGCGTGCCTGTAGGCGTCGAGATATGAATTCGACTGGAAGAAGTCATTCTTCGGGACTCACTACGATAAGCTCCGAGCCATCAAGCAAAAATACGATCCTGATTCGATGTTCCTCGTTCACGAAGGCATCGGATCGGACGAGTGGGACGCAGATCTAGTCTGCCGAGTCTGAAGCAGCTTTGAGCTGCCGAACTCACTGGGGCTGCCTTAGCGAGGAACTGCGAAGAAGGATGCGTTCGTTGAGCGTCGCCGTTTACGGTCCATGTATCGTGTCAGGATATTCAATGCACAAATTTAACGTTATTGTTTGTATCGACCCGTTTAGTGTGCCAAGCCCAACCGGAACCAAACAATGGGACGCGCTCCTGGCAGCGGAGTGGTCACGGATTCGGTATGCAGTGAAATCTATGATTGGGGTAGGCGGGTCGGTCTTCTGATAGCAGGTTTCACCTCTAGACCTGGGAACCACCCCGTCCCGGTACAAATTCACAGGGCGATCTAGAGGTGAAGTCCTCTGCAATGGAAGGCTGCGGTACGCAGCCAACGCTCGGGTACGAGACAGATAAGGCGGGGTCGAGAGTGGACGACGAGCGACAGGAAAACGTTGTGGGATTCGGAAAAGAGATCTGAGCGTCGTTGAAGTAGGCAGGGACGGCAACGACGGCGCGAGTGACCTTCCTGCCGAGGTAGGCCTCAACGGTCTCCTTCATCTTGGTCAAAACCATAGCGGAAACCTCCTCGGGAGTGAAATCCCTCTTCTCACCACGGTGCTTGACAGAAATGGCGGGCTTCCCGTTCTTCTCGACAATCTCGAAAGGCCTATATGGCGCAGTTAGGCTTCGAATGACGATGCGATCGAGACAAAGACACGTACCAACGCCTCTGATCACGCTTGACCTCAGGATCACCCATCTTGCGACCAATTAAACACTTAGCGTCAAACACAGTGTTTTCCGGGTTGGAGTGGAAGGCGTTTTTGGCGGCATCACCGACACTACGACAAACAACGAATCTTCGGATATATAACTCAACGGCTGACTGAAAAATAACTTACAGCCGTTCCTCGTCGGAGAAGGAGACCCATGAAGGAGTAATACGGTGACCCTGGTTGTTGGCGATGATCTCAACTCGTCCTCCTCGTTGTACACTGTCCACGTCAGTCAGCCTAAGCCGCCACTCTAACGGAAGCGGCTGGGATGACTTATCCAACGCATGAATAAGTGGCATCAAGATCTGTGAGATGTCATCAGCTACTGTGAACACGAAGGAGAATAGCGCTGGTGGATGCTAACCGATTCCAATGACGGTGCCAAACTCAGGCTTCTTGTCCTCATCAGCAGCGTTTACTGAGACGGAACAGAGGAGAATGAAAGCGAAGATTGTGAAGAACACGAGAGACACGGAACCGAGGAGGTTTTGACTTTGCCTCCTCGTCGGGCAACGAGCAGAACGAGGGATCATGGTGAGGGGAGAAGGAGAAGTATGTTGGGCGTGTTGGAGGTCTGGGATTTTATATCGGAGTATATCGGACGCTCAAGTGGCGGGTACGTGGCACAACGTGTTCGGGATCATAGATCTGATGATCGTTCTCAAATATGATCTTTCTTTCACTCGTCAACAGAACGTGCAAATTACTTATTACGAGTAGAGTATGTGACTAAATCGTGGGGTATCTTGTAGACAAAGAAAATGGTGTTTCCCTTCAGCTCGAATAACACTCGTCACCAGCTGAAGAAAGCTAGCAATCTCCTAACAATGGTTGGTGCGCCGGGAGTTCCATCTCCATCCATAGTATCTCGTATTATTCCTCGTATGTCCTGTTGCTCATTAGAAGTTATTATAGCAATTCACCCAATGGTGTTGATCACTCACGAGGAGCTCGGATCTGAGTTCATGGGTGTGGGAGAGTGCAGCCTTTCTAGCGAGTCTGAAGCTAGATCTTGCCCAGGGGAGCATGGTGCCTCTAGCGTGATCTTGTGCGATGCTTGTCAAATTTTGACACCTTGCAGGAAATAAGTATTAGGTAGTTTACGAAACAAAACAGAACTCACACTCGAATCCTGTCAGGAATTCCCATCAACCTACTTACGCCTTCGCCCCCTTGACGTGTTTGTCGTTCCCTCCGACACTGGTCCTGATCCGCCTGGCGCTCATCCTGATCCATCTGGCGCTCATCCTGATCCGCCTGGCGCTCATCCTGATCCGTCTGGCGTTCATCCTGATCCGTCTGGCGCTCATCCTGATCCGTCTGGCGCTCATCCTGATCCGTCTGGCGCTCATCCTGATCCGTCTGGCGCTCATCTTGATCCCTCTGGTGCTCGTCTTGATCCTGTCGGTGCTCCTCCCGAACCCGTCGGTGCTCCTCCCGAACCTGTCGGTGCTCCTCCCGAACCTGTCGGTGCTCCTCTCGGGCCTGCCGGCGTTCTTCTCGAGCTTGCCGGGATTCCTCCTGAACCTGAAAATGCCGCTCCCGTTGCGCATGCCAGCGCTCATTCGCTATCTCAAATGAACGCTGCTCCAGCTGACACAAAGAAGGGAGTTGTTCAGTGTAGAGAACTTTCAGCCACTCTTCCTCGATCTTGAGGGAATCCACAGTTGGAATAAAGTGGTCGTAGGCGAATTTCACCACCTTAGACACCAGAACGTATACGTAGAAGCCGGCAGCCGTAACAACAACCAGTGCGAGTGTTCCGGATTCGACGCTTAATGAAGGTAAGACCGGGAGTGGAAGTGGGGCCATGGCGTTTGATGAAAGGGAAGCCGGTGTGTATGGAAGTGGGGAGGGAGTATTCAGAAGCCATTTATTCGTGTCTCACGTTGCTATTTTTATAGGGGTATATAGGGGGAGTGTTCATGATTGGCCGACAAAACGCGCAGGAACACCCATGATTGGCCGGGGACTCGCCCCCTGACTCCTGAGTGACGCAAGGGTCACGGTTGTCGCGTGCCCAGCAAGTTCGCGAGTGGCCAGGGCGTCGCCGGGCTTGCGGTGGGTCATAACTTACTAGTAGTACTAGTATTATATGATCTGCCGATGGGATCCCTCGGTGATCTCAGGGCGAGAGATCGAACCGTCAGTGAGAAGTAGCCAAAATACCATTGAAGCCTCGGCATGACGCATGAACTTGGAGATACCCAAGGAGTCGATCCCAAGTTCCTGGACGTTGGTTAACACCGAGAATTTACCCAGGGTACACCAGCTCAACATTCTTCATCGGAAAAAACAACGGGAGATCATAACGAATCGCGGACGTCATGATCCAGTTATGATCTTTCTGATGCAATAAATCTGCCTCACGATTGCCTCACGATCTCCGGCGATGAACCATAACGCCTCATCATCTCGAAGGAAATTTTGCGATGCTGGTGTAATTTCCCCCGTGCCATAAGAGATACATGCGAGGATGTGCAACTTCTTGACCAAGGGAAGTACGCCAAGCATGTGCTTGTACCAGATGGGATTGGGCCATTGGGATCGTCGGTCCCACGGATCATCGATGCCAATGACGAGGGTATAATGGAGATGGGGGGATGGCGGCGATATACCGCGAATAAATTAATAACCGGGGTCAGGGAGCATGCGCAGAGACTGTGCATGACTCCGTGCTTTGCGAAAATACATTTGGCAGGTATGTAATATGGAACTCTAAGATAATGACGCGATCAGAGCTCGTCATGAGTCTTGGTCGTCTCCTCTGGTGGGGCGTCTGGCGTCCCCATCCCAGACGACGATCCCTGCGATCCATTCGGCTGTTTCTTTGGTGGGACCTTCTTCTTCCACAATTTCTGCAGGTGGTTCTCCAGTATCTTCGCCCTCGCCCTCATCTCGTTCGTCAAAATGACGGGATCCTGGTTCATTGGGACTTGTCGCTGCTTCGCTACCCACTCAGCCAACCAAGCCTTGTGCTCCTTCAATGCCTTCTCGAGGGCATCAATCTCAGCATGGGTATATAACGAGACGGAGGTCCACCCTCAGCTTCGGCAGTAAGGTTCTGCTTCGCCTCCGTGATGAACAGCTGAGAGGATCAGTTCCACATTTGGGAGTTGTTGAGGGCTTTTGGGAACTCTTCGATTTCCTTGTACCTGTGAGCAATCGGACGCTCGAGACCCCTGAACATGGTAATCGCAAGATAAATAAACAATGCCGAAAAAAAAACATATAAGAAACATACTCGAGGCCGGAAAGCTTTTCTAGGAAATGATTCGTATCGGCATTATCGGCTTCGTCGTGCATCCACGTGAGTGTCTCCTCAAGCTTCTTCTGGACGGTGGACCTCTCCGCGGGTTGTGAGCACTTTCTGAATGGAGTCTGGGATTCATCACCGAGGAGGTCGCGCAGTTTGCACAAGTAGCTCTCAAGGTTGTTCCTTGCTTCCTCCTTGCGCTGTTTCGAGTTCTCGATGTTGTCGATCTCGCGCAACCTGTTCAAAAGTTGTCGACAGGGATTGGATCATTGGAAGTGTAGAGATATTTTTACCTATTGCGGGCAGTTCGCTTCTCCTCTGCGTTCATGGGAGGATTGGGACCGAATTCAAAATCGATCGTCAATGGAATCGTAACTTGGAGTCCTGGCGACTTGGGCGTATCTTCCGATGTAGTGCTCTTATCTGTGAGAACAGTAGGTTCCGAGTCAGTGCCAGTCGAAGTTGATGAGGAAGGGTTGCTGGGGCCACCACCGAAGTGACCTTTGATTTTATCTAAAAGGGCCGCTCAGCGAGAGACTCTGAGTGAACCCATCCTGTCTCTCTCACCTTTAATGGAGTCCTGCTTAGCCTCACCAACAGCGATGGCATCGGAGATGGAAATGAAACCGGACTCGGAAAGGGCGATTGTGGTCTTAATTACAGGCTTGTGAACACCTTTCTCGGTCAGGTTGGCAATGGCTTCGGCAACACCGCCAATTTTGGCCTCAACAATTCCCTGAGAATGGTCGCTGGATGAAAAATCGCGTCAACAAAAAGGCAACATCTCCCGGATGATGGGTACATGCACGAAAGGGGTCTTCTTGTACAATAGTTTGATCGAGAAATCGTCTTTTCTCTTGAATGTGAGCGTTTTCTTGCTTCCTATCTTGGAGCTGGGGGGGAAGATCGTGTAGGTTATAGTCTTGGGGGATCCTCCTGCTTTAGGCTCGGTGGTATAAGACGCTTGGATGTCATACATGTAGACGTCGGAGACCTTGATATCTTTGGTCTTGAACTGGCGGCTGAGACCGGCACCACAAAGGCCGGCACCGAGGACAGCAGCTTCGTCGGCGTCACGTTGATCGCAACCTCCTCTCCAATAATGGTCCTCACGGCCTGTTGAATCATAGGCGTTCGGGATGCGTCACCGGTAAGGATGAAAGACGCGATATTTTCCTACAGAAGGAAGGAGATGAGTCGACGAAGAACTGCAGACGTGCCAGAAACGCACCAAGGACAAGCCGGCTTAGTTGGACAAATATGTGTGAATGAGAATGACGAATCGGGCTTTGAGGTCGCTGGCGGCGGTTTCGAAATAGAATTGTAACCGCTTGATTTTTCCACGCTCCTGCCGTGAGACCGTACATCGTGTGGCCACCAGAGCGCGAGACATCGGCGGCATCTCCCCCTGTACTTGCGCATATTCTATGAAAAGCTGTTCGACAGAGAGTTCGAGAGCGGCGTCGCGAATAATTATGGTCAAGATCGAGAGTTGTCTCGATTGTTAGTCGCACCGACGGTTTTGATCCTGCGATACGGGGATCCGGCGAAAAACACAATGAGGTGCCACTCACAACTCGATCCATGAACATGCCCTGGGGCAGTCAATACTAAATGTTAACCCATGGGTAGAGGATCCTCCGGTGGGTTCAAATTCAGGCCCCCCTATCATAACCGGACGCAGGGGATTTGGAGGGCTGCTGGGGACAGATCACCTATGCCACCGTTCTAGCAGCAGTCCCATATTTGACAGGGAAGCTCAAAGGACTCGTCAGGAGTCCGTGACCCTGTTCCTGCATGTTCACCTTCGGCTGGTGTCGACGATTGTGATACTACTGTGTGACCCTCACCGGTACCACTACTGCTTTTTTCACCTTCTTCTCCTCGAGCTTTCTCCACCTAGATATACGTTCGTGTATCCACATAGAATTTCAGCACAGGAACCTCCAATATGTAACCTAATTATTACGATTGTTTTTGGCCTGCGCCGGAACTGCGCGAACGTCGCCAGATACTCAACCCGAACCCCGCTAGCACTGCCAGATTTTCTGAGGGGTTTAGTAGCACTACAAGGTCGAACGTGCGGGGCGGAAGCGACTCGGAACCATAATCACCGCAGCCCGAGGGAAAAAATTCCGCACATGTCCGTGGTCGATCGTCGTCACGGTCTCCTCAAAACCAGGAAAACGAGGTGAAGACATCCGACAACGTATGGAAGATGGTCGAGGGCGAGGACTTCTCCAGCCCGCCAACGGTTTTTGCATCATGGTAGAAGGTAAGTTCGTCCACAATCACAGAGCCAAGATGGTGCAGGTTACCGTTTTTCAGAAGTGAGACGGCATCTGCGAGACCTCGTCCTAGTAGAGTGCAGCTCGGTGCGCCGTCAAGTCTGGGTAGATCCAGTTGTCTACGCCGGAACGCGAGGGATGAAGGTCGACCGGAAACTAAGTGTTCTTCACGGCCAAGTCCACAGAATCAGGGAGCGGACGGAGGTGCTCCCTCAGGCTCGTCTTACAGGAACCGGTCAGTAATGCACTGCCTGACCACACGGTTAGTACGCATCCAGCTGCTGGGACAGTTGACCATCCCTTGACATAGGTCTGGCTAGCCCGAGCCGGGGTGCCGTGAAAAATTGCTGAAGTTTTCGAGTACGTGTTATCGACATTGGGGCGCTCATGTGGCTCCCACGGCCACCGCTTACAAGTTCACAGCTACCATGATGGTGCCCGACGCCGCTCTCGAACTCTCCGTCGAACAACTCATCAGCACGTTGGATAATAAGCTCTTTATGGAGTATGCGCGGGTACAGGCGGAAATGCCGCCGATGTCCCGGGCTCCGGTGGCCAAGTTGACCGCTGAAGTACAATCTCAGGACCTGAAAAAAGATCCCGAATGCTGACAATATATTTTACAGATTGATGTTCTAGAGAAGCGAGCCAGAGAAATTCTACACGAGACCGTCACTTTGAGGAATTCGTTGTGTCCAGTAAATCGACTCCCTCCGGAAGTCCTCGCATTGTGCGCCACCTTCGTATCCGATGCCGATCCGGGGCCGATCGTCGTTTTGACTAACGTCTGTCGGTACTGGCGGAGGGCAATCAGCTCAAATCCGACGAGTTGGGCATCGATAGCACCCGGATGGAAGCGATTAGTACCCCTGTGCCTCGAACGTGCAGGGGAAGTCCCACTAGCCGTCGATATTACGGTATCAGATGTCAAGAGCGATGAAGACTTCCTCAATTCATTACTTCCCCACACTTCCAGGATCGGCTCCCTTCGCCTCGTCGGGTTCGCATCCACCGAAGCCGTGGCGGACGATCTCCCCGGCTTCTTCAGCTCGCCAATGCTCAATCTCACCTCCTTGGAACTTCAGCAGACTACAGAACCTGCCGAATCATTCCCATCAAACAAAGCCCTCGTGCCTCCTGTTTTCCAGAACACTGCGAAATTGGTGACACTTCGCCTGACCCGAACACCTCTTTATCCCACGCTGTTCGAGATCTCATCCCTCAGGGAGCTGAGGCTCCTCGGGTACACAAACCTATTCGACTTCGGAACGTTCATTGGATTCTTGGACTCAAATCTCGACCTTGAATACGTCGTATTGGACCTTCAATTCATCGCGGACACAGTCGAGACAGCACGTACAAGAAAGGTCTCCCTTTCTCGCCTTCGACATCTATCCATCACCTGCTCCGAAGCAATCGACTCGAAGGGGCTGCTTTCATCCATATCTCTCCCCCGTGGGGTCAACGTCGAGGTCATATTTACTGGAACGGACCCGTCCGCAAAGCTTGGATCATTTTTACCTGCACCCCCGACACCTATTCGAGAACTTTTGGCTCCGATAACCGTTATGAAAACGCAACTAACTCCACGGGTGCTTCACCTTTTCGGCAACAGTTCAACATTCGCTTTTCGCTCTCCCGGGGACGGCGCACATGGGTGGCTCCTATTGTTTTCCACAACTCTTATTCGGGAACTCTACGTGGATCCTCACCCCCATATATTTGGCGACAAATACCTATCTAAGGTGATGAGACGACTACCTGCGTTGGAGATCCTCGCGATCTCCAGGGCCGCTGTTTTCCCTGTCGGGCTGTTATCTGCGCTGACCGAGGAGCCGGCTTTGTGCCCAGTTCTCAAAACCATCGCTTTCTTCGATTGTGACACCAATCCGGACGCAATGGAGAAGTTGGGAGAGGCGTTAACAAGGAGAAGAGATTCGGCGGCTGTTCGGGTGTATCGAGTGGTCATTGTAAACAGTACCGGGGCGATGCCAGATCGCGCGTCGATTCAACAGCTACGGAAGTCCGCCCCATGTGTGGATGTCAGGATGGATGACAGACTCCCGGATTTATCGTAGCCTGTATGGCTATTTGACATCAAACTTTCAAGGCCACATAGTTAGAGGTCGTGTATATGATTTCATTCGAATTATTTATCGTCTAGTGTGCAATACCCGCAATTGATGTTGCCGATATGAGTGCGCGCAGGGCATGATATGAGTGCATTTTCGCGTATGTAAAGCATCAGCAAAACGAGAAACTTGCTGTGGGCTTCTGTGACGCTGTGGCGATCGATCGCCACAGACATACACCCCCCCCTCTCTGTGGTGCTGTGGGCGAGTTCTGGTTTGCTGTGATCGTGCTGTGGGGTTGATTCTTACCACGTACCATTTTGCTGTCACGCTGTAGTGTTTTGATGTGTGATTGGTTAGGGTTTAACTAACAAATAATATATCGCTCGCAAAGTATGGTAACCGTACACATGAGGTGGCGAGCGCGGATAACAGGAATTTTAATATTTAAGGTATCTCGTATCAATCCGGGGTCTGAGGTCCGGCATTTTGTCCAAATGGCCATTGTGGGAGAAGGGGAGGGGGGTGATATCCAATACGAAGAATGAGGGGTGGGGGAGATGCATGCGACAGATCATAGGAACCGGGGGCCAGTCGAGAAGTGGTTGTTGTGTTCGTAGCATGGGCTGCCAGTGAGGTGGATGATAGGCATGGGCAACAGGAGCTGGGCATAGACATTGAAAACTGGTTAGCTACGGAACCTGCAGAAATATTTGAAATAAGCCACGCACCACAAATACCATAGCCGATCACTCCGCTGCGAGGATATGGACTAAGTCCCCTACAAATGTTGCGGCAGTCGGGGAACGCCCAGGCGTGGGCGGGTGGGGCTCCGGGGGCTGTGCATAGGTCTCAATGCCATCCTCGGCTTTTTGCTAGGCCAGTGGGTCCTTCCGGGAGGGTCGCCTGTTTGGGTTTGCAGTGTGGTGGCTGACGACGGTGACCAACTATTCGGCAAACCAGGTCAAGGGGTGGCGACACGTCCGTAACGTACAAGGGGGGGGGCAAGGATACTGCGTTGTGGACTAGAGATCCCACCCATCAGTTGAACTTAGTGGGACGGAACGAAGAGGACCTGTCGAATTTGCTAAGTCCAAATTCTCCGGTCTCGGCAGCTTCCGGACGGCTGTCCCAGCACCCCAGCATTCCAGATGCCCAACAAATACTTCCACAGCGTGCCAGCACGACAGACGTCCAAGAATCAATTAAACGCCCATCACAGCGTCACAGCGTCCGACGGTTTTGCTGATGACTTTCGTCGCAGACCCGGCCCCCGTGGCCTCCTGCGTGCGGGCCCGACCTCGGAATCGATTCATTGGGTCTGAATCCACCATTATCTGGAATACAGGAGGGACGGGATACACAAAAAATTGGGTTACAGAGAAGAGAACAGTAGGATTTCGTCAGATCCCCAGGTCAGTCTCAATCAATCGCGGAGCGCTCCCCAATTATATAAAGAAAGTCAGCTCGACGCGGCCACGAATCCCGCCATTCAGACGAAGGCTCTCTCGATCTGATCAATGTCGGTTATAAGCCTGGAGGGATGTCGCAGCCTATAGGTATCACGTACAGTGAAACTGTCTCACTGTTGGCGCCAAGAATAGTCTTGAGCCTGTTGGCCACCTTCCTAATCGGCTTGGAGATTGCCCGTAACGCACGCTCGACCATAATCGAGGACTCAAGTACAAACTTAGTAAAATTGAACTCGTATTGGCACGTCCCACGCGGGGCAACCGGCTTCGAGGCGACATCGATTGCGAGTATTTTACACTAGACAATAGATAAAAGCAATTCGAATGGAGCCGTATACACAGCTTCTAACTATGTGTCCCTGAAAATCTGACATCAGACGGCCACACAGGCTACGATAAATCCGGGAGCGTTTCATCCATCCTGACATCCACACACGGAACGGACTTCCGTAGCCGTTGAACCGACGCGCGATCTGGCATCGCCCCATTGCTGCTGACAATGACAACTCGATACACCCGAACGGCCGTCAAATCTCTTCTCCTTGTCAACGCCTCTGCTAACTTCTTCGTTGCGTTTGAACTGGTGCCGCAATCGAAGAAAGCGATGGTTTTGAGAACTGGGCATACAACCGGCTCCTCGGTCAGCGTAAGTAACAGCTCGAAAGGGAACGCGGCGGCCCTGTAGATCGCGAGGGTTTCCAACACAGGCAGAAATTCTATCAAATAGGATATGTACTCGCCACAGAATGCAAAGCGACGAATGCCAAGGTGTATCTCACGAACGGCAGCGATGGGGAATAATTCGAATACCGCCCCAAGGCCGACCAGGTGGGAGGGGCAGTTGAGAGTGAACGATGAACCGTTTCCAAAAACTTGGAACCCGTGTGATTCATCCCGGGTTTTTAAAATGGTTATCGGAGTCAGTAAATCGTGGATAGGTGTTAGGGGCGAGGGTAGAAGTGAATCAATCAGGAGTTTTGGGGTCAGACGATCGAATGTGACCTCGATATTGACACCGCGGGGAAGAGATATGGACGAGAGCAGCCTCCTCGAGTCGATTTCTTTGGAGCAGCTGATGGAAAGATGTTGAAGGCGAGAAAGGGAGACTTTCCTGGCGAGCTCCACCTCCACTGAATCCGCGCCAAACTGAATTTCCAGCACGGCGGATTCGAGGCTGAGATTCGACCGCAAGAACTGAATGAACGTTTCGAAGTCGAGTGGATTCGCATACCCGAGGAGTTTCAATTCCTTCAGGGATGTGATGTTGAATAGTGCGGGATAAATGGGTGCCCGGGTTAAGCGGAGTGACTTGAGTTTCGAAACGTTCTGGAAAATGGGGGGGGTGGTGACTTTGTTGAACGTGAATCCACTAGCAGGTTCCGCATCTTGCTGAAGTTCCAAAGAGGAAAGGCTGGGCATCTTCGAGGCAAAGAGACCAGAAAGATTGTTTTCCACAGCCTCAATGGATGAGTACCCGGCTATGCGGAGGCGACCAACCTTCGATATATGAGGAATTAATAGTTCGAGGAAGTTTCCGTCGTTTTTGATGTCGGATACCGTAATGTCAACTGTCAGTGGGACTGCCCCTGAACGCTCGAGACACAGGGGTACCAATCGTTTCCATCCGGATGCTATCGATGCCCACCTCCTGGGGCTGGAGCAGATAGACCTCCGCCAGTATCGGCAGACGTGAGTCAAGGAGACGATTGGTGTCGGATCGGCGTCTGAAACGAATGTAGCACAGGACGCGAGGACCTCCGGAGGGAGACGATTCACGGGCCGTAGCGAATTCCTTAAAGTGACGATCTCGTGTAGGACGTCACTGGTTCGCTTCTCCAGGGCGTCGATCTGTGAAACATCGTTAGCATTTGATGTTTCCTTTTGGCTCCTGAGACCGTACTTCAGCAGACAATGTGGCCACCAGAGCGCGAGACATCGGTGGCATCTCCCCATGTACTCGCGCATATTCCATGAAAAGCTTCTTGTTCAACGCGCTGATGAGTTGTTCGACGGAGAGTTCGAGAGCGGCTTCGGGAATCATTGTGGTTAAGATTGAGGTTGTGTCTCGATTGTTAGACGCACCGGCGGTTTTGATCCCACGATACAGATCACCTATGCCACCGCTCTGACAGCAGCCTGAGTCCCCTATTTGACTGGGGAACTTAAAAGACTCGTCATCCGTGACCCCGGGCACCCGCTAGTTCCTGCGGGTTCGACTTCAACTGGCTTGAAGACGCGATCTGGGAGACCTCATCCTCGCAGAGTGCAGCTTGGTGCATCGTCAAGTCTGGGCAGATTCAATTGTCAATGCCGGGACGTGAGGGTCAAAGGTCGACTGGAGACTAAGTATTCTTGACAATCAAGTCCACAGAACCGGGGAGCGAACTGAGGTGCGGGCCGCTTCCTCTCGTCTTACAGAAAGTGACTGCTCAACTATGCACTGCCCGACCACACGGTTAGTACGTATCCAGCCGTCGAAACAGTTGCCCAGCCCTTGGCATAGTAGATCTGGCTACCCCGAGTTAGGACGCCATGTGAAAGTATGCTGAGGTTTGCGTTACGCGTTAAGTATCGACATTGGGGCGCTCATGTGGCTCCCACGGCCACCGGTTACCAGTTAACAGCCACCATGATGGTGCCCGACACCGCTCTCGAACTCTCCGTCGAACAACTCATCAGCGCGTTGAACAAGAAACTCTTCATGGAGTATGCACGGGTACAATCGGCGATCTCGCCGACGTCCCGGGCTCCGGTGGCCACGTTGACTGCTGAAGTACAATCTTAGGATCCGAAAAGAGACCCCGAATGCTGACGATATGTTCTACAGATCGATGTTCTAGAGAAGCGAGCCAGAGACGTCCTACATGAGATCGTCACTTTGAGGAATTCGTTGCGACCCGTAAATCGACTCCCTCCGGAAATCCTCGCATCGTGCGCCACCTTCGTATCCAATCCCGATCCGAGACCGATCGTCGCCTTGACTCACGTCTGTCGATACTGGCGGAGGGCTATCAGCTCAAACCCAACGAGTTGGGGATCGATAGCAACCGGATGGAAGCGATTGGTACCTCTGTGCCTCGAACGTGCAGGAGCAGTCCCGCTCGTAGTCGACATTACAGTACCAGCTGTCAAGAACGATGAAGACTTCCTCAGGCCATTACTTCCCCACACTTCGAGGATTTGTTCCCTTCGCCTCGTCGGGTTCGCGTCCACCGAGGCCGTGGCGGACGATCTCCCCGGTTTCTTCAGCTCACCAATGCCCAATCTCACCTCCTTGGAACTTCAGCAGACTACAGAGCCTGTTGAACTATTCCCATCGAGGGAAGCCCTCGTGCCTCCTGTTTTCCAGAATGTTGCGAGATTGGCGTCGCTTCACCTAATCCGAACACCTCTTTATCCCACGCTATTCAAGGTCTCATCCCTCAGGGAGTTGAAGGTCCTCGGGTACACAAGCCTATTCAACTTCGGAACATTCATTGGATTCCTGGATTCAAATCTTAACCTAGAATACGTCGTATTGGACGTTCGATTCATCACGGACTCAGTCGAGACAGCACGTACAAGAAAGGTCTCCCTTTCTCGCCTTCGACATCTATCCGTCACCTGCTCCAAAGCAATCGACTCGAAGGGGCTGCTTTCATGCATATCTCTTCCCCATGGCGTCAACGTCGAGGTTACATTCGCCAGAACGGACCCATTCGCAGGGTTTGGATCATTTCTACCTTCACCCCCAACACCTATTCGGGAGCTGTTGGCTCCGATAACCGCTGTTAAAACCCAACTAACCCCGTGGGAGCTTCACCTTTCCGGCAACGGTTCAGCGTTCACTTTTCGTTCTCCCGAGAACACGTTGGGCGCACGTGGGTGGTTCCAGTTATTTTCTACCACTCTTGTTCGCGAACTATGCGTGGATCGTCACCCCCATACACTTACTGATATCGGCCTATCCAATATGATGAAACCTCTACCTGCATTGGAAACCCTCGTGATCTCCAGGGCTGCCGCGTCCTCCCTCGGACCGTTCTCTGCGCTGACCGAGGAGCCAGTTTTGTGCCCAGCCCTCAAGACCATAGCTTTCTTCGATTGCGACACCAGTCCAGATGCAATGAAGAAGTTGGGAGAGGCATTAACAAGAAGAAGAGATTCGACGGCCGTTCGAGTGTATCGAGTGGTTATTGTCAGCAGTGCCGGGACGATGCCAGATCGCGCGTCGGTTCAACAGCTACGGAAGTCCGTTCCGTGTGTGGACATCAGGATGGATGACAAGCTCCCGGATCTATCGTAGCCTGCTTGACGTTAAGCTTTCAAGGACACATAGCTAGAGGTTGTGTATACGGTTCTATCCAAATTGTTTTCATGTATTGTCCGACGTACGATACTCGCAATCGATGTCGCCTCGAAGTCGGCCGTTTCGCGCGGGACATGATGAGTTCATTTTCGCGTATGTAAAGGACGAAGTCAACTGTAAAGGTGTTGCAGAGAGGGAAAACGTCATTCGTTTCATCGGTTTTGCAGGCGGTCGGTGCGGTGGGGTCAGATCTAGCCTTGACACTTTCGTCGCTGACCCAACTCCCATGGCTTCCTGTGTGGGCCCGATCTCGGGGAAATTATAGAGTCAGATCGATTCATTGAATCTGAATCCGCCATTATCTCGAATACAGGAGGGACGGGACACAAAAAATTGGGTTACAGAGAAGAGAGCAGTAGGATTTCGTCAGATCCCCAGGCCAGTCTCAA
>Ga0307515_10010262_pt1 | contig 17984 bp, 1 predicted proteins | sample 17_EM_MG_FD_194513 | JGI IMG/M metagenome (GOLD analysis project Ga0307515, IMG submission 194513) | Populus trichocarpa ectomycorrhiza microbial communities from riparian zone in the Pacific Northwest, United States - 17_EM | ecosystem: Host-associated > Plants > Roots > Unclassified | place... | reverse complement strand
GATTGCTATAATATACTTTTAAATATATTTATATTATAACTATATAAAATATAGAGCTATCTACTTAGAGCCTCTAAATCGTTAATTGGCCTAGTGCCTACCTGCCTACCTACCTGCCTGCCTGCCTACCTGCCTACCTACCTACCTATCTATTTATCTGTCTGTCTATACCTACCTACCTATACCTACCTATCTATACCTACTGTCTATACCTACCTGTTTATACCTACTATCTATACCTACCTGTCTATGCCTACTGTCTATACCTACCTATCTATGCCTACCGTCTATACCTATCTATCTATACTACCTCTAAACGGTAGTCGTCTAGGGTGCCTCTATAGGAGGGCTTAATTTAATTTAATTCGGTAATAGACTAATAATAATGCTCTGGTTTAATTCGACCGATCAAATCGTTTAGTATTTGCTAGCTGGGTCGTTCAAACAATTGGCGGTCGTCTAGCTCTGGCGACGGTCGTCTGGCTCTAGCGACGATCGTCTAGCTCTAACGACGGTCGTCTAGCTCTGGCGACGGTCGTCTAGCTCTGGCGACGGTCGTCTAGCTCTAACGACAGTCGTCTGGCTCTGGCGACAATCGTCTAGCTCTGGCGACGGTCGTCTGGCTCTTACGACGATCGTCTAGCTCTAGTGACGGTCGTCTGGATGACGACGGTCGTCTAGCTCTGACGACGGTCGTCTAGCTCTGGCGACGGTCGTCTAGCTCTAACGACGGTCGTCTGGCTTTGGCGATGGTCGTCTGGCTCTAATAACAGTTGTCTAGCTCTGGCGACGATCGTCTAGCTCTAGCGACGGTCGTCTGGCTCTTGCGACGATCGTCTAGCTCTGGTGACGGTCGTCTGGATAATGACGGTCGTCTAGCTCTGGCGACGGTTATCTAGCTCTTACGACGGTCATCTAGCTCTGGCGACGGTCGTCTGGCTCTGGGGACGGTTGTCTGGTTCTAGTGACGGTTATTTAGTTCTGGCGACGGTCGTCTGCTAGCTGCAGTTCTAGTACCTCTCTAGGTAGAAAGGATATAAGGAAGGAAGGGTAAAAAATAAGGTGGCTACCTATATGTAGAGGCTATTAGGAATATAGCGGGGACCTAAAGTAATATATATTATGCGGAGCTTCGTATAGAGCCTCCGTACGCAGAGCTTCGCGTAAAGCCTTATACAGAGCCTCTGTACGTAGAGCTTTATATAAAGCTTTATATAGAGCTTTGCATAGAGTTTTATATAGAGCTTTATATAAAGCTTTATATAGAGCTTTATGTAAAGCTTTATATAGAGTCTTAGTAGAGCTTTATATAGAGCTTCGTGTAGAGCTTTATGTAGAGCTTTATATAGGACTTTGTATAGAGCTTTATATAGAGCTTTATATAGAGCCTCTATACGTAGAGCTTTGTATAGAGCTTTGTATAGAACTTTATATAGAGCTTCGTGTAGAGCTTTATATAGAGCTTTATATAGAGCCTTATACAAAGCTTCGTACAGAGCCTCTATACGTAAAGCTTTATATAGAGCTTTATATAGAACTTCGTGCAGAACCTTGTATAGAGCTTTATATAGAGCTTCGTGCAAAGCCTTATATAGAGCTTTGTATAGAGCCTTTGTACGCAAAGCTTTGTATAGAGCTTTATATAGAACTTCGTGCAGAACCTCGTATAGAGCTTTGTGTAGAGCTTCGTGCAAAGCCTTATATAGAGCTTTATACAGAGCCTTATGTAGAGCTTTGTATAGAGCCTTGTGTAGAGCTTTATATAGAGCCTCTATACGCAGAGCTTCGTGTAGAGCTTCGTGTAGAACTTTATATAGAGCTTCGTATAGAGCTTTATATAGAGCTTTGTATAGAGCTTCGTGCAGAGCTTTATATGGAGCTTTATATAGAGCTTTATATAGAGCTTTATATAAAGCTTCGTGTAGAGCTTTGTGTAGAGCTTTATATAGAGCTTTATGCGGAGCTTTATACAGAGCTTCGTGTAGAGCTAGCTCAAGTCGCGATTTTAGCAATTTATAGTAATTTGCAGCAATTCGCACAGGCTACTTATAAGTAGCTGCGTATTTGTAGTAATTTGCATAGGCTACTTATAAGTAGCTGCGTGTTTGTAGCAAATTGCTGCGAATTGCCGCAAATTGCGACTTACGTAGGTTTTATAGACCCGATTTTCGCTTGTAACAACGTGCCTAAAAAAAAATTTCCTAATGGCGTTAGTAGGTATTATAATTATCTAGGTATTTATAGAGGTCTTAGGTAAGGCCATTCTAAGCGTACTTTTATGCGATTACCTTAAAAGTATGGTTAAAACTATAGTGGCCGCCTATAGGATTGTTATAATTCCGCTTAAGGATCTCATATTATAATAGTGTATAATTCGGCACCTAGACCTTGTTGTTTTACCTTAGGAGTCCTTAATTATTAAGGGTGTAGTTTTTATTACCGGCGGGAACTTATTTTTAGGTTAACTAATTATATATAAAGCGTGTAAAGGCGTCCCTTTTTTATACTCCGCGAATAAAATTAACTGGTAACTTAGGGGGGTGTTCTATAAACGCCGTTTTAGCTAAAGTAGCTACTACTACTTTTTACTATAGCACGAGACTCTGCGTAAAGTTAGTGCTAGCAAAGTAACGTATAATGCGTAGGTAACTCGCTGGGTTATTATGGGGGACTATAGCCTAGGCTAAGGGGTCTTTCCTAGGGTTAAGTGCTATTAGGTTAGTCGGAGTAGTCTTAAAGAGAATAGTAGGACACTCTAGTCCGCCGGCGCCAAGTTTATAAGGGTCGCTCGTATACTACACGCATGCTACTTACTAGTTTAGTGTAGTAGCACTAGGGCCGCCTATAAGGCCTATAACCCGCAACTTTTGCTACAATATAGGCAGTATAGTATTAAGGATTATCCTTTTGCTGCTATCTTTAAAGCTTTTAGTATAATTCAGGCGCTAGGATAGTACGTTAGTAGGATTTATCTTACCTAGCTTATATTTAATCTTAAAATCGAACTTAGCTAGTTCCTTAGCGTACCAGGCCTAGCGAGTAGATAAGCTCTTAGTGGTTATAAAGTACTTAAAATTGTTATAATTATAGAGCACGCGCGTTATATGCGCGGCGTATTTAAGGTAATAGCGCCATATCTTAAAGCATTGTACTATAGCGAGTAGTTCTTTGTTATGCGTATTATACTATACTTCTAGGCTAGTAAGCTTCTAACTATAATAAGCAATTAGGTGCTAGTGGAGTTAATCTTCTTACCCTAAAGGCTGTAGAAGTATACCGCTATAGATATAGTCGGAAGCGTTAGTAATTACTATTAGGGGTAGATTAGGGTTAAAGTAGTAAAGTAGAGGAGCCTATATAAACGCAGCGCGTAGCTTATAGAATGCCTACTGCGCATTATTAGGCTAGGACTAGGGTTAATACTATTTAGTAGGCCCTTTTAACTTACGCTTCTTCTTCTTCTTCCTATCTAACGTTAGGTTGCGATGTGCCTATATAAAATATATATATAGGGGGTATATAGTATCTAAGTAGTTCTAGATAAATTGCCTTTAGAAGTTAGCAAAGCTAAGGAAGACCTAGATATCCCTATAGGACTTAGGCTTAAGCTATTTCTTAATAGCTTTTACGCGGTCAGGGTCTATTATAATACCCCTAGGGGTAATAATAAAGCCTAGGAACTTAACGTTCTTAGTATAAAAGATACATTTTAATAGTTTGGCGTATAGGCCCTAAGCGCGGAGCTATTATAGTACCTGCTTAATATACTTAACGTGCTTATCCTTATTATTTAAGTAGATAAGAATGTTATCTAGGTAAACTATATAGATAGTATCTACTAGGGTTCCTAGAGCTTTATAAATATAGCTCTAAAAAGTCGTAGGGGCGTTAGTAAGACTAAAGGGCATCACTAGGTACTTAAAGTAACTATAGCGTATCTTAAATACGGTCTTTTATTCGTCTCCCTTTTTAATATAAATTCTATAGTACATATTATAAAGATCTAGCTTTATAAATATCTTCGCATGGCTAAGCCTATTAAAGAGTTCGCTAACTAGCAGTAGGGGGTACTAATTTTTAATTGTGATCTTGTTTAGGCGTTTATAGTTAACATATAGCCGTATTATACTGTCTACTTTCGGCATAAAGAGGATAGGCGCTCTAGTAGGCGACTTACTGGGCCTAATCCAGCCCTTTTTAAGAGCACTGTCTAGGTACTCTTATAAGATCTATAACTCTTTCTATAAGAGGTTATAGAGGGGCATTTACGGTAGCGTCTTGCCTTCTTCTAAGTCAATTACATAGTTGTACTTAGAGTTCTGCGGTAGTATACTTACTAGCTTATTAAAGAAGATATTAACTTCCTCCTTATATATATCTAGTAGGCCGGGGGCTACGGAGGTCAAAGCAACTATTGCGTAGTAGTATGCTTCCAGAAGCCAGTAAAGAGAAGGGTACGGCCGATATATGTTTCATAGGTATGCTTATATAGAGAGTATATACAGCTCTACTATAGTATACTTAATAGTTTTGGGGTTTTAATTACCTCCCCCTTACGTATAGGTAATCTACGCCGGCACCAGAGGGTCTCCATAGGTACTCGCTGCCAGTAACGGTAGGTCCTTTACTATATTTATAACCGGTATCTCTACGTCCAGAGGGTCTATATAGATACTCGCTGTTAGTAATAATAGGTCCTCTATTATATTCACAACTAGTATAAAGAAGGAGTCTTCTAGCTATAGCGAATAGACTATTTCGCCAACCTCGATATCTGCTAAGAGAGTGTTAAGGGTAACTATTTAGAGGCGTCTAGGGTCTAAAGTACCCTAGATAAACTATCTAGAACGGAAGCTAATTAATAGATCTACTTCCGCGAGCTAATCCTATTTAAGAACTATATTATAACTATTAAATAAGCCGCCCTAAAAGGTCTGCGGGCCGATAGTACAAGAGGTACCCTAGGAGTCGCTAATAGTAACTATTAGATTATAAGCATCCCAGATTATTATCTGGTTGCTATTAAGGAAACGTATAATAGGTTTATATAAACATAGCGCGTAGTATATAGGTAGGTTAAACCTATAGACGACATCTTAATTAATAAGGTTAATTTAGTACCTATTATTATATAAAGCACGTAGGCGGACTTTGCCCTAGGGCGTATCTATCGCAACATATACTATAATGCGTTTCTTCTCTCCCTCTATATTAGGCCCTAGTTGTAGTTAAAAGAGATACGCTACTAGGGCTTTAGGTTTTCTAAAGCCCAAGCTAACTTTTCTTTAGCCTGCTTCTAGTATTTCTTACAGTAGCTGCCTACGGTCCTTTAACTCGCCTACGTAGCACTAGCGTCTAGGGGGTCCCCTAAGCTATCTAGCTTTTAGGTAGTCTCCCTAGGAGTTTACTTAGAAAAGTATTACCCTTTTTAGGTTCTGTTCCCTAAGCCTAACTCTACGGAGCCTATGCTGCGACCGCGCTTTATACGCGATAATTTGCCACTACTACTTACGCGATCTTCCATAAGCTTTGTGGTATTAAGCAATTACTCTATACAGCGGATTTTATTAAAGAGGTCTTTAGCGGTTCTTACCCGTTAGGCAAAGTTCTGGCAGAAGAGCTCTGCTTATAGGTAGGCTAGGAAATATAAGAACTAAAAGTCTACCTATTGTTTAGGATTAACAAAAGGGGTATATAAGAAGAGGTCCTTTAAGCTACGCATATGGGCTAGGAAGACGTTAAACCTCTAGTTCTCCTTTATAACAGCTATATAGTATATTATAGCGTTATTAAAGCGTCTTACTATAGGGTTCCTAATCTAGTCTTGGACTATAGTTTTAAATTCGTCCTATAGTAAAGGACCCTTGTCCTTAGTGCCTAACCGGCAATAAACTAGTTAGGCGATTGTCTTCTTTTTTATAAGACCTTTACTGGCCTAGCGCATGCGTCGCTTATAGTTATAGTTAGCGTTATTAACCTTAAATTGGTTCTTAACTGCGGCAATCTACCGGTTAAAATGCTATTAAGTAGTACCGCTAATATTGGGTAGTAACTTCTTAACTAGGGCATTAAGATTTATTCGGCGTATGCGTTCGCTATATAACTTATACTCTTCGCTAAAGAGGTAATAGGAGGGCTTTATTAAATTAATAATGCTCCATAAGTTGGCTATTTTCTTAGCTAGCTTATCTAGCTCCTTTATATTAGCGGTACTAGGTAGGACGCTAGTAACCTTACTAAGCTCCTATTAAGCCTAGGTATATAAGTTAAACTAGTCTCTAGCGTTTATAGATGTCTAATTATTTTAAGATTCGGAAAATGGCTTAGATGCTGCTAGTGTACTTTTAGCGGTTTTATCTATACTAGATCCTAAGGCGTTTTATAGTTATATCGCCAGCGTATTACCATCGGGTGTAGGCGTTGGTTTTCTTTTTAGAGGCATTATAGAAAAATTAAACCAGCTATCCTTTTAAGGGGATTGGTAAGAATTTAAATGTAAGGTAAGGATATAGATAGGAGTCTAATAATAGAACAATAGGTATATTGTATAGATAGAGACGAATCCTTAAGGGAAAAGGAGGAGTCTGTATGCGAGGTAGGAAGGGTTTTCCCTAGGTACGTGCAGAGCACGTACCTTATGGGTAAGTCACCCCTAGGTTGCCCTAGGGTCGCCCATACCTTACGGCTATATAACTATCTACTTAGGTTTTACCTAACACTAATTATTTTTACTTAATAGCTATATAAGCTATTATATAATTAAGTTTTTATTAAAATATAAATAAATTAATATATAACTTATTTTTTCACTACTTTATTTAATATAGTAACATTTAAATTTATAATATTTCTCCTTTATTAAATAAAAATATTAGGAGTAGATTATAAAGCTTATATTTCTTAATAATCTAGCTTTAATTAAAAAGTACTACTTTACTAAGTATTACTCTAAGACCTAAAGGCAAGGTCTTATGGCAAAGTGTAAGAGTACATATATTAGATCCCGCCGCGCTTGCGAACAAGTTCGCAAGCACTCCGTGTCTTTTTGGCCGAATGGCGACGTTAGGGCGGGAAACGTTACACAAAGATAATTAAATTCAGATAGTATATCTTTAGTAGTTATCTATAAAATCTATATAATAGCTTAAATTTTTTATAGGTCAAAAATAAAGCTTTAATAGAGGTTCTAAGCCTTAAATGGGCTAGTAATAATTAGGTTAACATTATAGTTACCCTAAAGAAGCCCTATAATAGATATTAAATAGATTAAGGCCTTTATAATAGATATACACTTAATTAAAGATTTAGTTATTTTTATAAAAAGTAAATCAATAACTTTAGCAGCTTATTATAAAGGCTATATATGCCATATGGGGACTACTTCAACAGACGATCGACACAGCGGAAGGCGAGGTAATCGTCTTAGGGGACTTCAATGCACACCATATATCGTGGGGAGGGCAGCAAGCTACAGTCGAAGCACAGGCGACCCACCTACTAAACGAGCTAGAAACGCGGGGCCTTACCCTTACTACCCTAACCGGTGAACCTACCTGGAAAAGAGGGACCTAAGAGAGTACAATTGACCTTATATTTATTAAAGACATACTCGCAGACCGACTAGAGTTCTGCGGACTAGAAGATATATAGGCAATTACTGCAGACCACATACCTATATAGATAGCGCTTAACGTCGCCACACTAGCGCAGCGAACCCGCCAGAGATACGCCACTAAGAAACTTAACTAGGAAAAGTACACCTAGGAAATTACTAATAGGCTAGCAGCTATACCTTAAGCATCGCTAGAGGACATCTAGAGAATTATAAGTAACTACCTAGAAGAATACTGCCTAAAGGCCCAACCTAGCAAACACGCCCGCCGCGAATGGTCGCCAGAGGCGGCCTAGCTACTCGCGGGCGCCAGAAGGGCGAGGCGATAGTATAGCGTAATAGGTAAAGCTTACCACCAACAGAGCTTTAAGGCCCTTAAAAATAGGCTTAAGAAGATAATTCGGAAAGAGGGTAGAAACAACTGGCGCTAATTCCTTAAAGAAATTACCTCAGACCCTACTAAACCATATAATAAGGGACTATGGCATATATTAAAGTGGAGTAGGCGAGCCGCTAAAGAGACGCTAGGGGACCCCTACCTACCCGCACTACGCCGGTCAGAACAGGACTAGTACACGAATAATAACGAGGAAAAAATCAAAATACTAGCAGAAAGGTTCTTCCCTGGCGCAGGCTAAGCGGACCTATAGGACATCGGCAGCCAATCCCTTTTTATACCTATTAAAATAAGCTATATGATATTAGTAAAAGAAATAAAGGACGCTATATAAAAGCTCCCTATTAGTAAAGCGCTAGGGCCAAATAAGATCCTAAACGAGGTAATTAAGGCTGCGGCAGAAGCGATAGTAATACCACTTACTAACGCTGCAACCTCCTATCTCTAGGGAGGCGAACTACCTAAAGGCTTTAAAGTAATAACTACGGTTGTCTTACGCAAGGTAAAGAAAAAAGACTATTCCCTTCTAGGAAGCTACCGCCCGATCGCCTTAGAAAACACCCTAGGAAAGCTCCTAGAAAAGATAGTTATAGAACGTATATAAGAAGCGGCAGAAGTATAGGAGCTACTACCGTGGACATAAATGGGCGTAAGAAAGAAACGATCAACCCTCTTAGCCCTCTCCCTAATCACCTCTAGCGTCCAAGCGGCATGGTAAGCTTACCCAGGATGCACCGTATCTATACTAAGCCTAGACCTAAGCGGAGCCTTTAATAACGTATTATATAAGAGACTCCTATAGATCCTAAGAAATAAGGGCCTACCAGACTAGATAATTAAGTTCGTCTATACCTTCCTAATAGGGCGCACTATAAAAATTATAATTGAGGGATACAAAAGCGAATTAATACTAATACCTACAGGCATCCCATAGGGATCACCCCTCTCACTAATTCTATTCCTCTTCTTTATATCCAAACTACTAGAGATATTCGATAATAGCAAGGATATAATAGCCCTTAGATTCGTTGACGATACAAACCTAATTACATGGGGAAACACAGCAGTAGAAAACTGTACTAGGCTAAACCAGGCGCACAACAGGTGCATCGCATGGGCAAAACAACACGGCGCTAAATTCGCACTAAATAAATACTAGCTTATCTACTTTATAAGGAAAAGAAGGGCAAGCAGCGATTTAGCCTTAGCAGTAAATATCTAGGGCTGCGAAGCAAAACTAGAAGCCACCCTTAAGATCCTAGGGGTCTGGGTAGACTCTAAACTAAACTGGAACGAGCATATCGTACAGGCGACTTACAGGGGAGCAGCTGCATTCTCGGCAGCATTACGAATTACCGCCCCAACATGGGGACCCTTATTTAGACTTATACGCCTACTATACATAGTAGTCGTAAGGCCAACAATGCTATACGGCTTCTAGGTCTGGGGCCTAGGACCAAGCGGCAAGGTGCGAGCAAAGAGCGCCCTGGCGCCACTAGCCAAGCTATAAAATAAGTGCCTGCGCAGAACCACAGGGGTATATAGGAGAACACCACGCGCCGTACTTAAACGTGAAGCGGCAGTTCTACCACTAGACGTATATATTAACACAACCGTAATACAGAGAGCAGTTACAGTATAAGGCCACCTAGTAGAAGAAAAAATCCGCCAAACACTAAAACGTATATAAGAAACGAGACATATACAAAGAGCGAGGGCTCCTTAAAGGGGAGACACGCCTAAGTACACTAGCCAGGAAGCCCTCTACCTGCGAGTAGTAGAGAAAGAAAAGGAAATGCGGGAACTACTAGCCCACCAGGTAAAGACCTAGCGCCACACCGGTAGAGCGCCACAACGGCGATAGAGGATAGGAGGCCACTAACATAAGTGGAGATCTACTACACTAATTGCAAGATAGGCAGATCTCGAATGGAAGCGATAATAGAAGGAAGTAGCGGAAACACAAGACGCAACTATATAGAACACCCCATGGTTAACACTAACTCTCCCCCTATATAAAGGACTAACGAAAGTGGAGTCTATAGCCGCCTTCCTACTATGGATAGAGGTCCTAGGCCTAAACGCATGGCTCGCGGGTGTCTATATCCCAAGTACCACACCTTAGTGTATATGTGGATGGCCCGCTCAGACAGTACGCCATATACTACTATTTTACAGCCACCGCTCAGCAAGGGACCAGCTACTCGCCAGCACAGGCATAAACGATATTAACCGGATGCTCTCTATAAGTAGAGGCCTACAAGCAGCAGCAAAATGGCTTATAGGACAAGGAGTCCTCTAGCAGTTCCAAACTGCACATGAGATCCAACAGGAGGACACTACAGGACACGCCCCCCTCCAGCCCCTTAGAGACTGGTTACCCCCCGCCTAGCCATAGGCGGCACACTGGCGAATCGCCAGACCCTCCTACCACTCTCCCCCCTAGATCTTCTGATATACCTAGGAAGCATAATACGCAAGGTAGACAAAAGACACAAAGATATACTAGCTAGGCGAAGGCGGAACGCGTATTACTAGCGGCAAGGAAATACTCAGGTTTTTCCCCCTTAAGGGGATTTTTTTCCTATATAGATAGGTAGTAGCCTGCATGGACCTGAAAAGGGACCAAATCGGGCAATAAATAGAATTAATAATAATAATATAAAGGCTATATATATAGACCCTTAAATATATAGCCTATAATTATAAATTAAAGACCTTAAAAGCGTAAAAATTTATAGGTAAGTACCTGTAGATCTAAATATAGACTCTAAATATAGAGATGGGATTAAGGAAGCTATAGAGGAGGTAGAGGAGAAATAGGCTAAAATAAGGGCAAAGGAGCCAAAATCAAAGCCTTATAAGGTGTTAGCTAGAAAGAGCGAAGTTAATATATTAAATAGCATATAGGGGTAAATAGTTAATTTAATTTAGTTGGGTGTAGAGAGCTTCCAAAGTGTTACAACCGATTTTGGTGGGGTAACTGAGTTCGGGCGGTAACCGAGTTCTGGAGGTCTAAGCTTAAACTATAACATCTATAATAAAGAGTTGTTAGGTATAGTTGCAGCGCTAAAGAAATAAAGAGCATTTTTATAAGGTATAGAGAAACTATTTATAGTTAAGATGGATTATAAGAACTTAATAGAATTCCTAATAATAAAGGAACTTAACTAAAGACAGGTTAGATAGGTAGAGATACTTACAGAATACTATTTTAAGATTTAGTATATTAAGGGTATAGATAATATATAAGTAGATGCTCTAAGTTAGAAAGATAAACTATAAAATAACGAAAAACTATTAGGAGCTTTACTGCGGAAAGATATAGACGGATTAATTAGGTATAATTATCTAAATATTATAGTAACCTAAGAAGAACTAAAACGAGTTTATAAGCCACTAGAGAGCTTTTAGGTATAAAGAATTCTAGAAGCACAGCTAGAAGATCTATAGATGGATATATACGAAAATTAAGAAGTAAAGTATATTCTAAGAAGCATAGCAGAACAATTTATAGAAGATTTCTATAAGGAATTAACTTAAGGATATAATGGAGCTATAGGCTTAATATTAAGACTCTAAGAGGAGTATATTATTAATGGAATCTAGGGATTAGTATAGAAAATTACTAAAGAATATCTAGATTGCTAAAGAAATAAACTAATAAGGCATAAGCTATATAGAGGGCTACAACCCATTAAAACACTAGAGAAACCATAAGAGGTTATATTATAGGACTTTATTATTAAATTACTAAAGTTAAGAGACCCTATTACCGGACAAGATTATAACGCGATTTTAGTAATAGTAGACAAGCTTATAAAGTGGGGATACTTTATAGCGTGTATAGAAGAAATATTAGTAGAAGATATCGCTAGAATCTATATAAAGGAAGTATTTATAAGATATAGAGCACTAAGCAAAATTATATTAGACAGGGATTTAAGATTTATAGCAGTATTTTAGGAGGTATTCTTAGCGGAATAAGGAGTTAGAGTAGCAACTTTTACTATATATTATCTGCAGACAGACAGTTAAATAGAAAGATTAAATTAGACACTAGAACAGTATCTAAGATACTATATTAATTACGCATAGAATAATTAGGTATTACTATTACTAGTTATATAGTTTATATATAATACAACACCTTAAAAAGGAATAGGTATATTACTATTTAAAGCAAATTACGGGTATAAGCTAAGAATATTATTATCACTATAATAAGTAAAGAAAATAAGTAGTATAGCTAAAGAGAGAATAAAGACGTTAATAAATCTTTATATAGACCTTATAGAATTAGTAAAGAAAGTATAAGAGAGAATAAAAAGGTACTATAATATTAAGAGATCTAAGGGACCAGATCTTAAGGAGGGAGATAAAGTATAGCTACTACATAAAAATTTCAAGAGTTAACGACTAAGTAAGAAATTGGACTATATTAGACTAAGACCTTTTAAAATCCTATAGCAAATTTCACCGGTCACGTTTAAGTTAAACCTACTAGCCAGAATGAAGATCTACCCTATATAATATATTGCAATGCTAGAACCAGTATACGGGAATATTAAGTTACTAGTTTACGAAGTAGACATATATAGAGGACAGAAAGAAGATAAATAGTAAGTTTTAAAGATCGTTAGCTATAAAGACGTTAATAATAAAATATAGTATAAGGTTAAGTGGATAGGCTACACTAAGACTACCTAAAAGCCACTATAAAATTTAAAAAATGCTATAAAAAAGGTACAGGAGTATCGGAAGAAATTAGGTTAGGCAGTATTAATAAAGAAGGATTACTAAAGAATAAGTTACTTAAGGGGGACCTAAAAAGAGCAGTTGCTAAACTACTTAGATCTATTTCCTTCTTAGCTAGAAAAGAGTCCGTTCTTTTATTACTAAGTTCCTATAAACCCTATTTTATAAATTTCTACTCCTTAAAATAACCCTTTTTATAAACCTTTTTAAGATAGAGTAAGCGAGCAGACGCCGCAATATAAGTATTTAGGGCCTTCTATTCCGCGTTACGGGAACATTTTAACTTAGTAAGGGCTTAAAATAGTTTACTATCTAGCTATATAGTAGCAGATTAAATATAAAACCCTAAGACAAATTAATTAGGGAACTAGATAACTATTAAAAGTAATAGGTCGCGTATATTTAGTATTAGAGGTAGAGCAAACGTTATAGGATAAACAAATATTTACTTTAGTGCACTCTAAGTAAAAGGACGGTTGTCGCGAAGATAGGTTTGCCAATATAATATAAACTAACCCCTTTTTCAAACAGCAAGAATATAGAAATAGTATAATCTTACTAAGAGATAATATTACAGTAATAGTATAAGTACGACGTTGGGCGTATAAAGAAGAAATTGCTTTAGGTATAATAAGTAATAATATTAACCAAATTAATTAGACGGATATTATACCTCTAGTAAGCGACTTAAAGATATTAGGAATCTTTAAGGACGAAGATAAAGAGGAGGGAGATAGTATTACGGACGCTTTAAGTACAATATTATAACTACTTAGGGAAGAGTTAAAAGAAGCTAGTTAGTTAATTTAGGTATAGTCTAAGATAGAGCTAATAGAACTATATAACGGGGAATAGTAACTAAGGTTATATAATATGCTACGTATTAAATAAGAGGGATAAGAGGAACTTACGTACCTTATATATAAGACGTATATTATATATAAGAAGGATTTTATAGGAGTACGGTTATGTATTTAAGGACCCTTAATCCCTACCTATTTAGTTCCTTCTTTATAGTAATTCTTAGAATATAATTAGAGTTAATCTATTAGGCAACCACTCTACCAGTTATTATTACATTATTGACTTTAATTTGCTTTACCTACACACCTAGCCTATTAATAAGCCTATTATAGTACTTGCTATAAGGTTCTATTACACGTTCTAGATAGTTTATCTAGGGTACTTTAAACCCTAGACACCTTTAAATAGTCATCCTTAACGCTCTTTTGGTAGATATTAAGGCTAGTAAAATAGTCTATTTGCTATAGCTAAAAGACTCCTTTTTTACGCCGGTTATAAATATAATAGAGGACCTATTATTGCTAGTAGCGAGTACCTATACAGACCCTCCGGATATAGAGATACTAGTTATAAATATAGTAAAGAACCTACTGTCACTAGTAGCGAGTACCTATAAAGACCCTCCGGTGCTAGCGCAGATTACCTATATATAAGGGAGAGGTGATTAAAACTCTAAAACTATTAAGTATACTATAGTAGAGCTATATACACTCTTAGTGCGAGTATACCTATAAAACTTATATTAGCTACACTCTTCCCTCTACTAGCTCCTAGAAGTACACTACTATATAATAGTTACTTTAACTTCTATAGCCCCTAGACTGCTAAATATATATAAGGAGGAAATTAATATTATTTCTAATAAGCTAGTAAGTATACTATTATAGAACTCTAAGTATAACTATATAATTGACTTAGAAGAAGGTAAAACGCCACTATAAATACCCCTTTATAACCTCTAATAGAAATAGTTATAGATCTTATAAGAGTACCTAGACAGCACTCTTAAAAAGGGCTAGATTAGGCCTAGTAAGTCGCCTACTAAAGCGCCTATTCTTTTTATACTAAAAGTAGATGGTATAATACGGCTATATATTAACTATAGACGCCTAAACAAGATTATAATTAAGAATTAGTACCCCCTACTACTAGTCAGCGAACTCTTTAATAGGCTTAGCTATATAAAAATATTTATAAAGCTAGATCTTTATAATGCGTACTATAGGATTTATATTAAAAAGGGAGACGAATAAAAGACCGCATTTAAGATATGCTACAGTTACTTTAAGTACCTAGTAATGCCCTTTAGTCTTATTAACGCCCCTATAACTTTCTAGAGCTATATTTATAAAGCTCTAAAAACTATAGTAGATACTATCTATATAGTTTACCTAAATAATATTCTTACCTACTTAAATAACGAGGATAAGTACGTTGAGTATATTAAGTAGGTACTACAATAGCTTTATACTTAGGGCCTATACGCCAAACTATTAAAAAATATTTTTTATACTAAGAACGTTAAGTTCCTAGGCTTTATTATTACCCCTAGGGGTATTATAATAGACCCTAACCGCGTTAAAGCTATTAAAAAATAGCCTAAGCCTAAGTCCTATAGGGATATCTAAGTCTTCCTTAGCTTAGATACCGTATACCCCCTACACATATATCTTATATAGGCATATCGCAACCTAACATTAGATAGGGAAAAGAAGTAAAATCGTAAGTTAAAAGGGCCTACTAAATGGTATTAACCTTAGTCCTAGCCTAATAACGTATAGGAGGCGTTCTATAAGCTATACGCTATATTTATATAGGCTTTTTTACTTTACCACTTTAATCCTAATCTACCTTTAATAATAATTACTAACGCTTCTAACTATACCTATAGCGGTATACTTCTGCAGCCTTTAGAGTAAGAAGATTAACTCTACTAGTACCTAATTGCTTATTATAGTTAAAAGCTTATTAGCCTAGAAGTATAGTATAATACGCATAAAAAAGAACTACTCGCTATAGTGTAATACTTTAAGACGTGGCGCTATTACCTTAAATACGCCGCGTATATAACGCGTATGCTCTACAATTATAATAATCTTAGGTACTTTATAACTATTAAAAGTTTATCTACTTACTAGGCTTAGTACGCTAAGGAATTAGCTAAGTTTAATTTTAAGATTAAATATAAGCTAGGTAAAGTAAATCCTGCTAATATACCATTCTAGCGCCCGGATTATACTAAAGGCTTTAATAATAATAATAAAAGGATAGTCCTTAATGCTATACTGCCTATATTATAGTAAAATGTTAGGCTATAGAGACGCACTGGCTGTAACCAGCTTAGCGCAGGCGAGGCGCCTATAAAACGTAGTCGCCCCATATTAAAGAATAGCAGAATTTAGTTCTACAGTTCTACTTCATTAAGAACCAGATACTCTTTATATCCCGCTACTATTATTACGTTACTATATACCCTAAGGACCTTGGCGTCCTAATAGTACTAAATTCTTATCCCTTTTTAGAGGTAGTGGCCTAACAATATAGCGGTCTGCGAAGGCCACGACTACATAGCGGCAACCCTCTGTTAAGAAGACGACCTATATTTATTAACTATATCGCAGTTTATTAACCTAATGGCAAGACGCGGGCGTATTAGCGTAATACGTACTACTAAGTTTAAGGATTAGCCCTAGGATAACATAGGCGAACCTATATTGTCCTAGACAGAACCGGAAGCTATAGGCGAAGGGGATATATAGGAAGAAATATAACGGCTAAAGAATAAGAAGCTATAACTCCTAAAGTAAAGAAAACTATACTTGCTTAGGGAAGAGGTAAAAGTACTAAGACGGCGTTAACGCGGTAAGGTAACGTTAACTCCCATTCCTAACCCATCTCTATAACCTTAAATAATCCTATTAAAGTACTTAGGGGGTAGCCTAATATATTTAAGTCTTAAGCGGAGGGCTACTAAGACGTTAGGCGCTCTATTAAAACGGGCTGTTAAGATAGAAAAGATTGCTCTATATTATAGCAAGTTTATATAAAAGCACTAAGACTTCCGCGATAGCTTAAAGCTAATATTCTACCTAAAGCGCAATAGCTTTATAGATAAGGATACTAAAGTTGCGTTTACTATATAATATATAAAGGGGACTAACTGAACCCTTTAGCTATAGTATAAAGATAACTATCTAGATACGCAGTTTACCTAGGAGGAGTTTATAGAATTCCTACTTAACTAGATTAAAAGTCCTATTAATTAAGAACTTTATATAGCCCTAACCTACGCGAAGGTAATATAACGAACCAATTAACTAGTAAATGAGTTTACTGCTTACCTAACCTCCTTAAAAGCATAAATTAATCCTCCTTATAATGTAAAGCATCTAATAATATATTTATTCGCGAAGCTGCGGCTAGAGCTACGGGTTACTATTACCGACTATTAAGAATTCCCTTAAACTCAAGACTAGCTAGTTTTTTTAGCTACCCTATTAGAGGAAAACTAGAAGAGCGTAAGCGCCTTATAGGGTAGAAGTAATAGGCGCGCCATAAACTTAAATATAAAGACCACCTAGTTAGGTAACTTAGGGAAAGCGGACTCTAAAACCACCGCCGACAACTTAATAGCGGGGCGAAGTAATACCGCTAGGGGTTTAACTCAGCCTAAAGGAAATTGCTTAAAATGTAGGTAGTTAGAATATTAGTGGCGATAATGCAAAGAGCTATAACGGAATTAACCACTACTAAATAGTATAAATGCTACCTCTATACTGGGAAAAGATAAGCGCCCTTAGACCTCCTTATAGCCGTAGGGTATAAGCTCCTACTAGATTATAAGGAAGCTATTACTATCTTAAGTAAAGTCCTTTCTAAGCAGATTTAGAAGGAGACCTTAATAATGCTTAATATTGGTACCGAAGTAAATATAATTAACTAGCGATTTATAATAGAGTATAACTTTAAAATACTAGACGTAGAATTACTTACCTACTCTTAGTTAAATAAAACTTAGGTATATTACTATAAAGCCTATAAGGTACCATTACGAATAAAGGACAGCTAGGGTAGGATTAGGAAAGTAACCCTTATCTGCTATAGAATAGCTAACGTATCCCCTACTGTTACCCTAGGTATACTAGGGTTAAAGAAGGCCCAACTTCTTATTAACTGTAAGGCGAAGGCGTGGCGATAGAAGCTAAATAGCTCGTCCCTATTACTATAAGCCTTTAAGGGTTTTATAGAGTCTCTCTAGAAGGAATCTAGGGTCTTCACCCTAGTAATTACTAGATTAATATCTAGTAAATAAAATAACGGTAGCTTACTAGTCCTTCCCCTATAGTTAAAAGAAGCTAGCGATATCTTCTTATATAAGGAAGTAGGAAAGCTACCCTAATACTACTAGGGCGA
>Ga0307515_10010260_pt1 | contig 17986 bp, 23 predicted proteins | sample 17_EM_MG_FD_194513 | JGI IMG/M metagenome (GOLD analysis project Ga0307515, IMG submission 194513) | Populus trichocarpa ectomycorrhiza microbial communities from riparian zone in the Pacific Northwest, United States - 17_EM | ecosystem: Host-associated > Plants > Roots > Unclassified | place... | reverse complement strand
AGTGGTTGTGTTGTGTGGGGTATGAGTCTCGGTGCGTCCAATCGGTTCTGCTATCATCACCACATGAGAACGATGCACGACAGGTGCTCGAATGGTCCAGGTCTCCGGGAACTCCAACCCAACCTTGAGCCAAACCACCAAAGAAGAAAAGAGGGTTTGAAAGAACAGTGAAAAGGGAAAGGAAAGGGTATAGATGTGAGCGGTGATCGATTTCAAACGCGTTTGGTCTGATGTTCCCACTCAAAAGCGGGACCATCGTAGATCCGGGGAGGGGGCAAGGATGAGCGTGAAAGCAACGCGGAGACGTCTGAGTTCGAGTCCTTCCTCGACGTGGTGGACGGTGATCCTGTCTTGTTCCGGTTCTGGTTCTGGGCGGAGATCGTTGAAGGCTGGATATATGCGCCAGGGATGATGTACCTTGGACGAGCCGGGCCGTCGAAGATGATCGAGCTAACCCCATTGTCGTTGTCTCTGATCGGCGCAGAGGATGGGGATGGGGAAGGGACGAACGCTGCTGGGCGCATTGGTCCGTCAAAGATGTCCACCCATTCTTTGATCTTCTCGGTGCTGGGTGAGCCGGACGTCGGCGTCGAGGAGGTTCTGATCTCTGGGGAGGGTGGTGGTGGTGGGGCAGTATTGGTAGAGGTAATGGGCAACATCTGTGCCTGCCTGGAGATGGAGGACGAGTGAGTCCGTCGCACAAACGCGGAAGAGCTTCGACGCATGGTGAACGGATGGTGGATCTGAGAGAGGAGTGGGACGTGGGTGGCTCTGGTGTGGTTGACGGGCTCGCCTACGAAGGAAGGGAGGAAGGAGGGTGAGTGAAATATGAAGGGTGAGGGGGTTGTCAAACGGAGGGTTGTCGCTATATATATACTTCCACCGGAAATCATATGATGGGGAGGTCGGGCGACCGACGAGAGAAGTTTGAAAAGAGCCGCGCAAGGGTAGCCTACCTACAAACCACGCGTGTTCCTGGCGCATGCGGGGGAAAACACCATCCGCCTCCATTCTCAGCCTAATAACGTTATCTAGATACGGATAGATGCCGGAAAGTTGGCACCCTCGAATCCACCTTCCAGGCCCCGTACTAAGAGGGGGTCCAAGAAAACGATCGCCCATCCGTTTGAATGTCAGGTGGAGGCCAAATAGGAGAAATAGCTCATCGCGTTAAACAGATCTCCACCATTTGCCTCCACCAACCCTAATCGGTCCAACGTTCAACCGCGCCTCTCCAACTCTTGCTGCACTGATGGCTGCTGAGAACCAGCGATACGTGGGAGGTGGAGAAACACAGCACGATGCATGATGCAATTGACCCTCGTGAGTGATTATAGCCATGAGCAAAAAGCATCCGGTGCACCGGAACGGAAGCGCGACTAAGGGGGATCAGCTGAGCCCCTTGTGGTTCTCGTCACCGCCGACAGGTTACGGGGCAACGGTACTTGCGCTTTCCGGCCAGTCGTGTGCAGTTTGACACCATCCTCTCCAGGATTGGCGATGCCGTGATCCAACCCGCTTACGAGAAAGGATAACAGAGATATGAGGGATGCTCCAACGCCAACTCACGAACATGTAAGCCCTATGCACAAATGCACATACAGTATCCGCTACGCCGCCACCGGTGGTTTATGTAGCGTATTTAATGTTCTAACAATAGTTTTGAGGCACAATCGCGGGGCTTTGGAGGCCTCACAACGTGTTCCGGAATCAATAAATTTACCCCGCAACAATGAGCCGGTGTACTGTACGACACCGTGGTGCGTAATGACCCTGTCAACGACCAGCGTTTGTTTCAAAACAGTTATTTTTCTTCGTCAGCTGACCCTCCGGAGCACAATCACAAAACTGTGTCGTTATCTAGAAGAAGACGGAACATAGTGCAGACTGTGATTGTCAGGGATGAGAGTGCCGGAATGGCACAGTGGTCACCCCGACATGAACGGCCTTAGACTCTAGGATATCCGGTTTCCAGTTCTGGTGATCGCGGGGTGTATTTGCACGAAACGCGAGGGATTACCTCCATCAACGCTCAAACACAGGCTTGACGCAGATCACAGGCTCAACTCAGATCGGAACAGGCGAGCCATGGGCAAAGCGGCATAACTCGCTTAACGAACACCCGGAGAGTGTACTCTTGGCGGCAGACGCCGAACGGCGAACAACTCCATGGCCCGGAACGTCCCAAAAACTACATAATAGAGCAGTCACGGTTACTGATCAATAACAAAATAGGTGCACAACTAGTGAGATCGCGGTTCATACCACGGACACTCGGCCCTAACATTCTGAGGATCCTCTCGTTGGCGCAGATTCGCACTCGCCCTTGCCTGAGAACTAAAACACACGAATTGGGATATGTCAGAAGACAACGGACCATGTGCCGTTCGAGCCGGAGGTAGGGGTCACCACGGGGGAACCGCTGACGGATCGGGGACGGCTAACCGGACCTAATAGATTCAAGCTAGGAAAGTAACCCCATGAGCCAGACCGTTCGGGGCGGGTCCCCTCAACCCTTCAGCTTTCCCGGTTGTCCCCCCGCATGACCCATAGTAAACGCGCCCACCCAGAACAAGGTTGGTAGAAAACCAAGTAAACTAGCTACTACATAATGCGGCCCCCCTCCTGGGACCGCCAGATTGCTCCTTATCCTACTCTTTCTGGCCTCCAATGGACATCTCGGACCAGGTCTTCCAACAATTCATGGAGAACATCGACCTACTAGCACCAGCACAAGACACATTGCTCGGAGTAATATCATGTGTTGCTTCCCGACCTATTGATCATTAACCCTCCCCATTTCGACAGGCGCCACTTTCGAGGCAGGGTCTTCTGGTGTTTTCCCTGGAAGGTGGTTCCTACATCCCAGTCACAGCGGCCTTGGGAGAAAACTACACCGGATTGATCGGCCGTGATCTTAAGGTGCTCGCTGACTCTGGCCCCATAATTACCTTGCGGTTCGAAGTGGGAAGATCCAACCGTCCTCAGCGATAATCTGATACTTATTAGATGTAAAGTGGCCGGGGTATCCTCCCCACAACTACCAAGTGAGTTTGACCGGTGTGTGTGCGCAAACGCGAATAAGCTGAGCTCCAGAACCTCAGCTACGAACGCTTGATTGGCGGGCACAACCCCAAAAAATCACGCTGTCCAAGCTCGCGACGGAGCTTTGTAGGGTCGTTTTGCGGTTTATTGAGGTGCACCTCCATCTTCTGTGGGATTGAACAATACACTGAATCCTCGCAGAAAATGCAAGGACAAACCATCGATCCCCGATACGGAACGTGGAGAGTGGGATCCAATGGGATTCAAATCCAACACCTGTACCTTGCTGCGCTGGAGCAGGTATCTGCTGGAACTTGGCAGCCTAGACTGTTTTATAAACCGTAAACTTTGACGCCTGTTTCCCCTCACTCCACTTGGACCCAAATGAGATTCAAATACAACATCTGCACCTTTGTACGCTGGAACAGGTATCTGCTGGGATTTGACAGCCCCATGTCCCGTGACTGTGACTGGGGGAGAGAACGGGGATCGCAGTCTCTTAGCCAGAAGAAGAGTCCACAAAGTCATTCGATCTATCAAGGTGGTGGATCGAATCAACCTGAACTTCTGGAAAAATCGATTGTTCCTGTTCACTGTAGACAGTACACAAGCACAACGGCATATGAAGAAAGAAAAAAAATACAAGATCACCTGGAGGATTCGGCCATATAACGGATTGCAGGTGCTAGAATTGGCGAATTAGTCCGTGGAGGCAGAGGTCGCGGAAGTTCGGGTTCGAAACATGCAACAAAACGATGGGTTTACCGATGGTGCGGACTGTGGTCGGAGTGGACAGAACTTCGCTGCGGCCGTCGCCGGTGTTACCCAAAATTACCCACCGTGCTCGTCGAAACGGTATTTCATCACTAGGGCAGGGAGGACGGGTAAGTATTGAAGAAAGGGGCAAGCACGAAAAGTACAGGCGCAGCTAGGAATACAGTCCTAGGTTTACTTTTCCTTTTCAAAATTCTTCCACGCATGTTTCTCGACCTCTTTATACCTGTCCGGTCGTTTCTTAGGCCTAAGGGGAAAAAGTTGCACCGGTCAGTCGGTTTGGAACGGGAAGTTAGGAGTGCGACCGGAGTGACAAGTAACCCACATTACAGGAACCCTGGGTTCAATCAAAGCGCGGTTCTGCATACTCAAGAAGCGATCCCTGAACAAGTTACCTTCCGGCTGTGCATAGCAAAATCGGATCAGATCCCCCGAGGTAAAAGATCGGCGATTTAGAAAAAACTAACCTTCAAACCCCTCAGGCTGTCCGCGAGATCTTCACCCAGTTGGACGTCGATCTTCGCCTTTGGTACTGTGTGTTTTCCAAACTTCTGTCCCGCCAAGCCCTGCTTCAGTTTTTCCCGAAGTATCCTTCGCTTCTCCTCACGCAGTTGTTCTTTGGAGGCTGCTGACTGCTGCAGCGTTTTTCGTAACGACTTGGCCGTGAATACAGACGCCAGAAGTTTGCGTTTCGCCGCCTTTTCAGCTGCGGCCCTTTTCTATGCACAGTTGACGGGTGAATTAATCTGACTAAATGTCTAACAAGGGTCTCACCTCTTCAAGAGCCCGTTGGGCTTTCCTCCGTTGCTGTTTTGTTTTCCTAGCGGGAGCAGGTTTCACAAGAGGTACGACAGCTTCTTCCTCTTCCTCTTCCCCGATCTCATGGAGGGCCATACCGGGTGGTAGACCTTCTTGCGTGACGTCACCGAGTTGTCGAGCCTGAGTCATCCTCTCGTGAACGTCCCGACCTTCGTCCACGCCCTTGGCCTCCTCCTCTACCTCATGCGCCGCACGCAGCAGGTCTTGGTGGGCTTCTGCGGGTGGGTTGTACGAGGCACCCTGGTGGGGAGTGGAGATAGCAGGAATATCGATCGTAGAACGCGGATGGGAGGTTGAGGGTGCCTTGATGCAATTCTTCAGTCCCGGAACAAACGGGCTCGATAGTTCAGACGCACCTTGACGTCCACCATGTCAATATCCTCTTCCCAAACGTTGTATTGGCCGCTCTTTTTTACTGCCTCTGAAACATCTACGGGGGCGCTACCAGCTCCAAACTCCGTGGGGTCGACGATCGCGTTGAACGGCCCACGGCGGGGACGTCGAGCTATCTGCAGCAACTTTCCCTTCTGCTGGTAGCTCACCGGAGACTTCTTCGTAACCCGTGAGCTGACAGGGGGAACGGCGGATCTTTGGGATAGAATTTTCGTTGAAGTTAATTGAGCCTTTGAGAACTTCGGTAACCTCCGTCTGACTGCATCTCAGGTTATCAGCCTGCCGGGAAGGTTCAAGAAATTGGCCGCGCAAAACACACCTCCTTCGTCGCCAGTAACATCAATAGCAAACAGGTCCTTGTCATGCTGATTGTGCAGCGCCGTTCCCAAGACACGCTCCTCAGACCGAATGGTCTCAAGACCCTCTTCGACATTATCAATGTCGATGTTTTTCCTCCACGCTTTCTTGTTCTTCCGGGTATTTTGTGAGAGTTGTGACGGCGCCCCGACAGCGCTCTTGGGCATTTTGGTCTGCTTGCTCGATTCAGCTTTCGTCGTCGTCTTAGCCATCGTTCTCGGAAGTGGAGGTGGTGATCGAGGACGGAAATTTAATCTCATGAGAGCGTTAGACGCCAACAACCTGACCCACTAACGTCCGAGGTTACCGTTACACATCTCCGAGGCTAAAAACCAGTACGACTCCCATAACATTTCGAATGTCGACCGATTCAACCACTTCTCCTTTGCTCCTGAACCTGGCCAAGAGTTGTCCCTCCTTTAACGCATCCCGTTTCAGCTCGGAATGAATTACGACCCGCAACTTCCTCTTCCACCCGCATTCCTCCAGCCTATCAACCAGAGTGCATAATTCATTGTCGACCAAGGCCCAGGTCGACGGTTGAATGATATTCGCTGGTCCTATGAACTCGATTGTTTCGAACTTGTGGGACTGGAAGGTCCCGAGGACGCGAACGAGGTGCTCCTCCGCCTTGTACTTTGAAACTTGGATCGTGACTTTCCGCAAAAGGGCGCATGGTTTGAGATCAAGAAGAAACCCGTCTTCGGCGTCTGAGCGACCCCATCCCACAAATGTGAATTAAACCTTCGATCAAACTAAGAGCATCAAACATACCTTCAACGAAGAGAACAGGAGCGTATCTCAGCGTAAGTTTTTCGAGGGTAGGAGAACAGGTAAGGATGAGGTGTGCGATGGCGTTGAGGATTTCACTATTCCACCTGAACTCAATGTCCAATTCGGAATAGCGGAGGGGCAGTTGGGAAAGTTCGAGAACGAAACGTCTGTGGATTGATCCCATAGAAGCCAGGACAAGTTCCCCCGTAAGGCTTGGAAGGTTCGGGGGTCGTTTCTCCTTTTCTGGGACCATGCTGAGGTTATCCCCAAGCTGCAATGTCTCGAGGCGAGGGAAGTGGACGAGGAACATCAACAGAGTGTTCAACGTTAACACAATATCCTTGAATACCAACGACCGCATAAAACGGCCAACAGGGCCAAAAGTCTCTTTCATCGCGGTAGAAGTGAACCGTCGGAGTGAGAGATTGAAGATCTGAAGGCTTTCGAGCCTGGTGAACGATGTGAAGTGTCCGGGATACCTATCCAGTAGCTGTTTGGGACCAAGCACGGCCTTTCCCTGGCGGTACGATAGACTGCGTACGTGGCGACATAGGCCGTCAGGGCCAAGGGGAATGAACTTGACCCAATCCCTAATGCGGGCCATAGCATACAGGCTGATTTCCTTGAAAAGGTGCTTGCGACTCCGTTCTACCCATCGTTTCTGCACCAAACAGCAGGCTCGGAGGGCATGCATGGAATTATACTGGGACACCTCGTCAACGATCTTGTCGATGAGTTCTTGTGGGAGGTCGGGCATGGTGGGGGTTGGTTGTGTGTTCGGATTGGGTGATCGACGGTTCTGACCAAGCCTACGTTCCCACCCACCCGCATCTTCCAAACACCACTCCTTCATTCCGGCCGGCCCCTCGAATCGAAAGCACCCGTGGAATGGACAGCGGAGAATGGGATCGACACAACGAAGAAATTTCAGGCCGGTCCAGAGTCCAGTTATCGAAGACCCAGACTCTCTACCGGCTGTTGCCCAGCCAGATGCTTTGGCGATCTCAAGCGCAGGACGGAGATGAACAAAGTCGATGGGCACTGTCACCACCAACCATCCCAATGCCTCGCCATGCCCATGCCTTCACCAGACGACGCCCCACTCAGTCACAGGAAACCCTTCCTGAGATCCACAGAATACGATATTTATCCTCAAGTCGACATTTCAATCAGGGCGCTCCCCGACCGCTTATTGACAACTCCCGAAACGCGGTTCCGCTCGCAATAAAATCTCGTTGTCAACATCCACCATGCGCTCTTTACGGGGCTCGTTCCCCAGTTTATTTATCATAACACTCCTTTCTCTTGAAGCCTTTGCGATCCAGGTTGCCGCGCCGCCTGCGCCACAGGGAGGGACTTCTGTCCCTCGGAATTTCCCCGGCATCAGTTTTGAGCTGAGCTTCTTGGATAAATACTGTGGGTTGTGGCTTTGGCTATGTTTTGCCATTCCCGCTAACAAGAACAAGTCGGAAGCGATGTCAACTCTACACCAACACCGTTCCTTAACTACCTCAAAGCCTACGAGGCATACTTACCCTCAACCCCATTGCGCCTACGTATAGGGGGGAATGCCATGGACATTTCGGCCTACGCCACATTGCAGACACAGTTTTTGAACGTCACGGATCCCAACGCCCAGAAGGACCACATCCCTGTCACCTTTGGTCCAACCTTGCTGAACGTGATGAGCAAAGTCGGCAAGGACATCGGTGGAGCTGAATTCATGATGGGTAGGTTTCTGACACCTTTTGTGTAACTTATCTCACCCCTTTCGAAACCTAGGCCTCAGCTTATCGAAGCCTGATGATCCCATGATCGCTGACTTGGCAGTAGATGCTCACCGAATCCTCGGTGACGAATTAGATGCCCTCCTGCTTGGAAATGTCAGTACTCGCTTTAATGGTTCCCCGTTCGACTCCTGACAGAACTCGGTACCAGGAACCGGATTTGTACTACTGGCATGGGAAGCGTCCTGGGAAGGGCAACTACACTGTTTCTGATTACGTGGGAGATTACCAGGTCGTATTCAACCAGCTCAAGAGCACGAGCGGCGGAGATATCCTTGCACAGAACAACATAGGTGGTCCGACAATCTGTTGTGCATGGGTAATGAATAGATCTAGTATGCTTCGGCCCATTGCTGACGTGATTTGCAGGACCTTGCAACGACTCTGGAACAGAACTACTTGGAAACCTTCAAACAACAACTCAAGTATATAACGTACGCTCCCAGTTAATCCTAGGTTTGTCCCGTCTGACCATAATACCAGCCTGCAGCATTACCCCCAGAATAACTGTCCCGACACGGACAGTCCACCGCCCGTCCTCGAGTATTATATGGATCACTCGAATAGTAGGTTGCTTGGACTTTCTCGAAACGGTCCAAATACTGATCATCATCAGCCGTGACACTGGCAAGGTGGCAAAAGCCTGGCATCGACCTAGCCGTCGCAAACGGGAAACCTGTCATCATGACCGAGTTCTCCACTGTATCGTGCGGGGGTTACGTTGGCGTTTCTGACACCTTTGCGGCCGCCCTATGGGGTGTCGATTATTTCCTCCAACTTGCAAGCGTTGGTTATTCTGCAGCCTACCTGCATACCCGAGAACGCAACATCACCTACAATCTATACGATTACCCTGGTGATGGCGTTGATAGCTGGACGACACTCCCGATGTTTTATTCGTACCTTCCTGTCCTTAACGCGCTCCAGTCCTATAACGGAAGCAAGGTCGTTGACCTGAACTTGGAAGATTCGATGACCAAGGCTGGTGGCACGAATGCCGCATACGGTGTTTACGATACCACGACTTCTGACCTGTACCGGTTGGCGTTCATCAGCTTTGCCGATGGCGGTGGAAACGTCCAGTACACGATCCCTCAGGGCACCCTCCCGCAAACGGGCTATAATGTCACAGTGAGGTATCTCACGGCTCCCAGTATCCGGGAGAAGTGGGACATCGGCTGGGGCGGCAAGACTTGGAAGGGTGCGAAAGACGGGAATCCCCTCGACGCCACGACCGGTCACGACTTGAGTCTCGATTGCAATGCCGGGTGTACCGTCAACGTCCCGAATCCTGGGTTGGCGTTGGTGATCGTGAACAAGGCTCTTCCTCAAGGGATGCCATCTGGAGGGGGCAATGGTACTAATGGTAACAACGCCGTCGGTAATGGTCCCGGAAGGGGTGTTGCGGACTTTGCTTCTATATTATTCACTGTTGTTGTGTCTGTGTTTGTGTTCCAAATTTCTAATGCCTTCTTGTAGTGCATCCGCTGATCCTCATTAACGGACTATTTGTAACCCGCCGCAGAGGCCGGACGCTTGATTTAATTCTCTTAATACACTCTAATCCCAAGTACCCCTCTACGCCCAAAGTCTGCAATGAATTCGACAGCGCACCTCCGTCCCCCACTTACACGTCCAGTACTCGGCGTTTATTTCGACAGTTCTAAAGTCTGAGTGGATCCGGTGGATAGCGGGGCAACAATACAACACGGCGTGATCAACAGCCGGAGGAAGAGACGGCGTAAACAATCGTAAAATGTGGACGGGAAAACAAGGAGAATATAACACAATTATGGTAACACCCAAGAAAGTATGGAGAAGATCCTCTCATAACGACCCTTAAAAACTCTCCTCACTTTTCCCCTCCATCAAAAAATGCAGCCAAATCCTTCACCGCCTTCTTCCCTCCGCCCGGCCTGACGGCTATCGGTTTAGCAAGCGCTGCCTTCTGCTGCGTTTCTTTCTCTCTCTCCTGCTTCCTCACAACGAGCGGATCCACGAACTTGTTTAAACTGGTATTGCTTCCGTTCAAATCCCCATCCATTCCCAAACTCGTCCCAGCCGTCGACCTCGATCTCACTCTCGGCATCAATGGCGCTGTGGGTATACCGTAAGTGGATTGTGGTCGTGGCCTGCCTACTCGAGCTGGTTCCTTATCAAGGTCCTTGGGGGTGGGCCTGGCGGGACCCCTGCCGAGGCTCTGCAAATGGACTTTACGTCCGGAGGATTTTCCGACCGTTTCTTCCTGGAAGTCATCACTCTCCTCATCTGTTACCGACGAGTAGAGAGGCACGCCAGACCGAGGTTGTTCGACGGGGGATGGGGAGTTTCGGAGAAGATCTGGGTCCACGATCGGTCCACCAAGGGCAACAGTGTATCGTTTCCGGGGCGTAGGGCTGACGCTCGAATGCCTGTAGTCATTCTTCTTTGGTGGAGGGAGACTCGGTGAAGAGGTAACCTTCGACTGCGGACTGAGTCCATTGAGGGGAGAATTGTGCCCGGGGAGACCGGAGACGTTGGAAATGGGGGTCTCGAGTCCAGTGGGTAAGCCCGAGAGTTGTTTCGTGACAGAGTTGGAGAGGACAGAAGATGGTGGGGAATGTGGTGGAGATGAGAAGTGACCCTGGGCCAGAATAACTGTGTCAGGAGGAGTTGCGTAGTCACCGGTGGGATATGGTAATCGTGTTCTAGAACCAGAGCTCATAGGTATCAGCGGGGCGATGCTGGGTGGACTGGTTGGCTCTTGGCCGCTAGTGGTCGGGTATGAATATGTGGGGGAGGCAGTCATCGAACGGACTGCAATCTCGGAAGACGATGATGGGGCCCTGTGCACTGGGTGGCCTCTCGAAGGTACACTGTTCAGATGGGGTGGGGAGGTCGCCAACTTGGCCATTTCCCGACCAATCTCAGACATTCGACCTTGAAGCTCAGTCATCTCCTCCCTAATGTCAGAGATATCCTGGCTTGCGTCTGAAGCGACATGAGATTGCTGGCCTGGGTTCTGATTTTGGGCTTCTTTCTCCTTCTCCTTCTCGACGAGCCACCTCTCAACGTCGTCCATACGCTCCTCTAGTGCGCGAACGTGACCGACGGTCCACTTCTCCAATTTCTCAAATCGCCGCGCGATCGTGAGGAGGGTGGAAGGGACGTCGAGGACCCCATCTGGGGAAAACTGAGCGTATAACGGAGGGGGTCCTTTGCTGTCTGGTCCGCGGAGGGGTGACGCAGCCAGACTGGGAGGGTTACTGTGTCGCAAAGGAGTGGGAGATGAGGGAGAGGATGACCGTTGTCGAGCCTGCTGAGCGTTGGTCGGTGTCTGCGGGACATTGAGCTTCATATAGGTGGGGTCGGAGTACTTTGTCTCTGGCGAGGCTGGCCACTCCTTCTCGCTATCCTTACTCTTATTCCGTTTCTCCCTCTTCTGGGCCTTCCGTTCCTTCTCCTTCTCCTTTTCGCGGCTCTTTGTCTCCTGAATGATCTGTTGAGCGGGTGTGAGTGGGTCTTTGGTAGGCGCGAGTTTGTTCTTCGCAGCCGCCCACCAGCCGCTGGAGTCTTTCTGAGACGCTGATGGGGAAGGGGTCGTAGGTGGTTGCGTAGACTGTGGACGAGACGGAACTGGAACGGGAGCAGCTCGTCCTTGTTCGCTTTGCAACATGGCCAAGACGCGTTGTTCCACCGTCATCCTGTCATCGACTTGCATGCGTTCCATGGCGAGAATCTTTTCGGCTTCCCTCCTTCCTCGCTCCCGTTCACGTTCTGCCTCGGCCTCGATTTCGGCGTCAGATGGCAGAGAGGAGAAAGACTCAGCGGCGGGGCTAGCGTTCATGAACGACCCCACTCGTTGCGCAAAATTAGCGGCGAACTTGGTAACGGAAGAAGTTGGAGATTTCGGGCGCTGTCCCCAAGACTCATGAGGGTCGTCCTCCTGATCTGAGCCATCCTCGCTCCTCGGTGTGTGCGAATTCCGTAACGGCGACGGGGATCGCCTACGCTCGCGCGAATGCCTCGCGTCGGTGGGTTGAGGCTAAGGAAAACAAATGATAATCAGGAAATCAATATCTATGCGAAGTGATGTGAAGGCCAAGCTTTGACACGGACGAGATCAAGTGGTGTTGGGGGTGGATGGGCAGAGACCTGTCGGCGCTGCTGCTTGATGCCGACACCATCCATGTCCATAGACAGAACCGAATCCGTTGCGGTCATCATCGTGGGCGACGACGAAGGGCAGTAGGGTGGGTCAAGGCGGTCGGCGTCGGCGTCGGTGGCAGTTCGCAATAGGTCGGTAACTTCCGAGCCAGCTTCCAGGCGCCAGTGGAGAAGATCACAGAGAGCCGTTCAACAGCGCTGCGAAACTCCACCCACCACCGCGACAAGGAGGACAACGACGCCATGAACACTACCTTCGAATACCTCTCCTATTCTCTCGAAACGCTAGAGACAGGTTTCTACAAAATCCCAGGGTCACAGGTGCTCGCACGATACGTCAAGTCATCACACCAGAATGACCCCGGAAGGACATTGCTGGAAGTCATCCTTTTGATCTTTGCTGTTCGTACCCTGCTCCAGTCGAGGACTAGGGCGGATAACTCTGGCAAACACTTCATCCAATTCTCAGAAAAGGTGCGTATATGCGTTCTACTCGACTCGGCTAACACCCATACTAATATCTTATAACCAGGAAATTGACGAACTTGTTGACGAATGGACCCCAGAGCCACTTGAACAGCCTCTTACAGAGCGAGAGAGTTTGGACCTCGCCTCACTTCCCATCATTTCCGGTCCGACTGGTCCCAAGCCCAAACTCGTCGGGTCGGGAAAGACCGTCATGAACCTTGCCAGCTTCAACTTCACCGGTCTCGCTGGCAACGAACACATCAAGCAAAAAGCGACCGAGGCTCTCAGGAAATACGGTCTTGGAAGTTGCGGTCCGGCAGGTTTCTACGGCACAATCGACGTTCACACCGACCTCGAGAAAAATATCGCGGACTTCCTTGGAACGGAAGATGCCATTCTCTACTCCCAAGCGTTCTCTACAGTTTCCTCCGTCATCCCGGCCTTCTCCAAACGAGGAGATATCATCGTTGCCGATAGAAGCATCAACTTTGCGATTCAGAAGGGCCTCCAGATCTCGCGCAGCACCATCCGCTGGTTCGACCACAACGATATGAAGAGTCTTGAGGAGGCCTTGGAAAGTATCAGCAAGGAGAGCAGGAAGCGTCGGGCCCCATTGACACGTCGTTTCATCATTACCGAAGGCATTTTCGAGCGTGACGGTTCAATGGCCGATTTGCCGAAATTGGTACATAAATGTCGTCAACATCGCGAAGTGAGGAGCTAACTCGAGTCGTGCTACAGATAGAACTCAAGCACAAGTACAAGTATCGTCTCATTCTCGACGAAACATTCTCTTTCGGAACCGTTGGACGAACTGGTCGTGGTCTCACCGAGCTCTACAATGTCCCTGCTTCCGAGGTTGACATGTTGATCGGATCCGTCGCAACCAGCCTCTGCTCCACAGGTGGTTTCTGTGCTGGGTCTTCCGTCGTCGTCAAGCACCAGGTGAGCTTCTTGCCCATACTCAGATTTCTCGGTTTTGCTCACTCGTTCCCAGCGTATCAATGGAACTGCTTTCGTTTTTTCCGCCTCCATGCCGGCCGCTCTCTCTGTCGCTGCTTCTGAAGCCATCACGATCCTCCGTGATTCACCGTCAATCTTGAGCACCTTACAAGAGAATATCCGAACTGTCCGATCAATCCTCGACAGACTTGATTGTGTCACCATTCCTTCACATCACGCCAGCCCCATCATCCACATTCAAATCCGCCCAACCTCCGCTTCATCTCTCCTCCCCACCGCTATCCCTTCTTCCGCCTCAAAACCCTCAAACCCTACTTCAGTCATCTCCAGGAACCCTCAGGTGTTCGATATCGAGGCCGAGGAGAGGCTGCTACAGGAGGTTGTGGATGACGTCCTTTCTCAGGGGGTTTTGATCACTAGGGCGAAGAGGCTGAGGGGCCAGGAGATGTCTGAGGCCCGACCAAGCATTCGTTTGGCGATCAGCTCTGCGTTCACGAAGAAGGAATGCGAGAAGGCTGCCACTGCTATTAAGACTTCCTTGGTCAAGGTTCTCGGTAAGCGTCGTTAGAATCCTTTCGCGACGAATTTGGGTCTTAGAACCTGTGCATTAAAATTGGAGATGCGGAGATGCTGTTGTTGCTATTACTACGTACATTGGATATGGATGTCTATTAATGCTAATGACCACATTACAATACACCCTGGCTACACCAGGATAACTACGAACCATCCACGATGAGCCTCGGCGTGTGGTTTGAGTGAGAGTGCGCAGGATAGTCAAAAATCCGCGAACATGTTCATACTCGCCGCCTTCCTTCGATCCCACTTTTCAGGAATCTGAGCCCCAATCCTCCCGTCTGCAGTGATCCAAGCCTCACACCTATCCACCTTCGCCGTGTTCCACTCAACATCCGGCAATAACCTCCCGGCAATCGTACCCCTCCACTCCGTCTCAGCGGTCTTCAAGTCCTTCCTCATGTTCACCCTCCTCCTCAGTCCCCTCACGCCTTCACGCGCGAGGGTGGGGAGCCCGGTGCGTGGATTCGAGAGTTGCGTCATGAATATCCGATAGCTGACGACATCATCTCGTATGACGGTGAAGAAGTCTCGAAGCGCGAGGTAAGTGTGGGAGAAGAGGTCCGTTTGAGTCGATAACAGGATCATTCGCGGTGTCGAAGAAAAGTGCCGGACGAAACTCCCATTCGAACCTCCAGCTTCGGTCGTATCAAAGAACCTAGGTGGCCATTTCGCATCCCTGGCTTGAGTGATCGCATTCTCGGGTAGGGATGAAACGGACTGAGGGGGGATATGACAGGATTGTGTGGTGGGAAGTTGGGCGGCAACGATCTGTTCCTTGGTGAGGGAGAACCCGTGTGCACCAGGAAATTCCAGAATCTTGCGTATGTCACGGAAACCGCTGATCATAATCTTGGTCTTGACGTCGTGCTGGTCAAAGAGAGCAATCGCACTTTGGATGGCTTCGACGCCGTGCGAAGGTTCTCCTCGATCCTCGTACACCTTCTCCAACTACAGTCACCATCACAAGGCATGAGCTTAGCATATCACAAAAGCACGCTGCGACGGGTGGGGAGGCTCACCCTATCAAGATGAAATGTAATCCAGGCCGCTCCCGCTTCAGCGCACACAGCCGCATGAGACATCCCCGCGACCATTGCCAAATTGACTAATATCCCGTCCTCCTTAGCTAGTAATCGCGTTGCATGGATACCTTCCTCCGTCGCAGGGATACTGACAACGACCTTATCTTTCGCGACACCGTTATCCTGAAACCGTTGTACCAGCCTACGTGCTCTCCGAACGATCGTATGCGAAGTCACGTCTTGCTTGACGTTTATGAAAGTGAAGTGTTGACCGGCGTTCTGCTCGAGAAGCGCGGTGCCGTACTCAGCGAGCTATTCAAGGTGTCAAGTCAGTTACGGGTTCCAATGCTGGGCGGAGAAACATACCACAACATCAGCCGCACGTTGTAGGACCCCTCCGTCGGTGTCGTCTTTGGACGGAACCCTGTAGAATAGCTCGTGAGCCGCAAATCTTCTCCAGGACAGGTAAAGCTACCCACAGGTCCTCCCTTGAAAGTTTTTGCCCCGCAGCGTAGACGTGGTAAAAGACTTCGACATCGGAGAGCGTCGTCACAAGGGCAGTAGGAGAACAATACGTTCCGAGTGCAGAAGGACAGAGGGCAAACGCTGAATAAGAAAGTATTGGCATATTTTCGAGCATATACGGAGGCCTTGACCCACCGTCAAATCCAGGAGTGCCAAGATAGATGGGCACACCCGCTTCCTGAATCGCAGTCCAAAAGATTTCCTTACCCTTCCCTCTATTCTGGCCCCCGGATTCACCAGAGGACCCAGAACCGAATCCTTCCCAGTTTACAGTCGGGGACCTGAGCAAGAACGGTCTTGTCCTAGCACTCGTTTCCTTCGGTGGCGTAGGAGTGGAGAATTCTGAGGGTGAAGGCGGTCTCGGAAGTCGAGGGATCAGAGACGGGAGGGATTCAGATGGGCCAGATCTACGGGACGGACTAATCGGAGGGAGATATACGCGTCTCCCCTCCGCGTTCGCCTCAGAATTTGGATCAGGTTCGGGCGAACTGGAGGACTTGAAGGTCGAGGGGTGGAACGGGTAAGCCAACTCCCCCTTCTGGGGCCACAAAGACGAAGCCAGCTTCGCACCAAGGCCGGAGATCGACCCAGCTGCGCCAGATACCGACGGAGAGGGTGGCCTGATCAAATTCGACGAAACCTTGAACGGGTTGTTGTACAAGCCTAAAGAACTGGATCTTGGTCGCGTGTTGGACTCCTTGTGCTTCAGGGGTGGTGGAGGTGGACGGGTGGATGTCGATGCCGTTAAGGAATCCAGAAAGTCGGCCTCCTCTTCGGTCAGACCCATGACGACACCAAGCCGGATAAGCGGATTCGTGGGAGCAGAGAGGATAGGAGTAGACAGAGGGGGAACTGGGGGAATGACAGAGGGTGTGGTCACCGTACGCGGAGAACATCGAACGGTAAAAAGGGGACGGTCGGTGTCCCAAGTGACAAAAGGCGTCCAAGGACTTGCCGAAGTGGCGCGATTAGCAATTCATAGAGGATAACAACGTTTGTGAGAGCCATGCAAGGGCGGACCATTGGATTCCATGGCTGTCGATTCAAGTTTACCACCTTGGTCGTCCGCATCCCGGTGATCAAGTTTTGACCCGTGGATCGATCACGTGAAAAAGTTCAACGGCGTGCCGCGTCAGCGCGGAGTAAGGTAAAATTGGAATTTGAAATAAGATGATAATGATATGATTTCGTATCACTGGTACTTAGAGCTTTAAATGCGGCACATGGGTTCTTCGAGACTTTGGTAGGATATGTAACAAACAGGGGTTGAACGACGGCTGTCGAGAAACTCTGGGGAAAATACATTTACAACTTCAAAGTCGCGCTAAGCAAGGTCGAACCGAGTTCTGCGTGTCCGAACGCATCCTTGCTCTCCTCTTCAGAGCCCCAGTACACCTTACCAACAATCTGCCTTCCGACCTTGGAGATGTCAACTGTACGAGTCCTGCCCTCGCCCTTGGGATCCTCCAAGTCCTGGGTGATGTCGACCTTGGGTCCGAAAAGAGTGGACTTGACTAGGAGGTCTCCCTGGAAAGTGGGATGCATGAAAGCCACAGCGGGGGAGTTGGTCGTCAACCCAATGAAGCGAAGGGTAGAATCGACGGGGGCATCCGCGAAGCCGATGTGAAGCGGGGAATTGTCGGTGAAGGCATCGACGGAGAATTTGCCACCAGAAAGGTCTTTGGTGGTAGCGAGGAGGGAGATGTTACCGTAGATAGGGCTGTTGGAGGTCTTGATGAAGAGCTTGGAGAAATCAGCAAGTTCATCCCCTTCATCACCCGACTTTTTCTTCTCCGGGTCATTTGAGAGGGTGACGTTGACGGCGATGGGAGCGTTCCTGGTTTCGAGAACCAAGAGCTCGGTGGCGGTGAAGTTTCCAACGATGGCATTATTCTCGGTTCTAAATTGACCACGATCAAAGCTCAGAGCCTACGAATCCTCATAGTAAGTCAAATATGCCATGTGATAACTCGAATGAATTTCGAACCTCTGCTTTGATAGGGAGGAACAAAGTCGCGGCTTCCAAATCCTCGAACCTGAGGTTAGCCTCTTCGAAGAGGTGAGCGAAGAGAGGCATATGGGTCTGAAGCTTCTTGATTTCCAAAGTATCCGGGTGCTTCGGGAACTTGACGGAGATTCCCAACGCCAACTCGTGTTTCTTGCGCTCTTCAGGATCCTCATGTCCCACGGGTTCAGTCTATGAGGCGTTTTTATTAGATCTCGCCCGAAAGGAAAGGAGACAAAAGCAGACACCAACCCAGATACCGAGACCAGCACCGTGCTCACGTTTCAAAGTGCAAACCTTGGCGAGATCCAATGCAACTTTGTCCCAGA